>Ga0315338_1001431_pt1 | contig 30063 bp, 24 predicted proteins | sample ASW8metaG_FD_204518 | JGI IMG/M metagenome (GOLD analysis project Ga0315338, IMG submission 204518) | Ammonia-oxidizing marine archaeal communities from Monterey Bay, California, United States - ASW #8 | ecosystem: Environmental > Aquatic > Marine > Coastal | place: USA: California | collected... | reverse complement strand
AGGCCACAGCCAGGAGCGAGGATGAAGGAAGTCGTGCCGCCACCAGAGCTGGTGTCGAGGCCCCAGCGAAGAGCAGCGGTGCTCTGTGGCTGAGTCTGACCGAAGAAGAACTGAGCGGAATCAACACAGATCGCCGGAGCGACGGCAACCGTGTGGTCACCAACTGCGAAGTCCATACCAGCCTGCTGTCCAACAATCGCACCAGGAGTCGCGCCACCGCCCCAGACCGAGAAGGTCAGAGCTGTGATGGTCGGCGAAACGTTGGTGAAGATGTTGTAGTAGTGAGACGAGATGTGGAACGGAGTCGCGAGAGGCGACGTAACGCTAACGGCAACATCGTTCGGTCCACCGGACGTACCGGAACCGTTGGAACAACCGATACCAATCTCAGCACCGAGGTCGCCCTGGAACAAGTCCGTGGCGCGCTCAGAGGTGTTGGAGTTGGCAGGAAGCTGAACGTCGCCCTGGAGCACGTTAGCTGCGTTGGCCGTTCCAGCAGCGAGAACCGCTACGCAAACGAGTCCGAACGATAGAATTTTCGACATGTCTGTTTCTCCTGGTAGTTGAAAGCAACAATTCCAATCCCGAATATCTTCGAGGATGGAAGTCCATCGCGAGGTCAATCGTAGCATGAATCTGCGGAGATGTGCGTCAATATCTTAGCTCGGACGGGTATCTCGTCATTAGCCAGGCTTGTGAACGGAATGAGCAGGACGGGCCACAACGCCGGCATATGTGCCCTAAACTTCATTGCAGCAAATGTTTAACGCTTTTGGGAATGGGCCAGGTTCGGCAAACCAAGGTCTCTGAGAGAGAGAATCAGGCGCCGACAAAATACAATTTTTTTTCATTTCGTGGGTTCCGGTCCTGTATCCGTTTTTGCATTTTGCCGGAAAACCGACCCGGTGGGCTGAAACGGTCGGTGTGGACGAATACTGGAGGTCGGGCGGGAGGCGGCGGAGATCCCAAAAGGGGGCAAAAAGATCGGGGCCGCAGACATCCTGTCCACAACCCCGAAATCCAATCAACGGCCCGCGCCAGGCGAGGCATCTTGACTACGGGCGCCAAATGCTCGCCCGCAGAGGGCTCATCCTACCAGGAGAGAAGAAGGGTGTTCGGCTGGAGCTCGATGTATAGATCAGCAACATCTTTGTTGTCGTGATCCTTGATCAGCTCCAGACGGACGTGATCCTGCTCTGGCTTAAGGCGAAGCAGGACCGAAACGAGTTCTTCAAAACGAGAGATTCGCGCGGGAACACCTCGTTCATCGCGATCCTGGTCATCCCGATGGACGATTCCCGAGAGCCACATCTCAGCGCCGGTTTGACCGGCTAGCTCCTTCAGTCCCCGAATCTCGTCTTCACCGGCAGTCTCCCATTCGGGGTACTCGTCGATGATGATCGTGGACGGCACGAAATCCATGTGCTCTTTCATATAGCTCAATGCGCCCCGGAGGCGGTCCATATCGAAAGAACCTCCACGGAACGTATGAATCATGCGGCTGCGCTCAACTTGCATGTGCACTTCGTTGCGATTGGCCAGTTTCGACGACTCTGCCAGGTCCTGGAACACTTCGTCGTAGAACTCGCGGACCTTTTCGGCCGAATCCTTAGTGTTCACATGCAGGACCTTGCGCTCACGCATGAGATCGTCAAGGGCCACTCCGACCAAAAACGCAGTCTTACCGACACCAGGCCGGCTCATCACGACACCGATGTTTCCAGCGCCGAGACCGCCATGGATCGAGCGCTCGAAGACCCGCATCGGACTCCGCTTGTTGACTTCCTTCCGGTACATTTCGACTTCCCCGTCGCTCCAGGACTCGCTAAAAATTGGCCGACTGCGATCGCAGCCGGCGACCGCATAGGGCGGCTGCTACTTGCCGGCCGCCTTCTTCTCCAGGTACAGCTCGCGCAGTTCTGCTCTGACTTCAGTCGGAGCTACACCGTAGCGACTGAATTCCATCGTGAACTCCGCTTTGCCCTGCGTCGCTGAACGCAGAACCGTAGCGTAACCAAACATCTCCGAGAGCGGAACGTCGGCATCCACCCGTACGAAACCGTCTTCTTCGGTCGTACCCTGGATCACGCCCCGACGTTTCATGATCGTACCCATAATGTCACCCTGAAACTCAGTCGGGCCCTCAACGGAGACCTTCATGATGGGCTCGAGTGCAACAGGCTTGGCCTGCGGGTAGTATTCACGGAACGCACCACGCGCGGCTGCCTGAAATGCGTTATCCGAACTATCGACGGCGTGCGTGTTCCCGTCCTGCAGGACGACCTTGACACCGACGACCGGATATCCGCAGTAGTCACCCTTGTCGAGCACGGACCGGAAGCCCTTCTCGACTGAGCTGATGTATTCCGCCGGGATGTTTCCACCTGTGACCTTGTTCGAAAACTCGTAGTCGTCTCCCTCGGCCTTCCCAAGGACCCCGATGACGCGACCATACTGCCCCGAACCACCCGTCTGCTTCTTGTGGGTGTAATCGAACGGGATCTCTTTGGTCAGAGTCTCCCGGTAGGCAACACGAGGACGGCCGACTTCGACTTCCGCGTTGTATTCACGCTTCATCCGCTCGACATAGACCTCGAGGTGCAGCTCACCCATTCCAGCAATAAGGGTATCACCCGTCTCTTCGTCGGTCATCGTCCGGAACGTCGGATCCTCGCGTGAGAATCGTTGCAGCGCCTTGGACATGTTGTCCTGGGACTTCTGTGTCTTGGGCTTCACGGCGAGGCTGACGACAGCCTCGGGAACGTGAATCGAGGTCATCGAGGCCTCGATCGAACCGTCGGTAAACGTATCCCCCGATGCGCAGTCGACGCCAAAGAGCGCCACGATATCTCCGGCAGACGTCCCCTCGATATCTTCCATCGAATTCGAATGCATCCGTACCAGGCGGCCCACTTTGACCCGATCCTTGCTCCTCGTATTAATGATGGTATCGCCTTTTTTCAGCGACCCCTGGTAAACACGTAGGTAGGTCAACTGACCGTATGGCGAGACTTCCAGCTTAAACGCCAGAGAAATCATGGGCTTCTCCGGATCCGGAGTCACCTCGAAGGTCACTTCCTCGTTGTTCACGAGCTTGATCGCTTCGTTCGTAACCTCTGTTGGATCAGGGAGATAGCGAAGAACGGCATCGAGCAGCAGCTGAACACCCTTGTTCTTGTAAGCCGAGCCCATGAAAACTGGCGTCAGGTCACGGGAAATCGTCCCGCGACGGATGGCTTCGTGGATCAGCTCTACGGGGATATCCTCCCCCTCGAGCACCTTCTCCATCAGCCCATCGTGGTACATCGAGATAGCATCGAGCATGACCTCGCGGCGAGCCTCGGCTTCTGCCAGGAGATTGGCCGGAATCTCGATCTCCTTGATATCTTCGCCCGCATCACCCTCGAAGACGAATCCCTTCATCGTGACAAGGTCGACAACACCCTTGTGCTCCGCCTCCAGGCCAATCGGAATCTGGATCATCACGGAATTGTGCTTCAGCTTCTCACGGAGCTGGTCGGTGACCTTGGCTGGGTTGGCACCGCTTCGGTCGCACTTGTTGACAAAGGCGATCCGCGGAACATTGTATCGCTTCATCTGACGATCGACGGTGATCGACTGACTCTGCACTCCGGCAACCGAGCAGAGTACGAGAATGGCCCCATCCAGCACGCGGAGGGCCCGCTCCACCTCGATGGTGAAGTCGACATGCCCCGGAGTGTCGATGATATTGATGTGGTGGTCGTCCCAGGAGCAGTGGGTTGCCGCGCTGGCAATCGTGATGCCACGCTCCTTCTCGAGCTCCATGGAATCCATGGTCGCTCCAACCCCATCCTTGCCCCGGACCTCATGCACTTTATGAATCCGACCGGTGTAATAAAGGATCCGCTCGGTCAAGGTTGTCTTGCCCGAGTCGATATGTGCAGAGATCCCGATGTTTCTGACCTTGGAAAGGTCGCGGATTTGTCCGCTCACAGCTTCGCCCCTCCAGCAGGCGTTGGTACGTTCGTGTGTAGTGCCCGAAAATCGGGCGCAAAAGAGAAACTATAGGGATTTCGATTGGGAATTCTCAAGCAGATTGTTTTTGTGGGCACGATCTCTCGCCAGGCGTGTCCATGACGACCGTGTCCATACCCACACAACGACTCGGCCCCAACGGTGTAACCTTCCTACTAGATTACAGTTAACAAACTGGCACGTTCCATGCTCCTACTCATTCGAAACGGAGGAGAGGCGCACTATTCCGGGAACGTCCCGGAGGGAACCGCTGTTCTCGGGCCAGATTCTCGGCGGATTCGCGCCCGATGGGAGCCTCTTCTCCGTTCAGCCACCGAGGAGGCATCATGTCGGGCACCAGGAGAGCCAGTTCTTCGTACACGAACCCCAGTTCAACCCTCGATTCGATCCGAGACTTCGGAGTGCCCGGATGGGGGGCGTCCCGATGCGGCGCATCCTCGACGGGCGGGTCCCTGTGCATTCTCCTCTTCGTGTGTTTCTTCACTCTGGCCGGAACGGTTTCCGCGCAGTCCGTGACCCCAAATCAGGTCGGTGGAGGCAGCTTGCTCGCTAGAGCGGGCGGCGGGTACACGCCTCTCCCCCTTCTTGGAATGGAGATCGACGTCGATATCGAGGGGATTCTCGTCCGCTCGGAACTCTCCCAGGTTTTCCACAACCCCAGCCCCCAGTGCGTCGAGGCTATCTACGTTTTTCCACTCCCGGAGCGGGCGGCCGTTGATGACCTCGAGCTGCAGATTGGGGACCGACGAATCGTCGGCGAGATTCACGAACGGAGAGAAGCGCAGCGGATCTACGCCGACGCGAAGCGCGCCGGCAGGAAAGCGAGCCTCCTCGAACAAGAGCGGCCCAACCTCTTCACCGTCTCTGTCGCCAACATAAACCCGGGCGAGACGGTACAGGTGCACCTACGTTACCTGGAAGAGGTGCGACTGGAAGGGAACGAGTTTTCTTTCGTATTCCCGATGACATTTACGCCGAGATACCTTCCCCAGCGGCAACTGTCCAGCCGGGAACGGAGCGAAGACGTCGCTGATCCCGCCTCGCATGACCCTGACGCGGAGCGCACGAACGGGAGCGATGACATCGCCGCGAGGAGTCCCCAGCACACTACCCGGGCTCAAACCGTCTCTTCCCGAGAGGGTTTCTTCGAGCGCTTTTACGACCCGGCCGACGCGGAGCGCATCCTGCCCCCCTTCCGCTCCGCTTCGGATTGGGACGCGCCCAGAGCCAGAGTCAGCGTGCGAATGCGCCCGGGCTGGCCGACCCGGGATGTTCGCTCGATCTCGCATGACATCTCCGTCGCCGAAGAAAACCCGGGAGAATGGACCGTTACGCTCGAGGATGGTTCCGTCCGGGCAGACCGGGACTTTCACCTCCGCTGGTCACCGATTCAGACCGACGTACCCCAGGCTGCATTCCTGACGGAGACCCGAGACGACGGTGACTACGGCCTGCTCATGCTTCTGCCACCTCAGGAGGGGGCGATCAGCGCGTCCGATCTGCCCACGGAAACGCTGTTCGTCCTCGATGTTTCCGGGTCCATGGATGGACCGTCCATCGTTCAGGCGCGACGAGCCTTGCAAGCTGCGCTCGACCGCATGGCGCCAGCCGATCGTTTCAACATCCTCGCGTTCAATCAGTCGACTCAGCTTTTTCAAACTGACTTTCAACCAGCCGGGACGGCTGAGCGGGCCGCGGCCAGAAGGTGGGTCGGAAAACTGAAGGCGGATGGGGGCACCGAGATTTTAGGTGCGCTTCGGCGCGGTCTCGGACTCTGGAACGAAAACGAACCGGAGTCGATTCACCGAAGAATCGTTTTTATCACGGACGGCGCGGTCGGAAACGAACTCGATGTACTCAGTGAGGTCCGAAAGAAGTTGGGAGAGCTCCGGATTCACACCCTCGGAATCGGTCACGCTCCCAATCGCTACTTGATGAACAAGCTGGCAGAGTACGGTCGCGGCCATTGTGAATATCTCTCGACCGACCCCGATCTGGAAGCGCGCATGGACGAGTTCCTTGCCCGGATCGAGCGGCCCGCCGTGACCTCGCTCACTCTTGCCTGGAACGGCGTCGACCCAACCGACCTATCTCCCGAGATCCTCCCCGACCTTTACTCGGGGCAACCGCTCTATCTGAGTGCGCGATTGAGCAGGACGGACTCGAGCGCGCGCCTCCCCCCGAGCGTGACAGTCGCGGGCCGGATCGGTTCGCAGAGTTTCACACAAAGTGTCCTCGCGACACCGGCCTCAGACCCACGTTCGGGAATCGGAACGCGGTGGGCACGGGCGCGAGTCGGGCGGTGGATGGACGCGGCCATCCTCGGAACGGACAGGACCGAGATCAGAGAAAATGTCATCGCCCTCGGCAGGGAATTTCATTTGGTCACGAAGTACACCAGTCTGGTCGCGGTCGAACAGATGCCGACAGCAGAGACGGCACTCCTGACCGAACGTGTACCCAACGCCCTTCCTCATGGTTCCCAGTTGGGTGGAACGCTTCCCCAGGGCGGAACTGATCGGCCGCAGAGAATGCTTCTCGCCGCGCTCCTCGCCCTTTTCGGATTGGGGATCTGGGCAAGCACGAACGCCATAATGGACGGAAGATGGGGAAACCATCGTGGGTAAGCGAAAGACACCGTTTCGTCGGTTTGCCCTGATCGGACTGAGCGGCCTACTTCTCACAGCCAGCGCTACCATCGCCGCGGAGCAGATCTATATGGAGGCGAAGAAGAGGGTCGCATCTACCCTCATCAGAGATGCCTACGCCCGCCATCTCGACGACGGTCGGTTTCACCGGCCCTGGAGCTGGGCGGACTTTTACCCCCTCGCCCGACTCTGCTGGATAGGGGACGACGGGAAGGAACGAGAGGGTCGAATCGTACTGAGCGGGGCCTCTGGGCCCTCGCTTGCCTTTGGTGTCGGGCATATCGACGGAACCTCCGCTCCGCTCGCGTCAGGGAACTGTGTCCTGGCCGGCCATCGAACAGCAGAGTTCCGATTCCTCCGTCACCTTCAGGTTGGTGACAAACTGCGACTCAGCGGCCGATCGGAGGAGCGGAGTTACATAGTGGCAGGACTCGAGGTCGTATCCTACGACGACGTCCGCCCTGTCGAAGCGGGCGGCCGCGATCGGTTGACTTTGATTACGTGCTACCCGTTCGATGGATTGCGTACGAGTAAAGAGCGATACGTGGTCTATTGCCGTCCGGTCGAGCCGGTGCGGGCTGGAGGCTCCACCGCCGTCGCTAGCGACGAAGTCCGTGTCGGCGCATGACCTTGAGCAGACTCGAGTGATCGGCCAGGTCGAGCGCTTCTGCGGTTTTTGTGATGTGCCAGCCGTGTTCTTCGAGGGCGGCCATAACGATGTCCCGCTCCGCCTCAGACTTCAGAGTCTTGAGGCTCTTTCCCGCGATGGAACCAGAAAACAGGTTCAACTCTTTTCCGGAAGGACGGTCTGATGAATCAGGGCCAGTGCGCGAACTGGGTTCCCGCCCGCCCGCCTCCCGCAAATCGAGCGGAACGTGAGCAGCCGTAATCGGATTCTCCGTTCCCGAAGCGATAATCATACGCTCGATCGCGTTGCGGAGCTCTCGTACGTTGTTCTTTCGCCAATCGTAACGAGCTAGAAGAGAAACCGCTTCCTCAGCGATTTGTCGCATCGGCATCTTCAGCTTCTCGAAGAGATGGACGGAGAGTCCTTCGACAAGGATCGGGATGTCCGTCAATCTCTCCCGAAGAGGCGGAACTAGAATCGTGTGTACGTTCAAGCGATAGAGCAGATCCTGGCGAAATTCTCCGCCTGCGACCGCCGCCTCCAGATCGCGATGGGTTGCGGCAACGACACGGGCCGCAACGGGAATCTCCTTCGATCCACCGACCCGCCGAACCGACTCTTCCTCGAGCACGCGCAGAAGTTTCGCCTGGACCGCGGAAGGTAGTTCACCAATTTCGTCGAGCAGGAGAGTCCCGCCATCAGCGGACTCGAAGGCTCCCTTGCGAAGTCGATCCGCGCCCGTAAAGGCTCCGCGCTCGTGACCAAACAACTCGCTCTCGACGAGGTTGTCCGGAAGCGAAGCGCAGTTAACAGCAAGGAACGGGCCGGGCTCCGCACGGGCGACAGAATGAAGTTGTCGCGCGACGAGTTCCTTTCCCGTGCCGCTCTCGCCAACAATCAACACCGGACTAGGAATAGGAGCCAGCCGCTCGATTTCCTCGCGCATCCGAGCCATGGCGGCACTCTTTCCGAGGAGCGGCCCTTCTTCTCCGGTCAGCCGTCGCAGCACGACGAGTTCGTCCCGAAGTCGCCGATGGGCCAGAGCGTTCCTGATTTCCTGGACGATCCGTTCGGTTGGCTCAGCTTTGTCGAGAAACCCGTACGCACCGAGTTGAACGGCGCGTACGCAGCGGTCGTAGTTTCCGGTCCCGGTGTAAACGATCACCGGCACAGGAAGCTCCTCGAGTTTCATGCGTTCGAGTACTTCGAAACCATCGACCCCGGGCATCTCCAGATCAAGCACGACGCAATCTATCGAGTCTTCTCTCAGAACATCGAGTCCCTCTCCACCATCCTTTGCCGTCAGGACCGAGAATCCGCCCAGACGCTTGAGGTCATAAGCGTACTGGTCGCGCATCGCACTATTGTCATCGACGATCAAAATCGTATCCATTGTTCGTCCTTTATCTCGGCTTCGGCGCCGATCCTTCCGCCTGACTCTTCCGGGGACTCAGCGCCCAGAACCGCCGTTCCCGATGTTTGTCCGTTCGAGAACTTCCGGAAACCAGATACGAAAGATCGTCCCACTCCCGGGAACTGATTCCAGATCGATTCGACCGGAGAAGTCTGCCACGAGGCGCCTGACGATTCCCAGACCGAGCCCGACTCCCGTCGGCTTTGTCGAGTAGAAGTGCTCGAATACCCGACTCTGCGTGTCCTTGTCCATCCCCGCTCCCGTATCCCGAACCGTCAGGATTACCCCGGGTTGGGTAAAACGAGCCTCGCCGTCTTTCGCGGAATTGTGCGATGACGTGATGTCATCGAGTCTCTCCGTTCGTACCTCGACCCACTCTTTGGGCGTAGACAAGCTCTCGCTCGCGTTGCGGAGCAGGTTCTCCACGATTCGGCGTAGCCCAACCGGGTCGGCCAGTACCCGCAGCGTTTCGCGAGCCAGGTCGAAGCGAACATCTGTGCCACCGTGAGCCAGTGGATCGGCCACTGCGTGTACGATCGTGTTCAAATCCACTTCCGCACGTTCCTGGCGCGGGGTCAGTCGCGCGTAGTTCGTCGAGAGGTCATCCAGGTACTCGAGTCCCGCTTCGATCGTTCCCGATCTTTCCGCGAATGTCGCGGAGAGTTCCTCTGGCGACCGGGCGGAGACCTCGCTGAGATGGCGCATTACGTTCCGGATCGGAGTGAGTCCATTTCTGATGTCGTGATGGACCTGACGGGCGATCTCGCCGACGGTTGCAGTCCGCTCCGCCTCCCGCAATTGCTCAGCCGAGCCTTGCAAGCGATCGACCATCGCCCCGATGAATCGAGAGAGATCTCCCAACTCATCGTCTCGCTCGGTCCGAAAGTTGACGAAACGCCGTCCGATCCGAACATGGGTCGTCTTTTCGGCCAGGGCCTGGAGAGGACGACTGAGCGCCCCGGCGGCGAGATAAGCAAGAGCGAGTGCAAAGAGCACAGTGCCCAAAGCGGCGCCCAGGAACCAGCGGTCGAGCTCGGCCAATCGTTCCTCGAGCAGAGTCGTCGATACCGAAATCGTGAGTCTTCCGGACGCAACAGGATGAGAGGGTCCCCAAAACAGGGCAACGGGTACATCACGGCGTATCCACTCCGATGCCGAATGTAGGGATGACGACACGTCGATCGAAAGTGAGTCACGCTCGACTCGACCCCGATCGGAATCGTCGCCCTGACCACCTTCAAGATCACCCTCACGACCGCCCTCGAGAAGGTCTCCCCGACCTGCGCTTCGAACGGGACGCCCGCGGTCGTCCAATACGCGTAGGGTGATTGCTGCGACCGGGCGTTTACGCGTCATCTCACCCGATGGATCCGATTCCCATCCGGCCAGCGCCCCACCCATCATCCGATAGGGCCGCCCTGCAACCTCGAAGGAGAGAGTACGGATCCGCGCCCAGACCGACCGTTCGGGCAGCGAAACCTGGGCAAAGAGTGGACGTTCGTCTTCGTCCGGCCAGTGCAGACCCGCGCGATCAAATTGTTCGCGAAAGTGCCCCGAGGTCACGACCCGCCCGACGTCATCCTGGATCTCGAAGACATCGAGTCCAGTCAGGCCCAGCAAACTCTCACCGAGATCGACTCGGTATCGCTGATCCTCGGTCTGGCTCTCGATGAGGGCACGTCGAAACCGGTTGTCGGCGAGAAGGCGCTCCCGGGCGGCGAGGAGAGCCCGGTCGATTCGTTGGCCGCGTTCAGCCAGGTCCCGGCGGGACTCGAACTCCAGTCGCATCACCTGATCGCCATAGAGTTCACGGATTTGACGAGCAGACTCCCGGCGTAATCCAATCGCGAGGGTAGTCAGAGGCAGGATCGCGACCAGAAGAGACACGAGGAGAAAGCGGCCGCGCAAACTCACGGAACGGCCTCGACCGGAACGAGGCGCGCGACTGAAAAATCGACCCCACCATTGCGGGTCCTGCCGAGCCCTCTCACTCCGCGGCGAACGACCAACATCGGAAACGTTTCGACGAGACTTCGGTAGACACCTTCCTTGTAGAAACGCTCGGCTTCGCGCCAGGAGTCGTGCCTGAGCACGAACCCTCTCGGATTCACCCGGGTCGACTCAGACATGTAGGTGGCAAAGAGCAGGTCGTTCCGCACTCCGCGGGCGACCCGTGCAGGGAGGACGCTGGCGGCCAGGCCGTGAGCTAGCGCGCGGGCATCCTCATCATCTTCGTCGAAGTAGAGGTCTTCGATCTTCGAAAGTTCAGGAGGGATATCCCCTGGTGTATCGACTCCGATACCGACGAGCGTCGCGACCCCAGACAAAGGGGCAGCGAGGGCAGACACGGTGAGGCTGGCGAGGCGTTCCGGCTCGACGTCGGTTTGCCAATAGAGTGGCGTCCAGAGGGTGTAGTGCCGGTCTGGATCCAACTTGAACATGGCGAACTCCTCGGGGCGTTCCGCGAAGAATTCCGCCGCCTCCTTGGACTCGATGAGAAAGACGTCCGCACCAAGGGCGGGAAGGTCCCTCGGATCCGCGTCGGATCGAACATCGAGGCCGAGACCCGGAAGAGTCCGTGCCGTTTCGACACTTCGCCCAACCTCGTTCGGTTCGAAAACTCCACTACCGCGTCCACCCGATCCGGGGCGAAAGACATGCGAACCTGTGCCGACCGGCCACCGACCTCTACCCTGAAACTGCGCGACCGCCAATCGAGGGTCGGCGAGCTGGGAGGGAAGATCGGGCAGGGGCTGTAGAAGGCTGATGCGGAGAGTTCCGTCTTCGGCGTGCACCCGTTCGACGCTGTTCCAGAAGGACCACTGTGGGTGAAGTTCGCGCGACCGCTCCCAACTCAAAAAGACATCACCGGCCTGAACCCGGCTCCCATTGCTGTACCTGCGCTCCGCCAACAGGATCGTCCAGGAAAGACCAGCACTGTCGACTTCCCAGGCCCTGGCCAGGCCTGGGACAACCTTCGCCCCATCGTCGAAACGGGTCAGAGTTTCGTAGAGAAGGCCAAAAATAAGACGCTCACCCCGTTCAACCGGGACGGGAGCGTGATCGGGTGAAGGAGCGTCCGTCAGGCAGATCCGGAGAGGACGGGCCCTGGCTTCGTCGATCGACTTCCCGGGAGGAATCCACCACCTGGAGTCGCCGCCACTCTGACCCGATGGGGTCGTTGCACAACCCCACCCACTCGAGATGAGACAGAAGACGAAGAGTCCCGTGAGAACACGACAGCCCGGGATCGCGATCTTGTCCGTGAATGTATCCACTCCCGGATCCTAGCAGGAACGAAGCCGCTTTGGTCGGAACTGAGAGGGTCAATTGTTGCCCCTGGGCCAATGGACTACGATGACCTGGTCATGATGCGATCTTCGAACAACTCCACCGGTCAGGCCGGCGTCCCCCGCGACTTCTTTTTATCCTGCAAAACAGGTCCTGAGGTCGAAACAAAAGTGAAAGGCTCCCGTTTTGTGGGGCAGGCGTTTCGTGTCGACGACCTTGCCGCGGTCGAGACGTTCCTGGTCGGGATTCGCAAAAAGTACTACGACGCAACCCACCATTGCACCGCCTATCGGTTGGGATCCCCCGACACCTCCACCGAGAAGTCCGATGACAACGGCGAACCTTCGGGGTCGGCTGGAGTCCCAATTCTCGGGGCCATCCATCGAGCGAATCGCTACGACTGCTTCATCATCGTCACTCGCTATTACGGAGGAACCAAGCTCGGAACGGGCGGACTGGTCAGAGCCTATGGAGAAGCGGCACGATTCGCCGTAGAAAAGGCTCCCGAGAGAGTCATTTGGCATGAGATTGAACTGACACTGCGATGCAGTTATGACAGCCTAGGTGCGGTCGAAGCCGTTCTGGGTCGAGAAGCAACCCGCCTGCGGGGAGTCGAAAGGGTCTTTGAGGCGACGCCAGAGTTTCGGGTGCGGGTCGCCCGAAGTTTTGGAACAGGATTGGAAGACATCCTGGTGGAGGCGACGGCCGGGAAGATCGAAATTATTGGTCGAGAAGAACGGCAGGACGATTCCTGACATCGACCGATTTTTCCGTCCGTCGTTTCTCCAGGCAACTTTCGAGTAGGGAATCCGTAAGGTCAGAGACGGAGCAGAACCGCCCCGAGGGAGAGACACTGTGAGTAAGCCGAACCCTGTGGCCATCGCCTTCTGGAGCTATCTGGCTCCAATATCATCGTCCCGCGCTCTCAAGTGGATCGTCTTGAGTGTCATAGGGATCCTTGGAATGACTCTGATCGGTTTCTTCACGGGAATCATCGAACAAGAGGCTCTCGCCGACCTTCGCGCCGTCGCGATCGTGCCAGGACTACCCGTGGCAGCAGCCCTTCTTTCGGAGATGGCATTGCGCGATGGCATCACCCACCGGACCCTGCTCTATCCCATCCTTGGTCCGGTTTCCCGAACGACCCTCGCGATCATCCGAACGACGGCGACGGCCCTCATTCTTTCCGCGTTTGCGCTTTCCACCCTCATCGTTTTACACGTCCTGAGCGGACGCAGTTGGACCAACCTCCCTCAGGAACTGGTTGCCATCGTTCTGGGATCGTTTGCCTACGTCTGTATTTTCGGGCTCGTCCACATGTGGAGCAAACGTGGACTCGTCGTCGCCCTCGCTTTGTTCGGAATCTTCGACCACTCGATTGGCCTGCTTCCGTTTGCCATTCGCAAGCTCTCTCCGTCCTACTATCTCCGGCGCCTCGGCGACGTAGAAGAGACCTTGCAGATTCCCATCGCCATTGACATGGAGGATGCCTCGATGATCGAATCAGCGCTCATCCTGCTCCTCATTGCGGCAGTCGCCATGGCCATCACCGCATTCCTCTTCCGACGCAAGCCTCTCGGAGAACTCTGCTGATGACCTGGATCGAACTCAACCAGGTAAACCTGGATCGCGGCGGACGGCCAGTTCTCCGATCTCTGAGCGCTTCCCTCGCAGGACGGGCCATCGGGCTGGTCGGCGCGAACGGCGCAGGCAAATCCACTTTGATCGGTGCAATGCTCGGCGTCCTTCGAGCCAAGTCTGGGGACATCCGGGTCCTTGGCCTGGAGCTTCCCGCTGCCGCGCTCGAGTTAAGGGCGCGGGCGGGAGTCATGGCCGAACAAGCCGGAATCTTCCCAGGCGGTTCGGGTGTCGACGCGGTCTGCTTTGCCGGTCAACTCACCGGACTCCATCGCAGAGAGGCGCTCCGCCGCGCCCACCGGGCGCTTGACGCGCTTGACGTCGGCGAAGAGAGATACCGAGAGACCTCCGGCTATTCCACGGGGATGCGACAGCGCTGCAAGCTCGCGATGAGCCTGGTCCACGATCCGGAAGTACTGATCTTGGACGAGCCGACCGTCGGGCTCGATCCGGTCGGACGGCTCCAGCTCCTGTCTTTGATTCGCGACCTTCGGGACGAAGGCAGACGCATTCTCCTCAGCACACACATCATGCAGGACGCCGAGTTTCTCTGCGACGACATGCTCCTGATCGAAGCGGGAGTGGTTGCCTACGCCGGCCCCGTCGACAAACTCGTCGCGGGTGGACGTGAGACTTACCTCGCGGAAGGCGACGGTTTGGACGCAGCCTTTGGTCGCCTACTGGGCGAACGCGGCCTCGAGATCCTCGAGCCACAAGGCCCGCATCAAATTCGGTTTCGCTCGCAGAGCGATGCAGATCTTGGCGTTTTTTGGAAGCTCGCCGCCGAGCACGCTGTCGAAATCCGGCGCCTCGGCCCGGAGATTCGCTCCCTGGAGGATGCGGTCGTCCACGTCATGACGGGTACTGACGGTGAGACTCCATCGACAAACGCGACTGAACGTCCCGAGATCGAGGCAGGCGCGCACGAAAACCAGACCCTTCTCGATGCAAGTTCAGTTGCAGCGGAAGCACGGAGAACGATGTCAGGCACTCGCACCCAGGTTGAAACCAAGTCCGAAGAGAGGGGACCCACAAGGTGAGCGAGACAATGCCCACTGTAATGGCAGAACAACCGATGGGCGGCGTCCGGCGCGCTCCCAGTGCTCTCCACGTCATCAGGGCGATCGCCAACCGCGAACTCGCTCTCGGTGCAAAGAGAAAACTCGTCCGACTTCTCTTCCTCGGGAGCATTCTTCCCCCGCTCGTTCTCGCTGTGATTCTCGTCGTCAAGACGATGGCCGAGCAGATGTCCGGATTCGAGTTTGGCTTTGACCCCATGATCCAGTTTCTGACCTTTCAATCGTTACCGGTCGCATTGCTCGCCCTGGGCCTGGGAACCCCCATCGTGGCTCGAGATCGGGCCGAAGAGGTTCTCTTTCTTTACTCGACGCGTCCGGTCCTGCCCTGGCACTACGCACTGGGGAAGATGTTCGCCGTGGCCATTCCCGTCGCAGCCCTCCTCCTCTTCCCCGGAGTGTTGATCGCCATCTTTCGGGTCGGAATCATCGGGAACATTACGACTCTCGGCGCCCTCTGGATGGTGGCAAAGCTCTCGGTTGCTGCCATGGCGGTCGCCATCGGTTTTGCCGGCGTCACGGTCGGGCCGAGCGCAATCACCCGCAAGGCTCGCTGGGCACTCTTTCTCGCCCTGGCCCTCTTCACCGTGCCGGACTCCGTCGTCCAGGCGGGTGCCGCCCTCCTCGATATCGACAATCCCTGGCCGGGCGGGCCCAACACGGGGATTCGGGTCCTCCTCGAAGCCCTCTTCGACGGCGGTCCCAACGGCTTGATCGGAATGCTCGTACTCTTTGGATACGGAGCGTTCGGGTACTTCGCCACGACCTGGCGAGTGCGATCGGAGATGACCCCATGAGTGCAATCGACCTGAATGGAGCGAGCGTCTTTTATGGCGAAGTAATCGGCTTGAGCAAAGTCGACCTGGCCATCGACGCCGGAATCACTGGGATCGTCGGACCGAACGGGTGCGGCAAGAGCACACTCATGCGCACACTGGCCGGTCTGATCGAACCGAGCGAAGGAACGATCCGGGTTCTCGGCGGCGAGCCTTTCTACGACGAGATGATCCGAGCGCGCACCGGTTTTGTTCCTGCCACCGAATGTTTCTATGAAGGACTCTCGGGATCCCGGAATCTGGAAGTTGCGTTTCTCGCCCACGGAAAGGATCGAACATCCAGCAAGCGTCTGGCCGCGGAAGCACTCGAGACCGTCGATCTGACCGAGCACGGACACCGTGCCTATGGGACCTGGTCGCGGGGTATGAGGCAACGACTCAAGCTTGGTCTCACCCTGGTTGGCGATGCAGAGATCGTTCTTCTCGACGAACCATTTCTCGGAGTCGACCCACCTTCGCGCCGGCATTTGCGTACGCTGATCGAGCGCCTCGGAGCATCGGGCCGCACGGTGCTGGTGTCCTCGCACGTCCTCCACGAGGTCGAGTCCCTGACTGACCGTGTCGGAGTTCTCGCTCACGGACGCCTTCTCGGATTCGGTCACGTCGAAGACCTGCTACTCGAATTGCGCGATCGGCATCCCCATCGGATTCGCTTTACTGTCGATCAGCCCCGCCGCCTCGCTGGAGCCCTGGTCGGTCGCGAGCACGTGCAGCAGATTGTCGTCCGGAGCGACGAACTCGAGATGGTGACGGAACGGCCGGAGATAGCTTATCGCGAACTTGCATCGGTCGTGGCAGAGAGTGGGGTTGTCATTCGGGAGGTTCGCACTCTCGACAATAGTCTCGAAGCGGTCTTCCAGCACGTCACCGAAGCCGGCGCCCGGCGGCTCTAGTTAGCCGAGCGGAGTTGAGCCAGCCGACGGGAGTTCGAGCGATTACGCGACTCGAACTCCGCTGGCAACTGATCTCCTGCTAGCGTCCATCTCCGTCGAGGATGTTCCCCAGCCCTCCGAGCATATCGAGAACGGAACCTTCACCCTTGCGACGGCCCCCAGACTGCGGCGCGGCCGCGAAGACACGACTGGCCAGGCGACTAAAGGGAAGGGATTGAATGAAGATCGTCCCGGGCCCGGTCAGAGTGGCAAAAAAGAGTCCCTCACCACCGAAGAGAGTCGTTTTTACTCCACCGACAAACTGAATGTCGTACTGCACGTTCGATTCGAAGGCGACCAGGCAACCGGTGTCCAATCGGATCGTTTCTCCCGGACCCAGCGTGCGCGAAACCACGTGTCCGCCCGCATGTACGAAGGCGAGACCATCACCTTCCAGACTCTGCAGGATAAATCCTTCTCCGCCGAAGAGACCCGCGCCCAGTTTCTTTTGGAAAGCAATCCCGACAGAAACACCCTTGGCTGCACAGAGAAAGGAATCCTTCTGACAGACCATCCGGCCGTTGTGTTGCATGAGGTCCAAAGGAATGATGCGACCGGGATAGGGAGACGCAAAGGCAACCTTTTGCTGGCCCTGACCGCTGTTCCCGAAGAGAGTCATGAAAAGTGACTCGCCCGTAATGACCCGCTTTCCGGCGCTCATGAGTTTGCCCATAAAGCCACCTTGTTCGGTCTTTTGGCTACCGTCACCAAAGATCGTCTCCATCTGGATGCCCGGCTCCATGTACATGAAGGCTCCGGCCTCGGCGATGGTTGCTTCTCCTGGGTCGAGAGTGATCTCGACGAACTGCATTTCCTCGCCGAAAATCTCATAGTCGATTTCGTCGGCCATCGTCGGCTTGCTGGGCGGTTGCGGAACCAGCGCCGAGTCTTGTGCTGCCTTTTCCCGGAAGGCACCGAGTTTACCGACCGGTTCCCAATCCGCCATGCCCTGGGTGAAGGCATACGTCTCTTTGGAGATGGCACCGGAGGCCAGCTTGTCGAGAATGACTTCCCGGGTATGGGGACCGTCTTGAGCGCCGTCAATGGCGATGTACCAGGTTGCTCGGGGATCCATTTCCAATCTCCTCTCGTACTCTTCCGCAAAAAAACCACAGCGATCGACGGCTCGAGTCTCCTCGCGCACCGCTCGAATCGAGTGATTTACCCTATCATTTCAGTCCGGCTACTTCTTCTTGAAAAGCCCGTTCAAAATACCTTTGAGTTCTTCTTCCACATCTGATTCAGCAGAGCTGCTGTCCGCGGCCGAGGAATCCGCCGGGCTCCCGAGAAGATCATCGAGCAGACCCCCGGTCTGCTCGCGAACCCGATCCTTCACCTGCTCTTCCAACTCTCGCCGCGCCTTCTCCTTTTCCAATTCCAGGCGTTCTTCGAGGGCTCGGCGTTCCGCGGCAATTCTCTCCTCAGCCAAACGACGAGCGCTCGCGGAAACGCGCTCCCGATCGAGTACGACCTTCGGACCAGTGGTTGGCCCGCTCACTTTCAGAGGCACCATCACTCGAGTGCCCGACCCGTCAAAGAGAATCGGAACGACATCGCGCGGAAGTTTCGCTCTGAGCCCAGCGGACGCTTCCTGGGGCAGGAGTACGGAAGCGACAAACTCGACGCGACCGTCGATGGACTGCCATCCATCGGCCTGCAGTTCGAACTCCCCCGCCTTCACACTCAGGCCCTCGAAGTGGAGCCGACCATCTCGAATCTCGAATGGTTGGAGCCAATCGGAGAATTCCACGGCGCGCAACTCGGGTAGATCCAGGAAACTGGCCAGAGCGACCTGAGCAGGATGGCCGTCGAGTTTTCCCTGCACCAGCTTGACGTTCCCGATCGAGGTCAGACTCGGCAATTGCAGCACAAACGCCTCATCGAGCTGTCCATCGAAGTCGGCCGTACCGTCCAGAGTCCCTTCGAGAAGGCCAGTCATCCCCGTCAGCGTTCCGAGCGGCACGGACTCACGAAGCAGCCTTGCCACGTTGACCGCGCTGGCTTGCGTCTGGAGATCGAATTCCGGTTTGCCCGGTTCCCGAACATTTACGGTTCCCTGTAATCCTACTCCGCCACCAAAAGCCTTCAGCGTCATGTGCTCGATCTCGATCAGACCACGGTCCAAACGTGCTGTCCCGGCCGCGTCCTCCGTCACTACGCCTCGAACGATCATCTCGTCCGCGGTCAGTCGAAACGGGCCTCGCATCTTCTCGAGGAAAGTAAACACCGCACTCTCCTCTTCTTCCGAACTCGGCGCAGAGCTTTCGCCGCTCAGGTCATCGATGTCGAGGAGATCACAGTGAAGAGTCAGATCGACCGAACTCTCATCGATAGGTACCGCACTCCGCGCTGGCGATTCATGATCTTTTGCGGGTTCGTCAAGAAAAGCGAAGTAGTTCCCAATCGTCCCGCTGACGGAGGCGTCGCTCCGACCCAGTTTGAAGCGAAGATCCCGGGTCCTCAACGTTCGATCCTCGATCTCAACCCTTCCGGAAAGTTCTGTCAAAGGCGGATCGAGCTTCGGCCCTCGCATGGCGACGTTGGCCAGATCGACGAGGCCCAGGACCGTCAGCTCGTCGGTCCGCCGGGCCGGGCCCCGCACGACCAATTCCGTTTGGACGCGGCCGGACAGCTCCGGTGCACCCTCCTCGGGCGTTTGAAACGCGGTGAGCCATTCGAGCGCAACCTCGGCGTCAAGAGCGAGGTCGAGGATGGGATCGTTCTCCAGCTGCGTGACGACTCCAGTCGCCTGGATCAGGTTCATTCCGCTCTCGGCAGAGAGCCGGACGACCTGAAGCTGGTCCGGGGAAAGTCGCAGCGACGCCAGAACCTCTTCGATCGGATCAGCGATAGCAGGATGCCGGATCTGGCCGTTCTCGATTTCGATGACCAACTCGTAATCAGACTGCCCGCCGGGAAGCGTCGAGCCGTTGACATGGCCGGAAAGGGATACCGTCCCAGTCGAAGTGATGCCCTCGAGCGGAGGGAGAAGCTCTTCGGGAATCACGCCGAGAATACCTTCGACCGAGGCCGGTCCGCCGGAGAAGTGCAGATCGAGTTTCGGATCGTCGGAGGCAGCGGACGAGACGGTTCCGGTCAGGGCGACGGGAAGATTGCCGAGCAGAAAGTCGCTTTCGGCGATCTCGAGTTCGTCGCTGGCAGATTCGTAGGTCATCGTCTTCTGCCAACGAATGGGGAGTCCTCGTCCGAGCGTCCCGGTATCGAGGGCCGCTTTCCAGGCAGCAATCTCCGTCCGGCCTCGGAAGTGAAGCCGGCCCTCCCGAGTGACCTCGACCGACAGGCTTTCGTTCCAACCCTCGAGGGCGAAGGTCGGGTTACCGGTCTCGTCGAATTTGCGGATGACTCCTTCCCGGATGATGAGTTCGTCGACCTGGATGTCGACCGACTGATCCGCGGCTACTTCAGCCTGGCTCGTAGACCGTTCCGGAGACGCCACCGACTCGACCGGATAGAGCTCGAGGATCGGACGATCGAATTCAGCGCGATGAATCTCCAGACGCCTTTCGAGGAGCGGCCGCCACGCCGCGATCAAAACCAACGTGGAGATTTCCCCAGAAGTGCGATCGCCCGACTGACTGGCGCCGACCTTCACGTCGCTGACCCGAACGCTCGGCTGGGGGACGAGGCGAACTGTGGCCGTCCCGATCGAAACGGGTCGTCCCAGGGCCGCGGAGAGACGTGCCTCGAGGCGTGCCTGAAGGGCCTCGTTGGAGAAGAGGCGTGGAGCGACGAAGATGAGAAGCCCAGCCACGACCAGCAACCCGACGATCAGACCGGTGACAACTCGAATTCCGTTTCGCAAGGCTTTCCCTCCAAACTTGATGTTCAACGAGGCGACAGAGACCTACGGCAAGGAACCTGCGCCATCTCGCGCAAACTATACGCCAGAGCACGGTTCTCCTGGGTTCAAACACCCGGCGGCTGCAGGAGTTGCCGATTTTTGTAGCCGAGCTTGGACGAACCAAAACTTCAGTTGGGGTCGACGGTTTCTCGCCCTCATGCTCAACCAGAAAAACGCCGATGAACGTCTCAGTGGTGCAACCTGAAATCCGGAATTAGACGAAGTTGAATTAGGAGTCGATGGACGATTCTCTGGAACAAATCCTCGTAGGGCAGAGCCGTGCGCTCGAACTCCTCGCCCAGGGCCACGACCTCGAAAGTGTCCTCGCTTCCCTCGTCGAAACGGCTGAGGCGAATCGGCCGGATTCGCAGGCCTCGGTCCTCGGACTCGACCGCGCACGGAAGCAAATTGCCCGAATCGTTGCGCCACACCTGCCTGATCCGATGGTTCAGTTTCTGCTCGAAGCTGGGATCGCCCTCTCCGCCTCTCCCTGTGCGGCGGCATTGCACTCGGGCCAACCGATTTGGATAGAGAACGTCGAAACCGACCCGCGCGCTCGGTCCATTCGGGAGATCGCTCTCGAGGCCGGATACCTCGCCTGCTGGTCCCAACCGATCTTTGACTCCTCGGCCGAGCTCCTCGGTACGGTCGCTTTGTGGACGACTCAGAGTGGCCCGCCGTCGGACCGCGAGATGCAGGTTCTCCTCCAGATTGCCCACGTCGCGGGTGTCGTGCTCGAACGGCACGAAACCGAAGTGAGACAAAGGCAGTTGGTCGAGGCCATCGAATCGAGTGGCGAGGCCATGATCATGACCGATCATCTCGGTCAGATCACCAGCGTCAATCCAGCCTTTACCCGCATCACCGGATTTGATGAGGACGAAGCGATCGGTCGCACCACGGATTTTCTCCATAGCGAGAAACAGGACAAAGTTGTCTATCGCAAAATGTGGAGCCAGGTAAACAGCGGCGAAGCCTGGTCAGGGCGACTCATTCAAACGCGTCGGGACGGCCGGGACATCCATGTTGCACTGACCATCGCACCGGTTCGAGACGTCAACGGAGAGACAACCGGATTCGTCGGAATCGAACACGACATCACCGATGATATACGACGCGAGGAGTCTCTTCGCGAAGCGGTTCGATTGGCCGAAGATGCGACGCGAACGAAAACATCCTTCCTCGCCAACATGAGCCACGAGATCCGAACGCCGATGGCCGCCATCCTCGGCTTCGCCGAACTCCTTCTCGACCCGGGGATGGATCGCGAAGAGCAGGAAGAAATGATCCACTCCATCCGGCGAAACGGCCAACACCTCGTCGAAATCCTCAATTCCATCCTCGATCTCTCCAAGATCGAGGCAGGCGGGATCGTTATCGAAAAGGTCCTGTGTTCGCCCGCTCTCTTGATCGCCGAGGCAGCATCGATGCTGCGAGGTCGAGCTCGTGAGCAGGGAATCGAACTGGAAGTTCGGATCTACGCACCCTTTCCGGAGACGATCGAGACTGACCCGACTCGTTTTCGCCAGATCCTCATCAATCTGCTCGGAAACGCCATCAAGTTCACGAGCGTCGGGGCGATCGAGGCGCAGGCTCGTTGGACCGAATGTGGAAAGATCGAAGTCGCCGTCATCGATTCAGGAATCGGAATCGCCGAAGAGAACATTCCGACTCTCTTCCGCCCGTTCACCCAGGCGGAAGCTTCGACGACTCGGGTCTTTGGTGGAACGGGGCTCGGCTTGACCATCTCCCGGGGACTCGTCGAAGGACTCGGGGGAACAATCAGCGTCGAGAGCGAAGTCGGACAGGGGAGCACCTTCACTTTCACGATTGATCCTGGACCTAACATGGCAGATGCCACATTTCTTGACGAGAGTTCCCTGACCCAGCTCGCCAGCCAGCGCCAGTTGTTGGGCGGACTGACCATCACGACCCGCAACTCCAAGGCCAGCTGAACCACTCCTGAATTCGCCAGCGTTCCAACGGATGCCGGCCGGGCTCCGGCATTAGCCTAGCCGAGGTCTCGAACGAACCGCCCCACCCTCTCCCTGATCCCCTGCTCGTCGAGACCGAAGGCCTCATCGTAGTCAGAAGCAGTTCCGTAGTGCCTGTGCTCCTCTTTCGGTACGCCGTGGGCGAGAATCTGATGAGGCCGGTCCTCCAGGGAACGAGAGACTTCCGCAACCGATGTCCCTACCAGATACGGTTCGATCAGCACGACCTTCGGTGTCTGGACGACCGCGCGGAGGGTCTCCGCGTCGAATGGACGGACCGTGGCAGCGTAGAGAAGGTTGACCTTGTAGTCGGACGTCGCCGCCAGGGTAGGCGCGAGAGAAGGCCCGATCGCAACGATTGTTGCCATCGCCTCCGGGTCCTGGCGAAGAACGACGAACTCGTTCGATTCAACAGGCTCCGGCCGTGAATTCATCCGGTCGGATAGTCGGATATAGTGCGACCCGTCACTTTGAGCAGCCTGCCGAAGGAGGGATTCCACTTCATCGGGATGTCCGGGAACGTGAACGTGCCAATCGGGCAGGGTCGAGACCAGGGCGACATCCGCAGGCGCCTGATGAGTGCGTCCTCCTGCAGCCCAATCGTAACTTGCTCCGACCGAGACGAAAATTCCCCCGACTCCCTGATGGCCGAAGTCTATCTTCAGCTGTTCGAAGGGTCTCTCGATCAGAAACGGCGCGTAGGAGTGAGCAATCGGGCGCATTCCCTCGAGAGCCAATCCCGAGGCTACTCCGATCAAGGTCTGTTCTCGGATTCCAACGTTGAAAGCTCGTCGAGGATGGTCGCGAAGGGCTCTGGCGAACCGATCTGCACCGATATCAGCGAGAACGAGAGCCAGGCTCGGATCCTCCTCGAGGAGTTGGGTCGTCACCGTAGAGAATCGATCCCTCATCGTTGGCATCGCTAGCCCGCCTTTCGCTCGACGTGAGCGATAATGGCCGAAGGTCGACCGTTTCCTGGGTTCGACAGGGCCCGTTCGACCTCGTCATGATCGCGACCATCTACTCGCTCTGCGTTCCATCCCTCGACGCGAAAGCGTTCTTCGAGACCACCGGGCCAGCCATAGGATGACGACTGATTGTCAATCGCAACGACGCTGAGTTGTTCGAGCTCCCAGCGACCGGCCAGGGCGATCGCTTCGTGGTTGCTCCCTTCGTCGAGCTCAGCATCGCCGACCAGTACGACGACTCGGGAGCGGTCGTTTCCTTTCGCACGAAGGGCCTGGCAGATTCCCACGGCCACAGGAAGCCCGTGGCCGAGGGAGCCACTCGCGATTTCGACGCCGTCGAGGAGCGAGCGATCGGGATGGTGCCCGAGTGGCGAATCGTACTCTCCAAATGTCTGAAGCACTTCAACCGGAAGAAACCCCTTGGCGGCGAGCACCGCGTAGAAGGCCATCGGACCATGTCCCTTTGAGAGGATGAAGCGATCACGAACCTCGTTGAGGGGATCCGCCGGATCCACCTTCAAGACCCTGTCATAAAGGGTCCAGAGCACGTCGAGAGTCGAGGTCGCACTAACGGAGTGCTTCTCCGCCCCAGTCATCCGAGACATCAGGGACTCGAGATCTGCGTAACCATAGCGGTCTGGAGATACGTTTTTTCTTTTCATGAACTAATCATGCAACTTAAAGTCCACTTTAAGTCAAAGATAAAATCGAGAAAAATGAAGAAGAGGAACATCATGGGCAAAAATCGATTTCTTCTTACCGTCGGGGAGGCCGCAGAGCGTTGCGGAGTGGCGACCTCCGCCCTTCGCTATTATGAGTCGTTGGGACTGATCAGCAGCGTCCGTACGGCCGGGAACCAGCGCCGCTACCCCCGATCCACGATTCGGCGGATCTCCGTGATTCGGATCGCTCAGGGCCTCGGTCTGAGCCTGGAGGAGATTGGCCAGGCCCTGGAACAACTGCCGGACAAGCGCACGCCGACGAAAAAAGACTGGGGGCGCCTCTCGGCGACCTGGCGAGGCCGCCTCGACGAGCAGATTTCGACCCTCGAGAGACTCCGGGACGATCTCGAGGGTTGTATCGGATGCGGATGCCTGTCTCTTCGGAGTTGCGCTCTCTTCAACCAGGACGATCGGGCCTCAGAGCGAGGTTCCGGAGCACGATATCTGCTTGGAGACCGACCGCAGTCGCGGGATTGAACCCGCGCAGCCACCGGCCGACCAAATCGGTCTTCACAAAAAGAGAACCACACTCAGCCTGGATATGGCCAAGTGTGGTTCGCTGGGTAGAGAGAGGCTTCCCTATCGTGTGATGATCAGCTTTCCCGCCGCCTGGACGTTGGACGCGTCGAGACGGATGAAGTACCCCCCGTTTGGCAGGTCCTTACCTTCGTCGTCCGTTCCATCGTAGGCGATGACGTGCTCGCCCGCCTCGAAGACGCCTTCGGCGATCCGGCGAACAACTCGACCGTCGACAGCATGAACTCGAATGACCCCTTCCGCCGGATGGGAGAGCTGGAACCGTATCTGTGCACCCGATTCCCAGGGATTCGGAGCGAGTTTGATCGAGGCGATCGGCGGCAGATTCTCACCCAGAGTCACGTCCGGGATCGCAACCACAACACCATCTTCTACCAATGTCCTCGTCCGGACTGACGAAGCAAATCCGTCTTCGAAGTCGACGCGTTGCTCCCATTCGTGGCTGAGCTCAAACTCGGCGGTGGGTGCCCCATCGAGATGGATGAGTCCACTGACGGAGAAATCGATCGCACCTCCGGTGAATTGGCCAATAGAGAGATTCCCCGCTAGCCCAACATCCCCCGGGCCCTGTCCGACCAGGAAGCCGTTCCAGGTCGTAGAGCCGGTGAGTTCGATATCGTGAAGCCCGGCATCACTGCGGACGGAAAAGTCGAGGTCGATCCCGTTGTCGTCCGTCCGAGTCAATTCGAAGTCGCCGACGACGTCTCCCTGGTCCGAAGCGAGAGCCAATCGTCCGCTTAACGCCTCACCCCCAATCTGGAAGATTCCGTTTGTTTCAGCCGGAGTCGCCAGGAGCCCAAACACCGCGCCGACGAAGAGGAGCTCTGCCTCGGAATCGAGAGACGCGCTCGGGGAGATCCGCAGCTCGGCTACATTCGGTATGAACCAGGCCGTTGCGGTGGTCGACCCGACCGCCTGTTCGTCACCAAAGGCATAGGTGGTGGCGAGAGTTTGGACGTCATCGATCCGAGAGGTAACCGCATCGGGACCGCCGCCACGAGCATCGGACCAGATCGCAAACACGGAACGATCGTCGACAATCGTCTCGATGTAGTCTCCGAAATTCGGCGTGATGTTGTTTGGCACCCCACACCAGGCGACGGACGTGTCCGATGCGCGACGATTTGGTGTCCACTCCGCCCCGCCGTCGACCGACTGTCCAACATAAAAATCACAGAGCGAGTTGTTCCCCGAGGAGTACCGGCGATCGTACCAACCCACCGTGACGCGACCTTCGGGACCGACGTCGAGTTGGGGCCAAAACTGTTCGGTATTCGCCGAGTTGGCGTTGTCGTTCACCTGAATTGGACTGCTCCACGTTTGTCCCTGGTCGTCGGAGAACTTCACGAAGACGTTGTAGGTCCCGCTCCCCCCGTCGGAGTAGGCTGTGTAGACTCGTCCACGAAACGGTCCGTCCGACTTATCGACGCCGACTGAGCCCCAGGTGATATTGACCCCACGACTGAAACATTGCGGAGATCCACCAGAATTGGGTCCCAGCTGTACAACCGACACCCGCGGATCGGGGAAGTTGACGCCGTCGGGAGAGCGACGGATGTAAACATCGGCGTTCCCCTGAAAGAGGGGCTGGACCCAGGAAACGTAGACCTCGCCATCGATACCGGTTGCCGGATAAAATCCATTGGCGCTCTGCCCACCGGGATTGACCGTGACCGGATTCGACCAGGTCTGCCCCTCGTCATCGGAAAACGACAGACGACCGGCATTACCGTTCGAGAGATTGACGTAGGTCAGCCAGATTCGATTCGTGACTTCGTCGTACTCGAGGTATTCCTTGTCGAGGGATCCGGAATCATTGTACGCAACTGCACTATTCCAGTTGATGGCCCCACTACTGAACGTTCCCCGGTTGATGGCATTCCCGTTCGAGCTACCTCGATTGAGAGATGCAAAAACGAACGTCCCAGAGTTGGTCGCAATCACGCTCGGGTCACCGAACACAGAGACGCCACCTCCGTCAGGCATATCACCTCCATCCGTCCACGAGTCACCGCGGTCGGTCGAGTAGCCATAGCCCGAAACTGACGTTCCATCGACGAAACCCTGGCCATCATTCCACCCGGCCACGACGAAGTCGCCCTGGACGGCAATGGTGACTTCCGACTGCACGATGGATACCCCTTCACCGGTCGGGTCGCTCACAACGTGATTGGTCGGTGGCGTCATGAACGTGCGATCAGCTGGAACGGACAGCACAGGGTCGAAAGGACCACGGGGGATTCCCAGGTTCTCCAGAACACCGCCGTCGGCCCCGTCGAGAACCTCCCCGACGCGGACGTCCACGGTCGGATCTTTCGATTGGAAGAGAAGTAGCGTCGCGGTCGAGACTGCCACGACCGTGAGGGCTAGAATTGCGGTGCGGAGCATAGATTGCCTCCCAAGGGTTGAGTGGAATACGAGGCGGTGGTGTATCTGCCTGATCAGTCTACCTCGGCAGACGAGGGCAACTCCAGAACTGAGAGCTTTCCCGTGTTCTCACCGCTATCCCGGACGCACGATTCCATGAGCCCGAAGGTCAGTTCTTTTTCGCGAGAACGACATAGCCCTGGGTTTCCGCCGCCCAGTTTCGGTCCAACTTGTCGAGGAGCGGAGCGAGCAACTGCCCAAGGGTCCAGAACGGAACGAGAATCACCTGGATGAGGAATCGAAGAAGCCGGGGCCCCTTCACAAATCTGGCCGTGAAGTAGTTCAGTTTCAGAACGATCATGGTGAAAAAGCCCGTCTGGGCCTCGACTTCAACATCGGCAAACCCGGCCTTGGCGAACATGTGGCGGAGAGCGTAGGGCGAGTAGCGAAAGTAATCGTGGGGAGCTTCGTGAATCCACCACTGCCAGGGCACTTGCAGCACCATGAAAGAGCCCGCCCTGAGGATCCGAAAAGACTCGTTCAGGAACACCTGCGGTTCGGAGAGATGTTCCATGACGGAAAGGGAAATGATGCTGTCCGCGACCTCGTCTTCCAGATCGATCCGAACGTTGAGATCGGAGACCACGTCGGCCTTGGAATCGTGCAAGGTACGCGACCAGTCCACTCCCGTGTAGGTATCGACGAAGCTGAGGAAGTAGTCCTTGTGCGGAGCCTCGCCACAACCGAGGTCGTAGAGGTCGCCACGCAGGTAACGGGAATACTGGATGAGACAGCGATCACCGACGTCATAGGCCAGCCAGTTCTTCAGGCCTCGATTCGAATGATGACGGCTCGGTTTCATCCCTCTCTCTCTCTTCACCCACCGGCGATTTGGCAATGTGGGTTGAAAGTAGCCATCCATGAGGGCAAGTCAAGCCGCAGCGAAGTCCAGGGCCGGAGGCTCCGCCACCCTAGCGGTAGACCTGCTTGATCACGCCCCAACTCTCCTCGACTGATGGGACAGGACCACAAGGGTTCGGTTCGCAGAGGGTGAAGTCACCGAGGAACTCCCAACCCATGTTTCCGCATTCGAACTCGTGTTGGAGAATGCAACGCCCGTCATCGGGGTGACAACAGGCTCCCGCGCAGGGGTTCGGGTCGCAGGGTATGTCGTAACCCTCGAACAACCCGTCACCAGTGTCGGCGCAGCCGATCGGAGTGAGGATTTCACAAAGCCCGGAAGTGCGATCACAGCAAGCTCCCGTGCGACAGGGATTTGGGTCGCACGTTGACCCGTCACCCCGGTAGTCCTCGCCCGGCCCGTAGCAATCGACCCCTTCCCTGATTACGCACCGGCCGTCGGCGAGACAGCACGCCCCAACCTCGTCGCCCGCCGACGCATCCGGGATCCACGGCCCTATGGAAACGACCAGACACAGAAGACAAAGAAAGGAGCTTCCGAGCACCGCCATCGTCCAAAACCTCCGTCAGGGGCCCAAACTCTCTCTTACGAGCACAGACACAAGGCTAACCCACGTCGCTCCCACCCCAAAGGGCTCGCTCCCCTGAGGAAGGATCGTCGACCTGGTCGGCGCATCCATCTTTTCGGAGAAATTCCGCAACTCTGCCCGGTTCATCTCGATAAGTGGGGCGAGTCCAGAATCTATCTGGAGCGTGGGACGACAGAATTGGCTACCATCGTTCTGTAAGTCCTGATTCCGGCACGAGATAACGCCCTCAGCCAGGGAAAGACGAGACATGAACCGGTCCAGCGAAACCAGCCCAGAACAGGAAAACTGGCGCAATTACCCGATCTTCGCCGAGCTGATCACCGATCAGACTCGTTACCAGGAGATGCGGGACCGCTGCCTCGGCCGTTGTCGACTTCTCGACCAGACGCTGAAGACGGGGAATACCGAGCAACGTGAAGTTGCTCAGCACACCCTCAATGCAATTGGATATGCGCTCGCGATTCTCGACGAAGCGGTTCAAAAACGAGGTGAAATTGTGCACCAGGAAGAAGCAGGAGGCCTTCGATGAGCGGCATTAGTGTCAATCCTTCAGGACAAAACTACACGGCGCAGCAACTGCTGCAATCCTCTGCTCCCAAAGAGAGCGGGTGGAACAAGTTTGGGCGGATCGTGTCCAATGTCGCCAGTGGCGTCCTGAGCGGCGCACCGATCCTGGGCAAGACCTTTGGGGGCCTTGGTGCAGACAGCGGATTCGACCAACAGTATGAGCTGATCCGTCTGCAGCAGGAGATCCAACGAAACTCCCAGATGTACTCGACGATTTCGAACGTGAGCAAGTCGAAGCACGACGCAGCCATGAGCGCAGTACGGAACTTCAAGTAGGATTCACTCATGATGACTCTCGATGACAGCCACCCTTCCGGTGATGCCATCCGACCCGAAATGCCATTCGATTTTTCCGTCGAAGAGAAACGCTTCCTTATTGAAGCCGCTCTCCTCATGCGAGACTGCAAGCGCCTGGACGAAGCGGAGACAATGTTCTCTGCCCTCCTCCCCTGGGTTGAAGATCAGCATTTGCCGAGAATCGGCCTCGGAACGATTTCATTCGATCGGGGAGATTTCGACGAAGCGATCGAGCACTTCGAATCGGCGACAAAGGATGCATCAAACTCGGCACTGGCCTACGCTCACCTGGGCGAAGCGCTCGCCTTCGGTGGACACCGAGAAGAAGCCGACCTGGCCTTGGAGAAAGCGACACAACTCGATCCGGCGGGAGAGTCCGGCGGAAACATGGCAAAGACCGTGAAGCGTTTTTTGGAATCTGGGCTGCTTTGAAAGGAATCGATGATGAAGATCAATCCACCCGGTGGTGACGGGTTCAAAGTCCCGGAAGTTCCCGACAATGACGGCCCGGATAAGGTAAAGGGCCCTGGAGGCGCAGACTTCGAGGGCAAGATGGATCAGACACAGGCCAGCGACTCGGCCGCGGCAGCCGGAAAGGCCGATGGCCCCCAGGCTACGAAACTGCGCGAGATCCTGGCCGGAATCGACGCCAACGATCCCAATCGGATCGAACTGGCAACCGAACGGATGGTCGACTGGGTCCTGAGCGACTCGTTTGGAGACGGAGTCCTCAAAGCAAACGGGGCTGAGAGTCTCCG
>Ga0315338_1001430_pt1 | contig 30088 bp, 28 predicted proteins | sample ASW8metaG_FD_204518 | JGI IMG/M metagenome (GOLD analysis project Ga0315338, IMG submission 204518) | Ammonia-oxidizing marine archaeal communities from Monterey Bay, California, United States - ASW #8 | ecosystem: Environmental > Aquatic > Marine > Coastal | place: USA: California | collected... | reverse complement strand
TCGACGACTGCGCCACCGGTCATGGCCGCTCCTGTGCGGGGTCGGTCGGGGTCAGCGCCACGGTATCCGACGCCGGTGAACGGCCGGGGTCCCGAATGCGTGGGCCATGGGCCAGACTGCGGGTGGGGCCGGTAGCTCAGTGGTCAGAGCAGGCGACTCATAATCGCTCGGTCGGGAGTTCGATCCTCCCCCGGCCCACTACGACCGAAGCACGACTGGATGTAGTGGCACGTCGATCGAAGCCTCGGTTGGCGTAAACGGGGGTCTGATTCGGCAGACTGCGGCGGTGACTGGACAGATCGATAGCGGCGATGGTCTCCGCCTGATCCTTCACGCTGACGACTATGGAATCTCCGCGGGAGCGAACTTCGCGATCCGTGATGCATACCGACGGGGCTCCCTGACCAGTACCTCGGTGATGGTCAATATGCCAGGGTTTGCCGATGCCGTTCAGCACCTGGAAGAGACGATGGAGTTGGGAATCGGCCTTCACGCCAGCTTGAACGTGGGTCGCCCGGTCAGCCGGGATCAGGACGTTGACCGGCTCGTGGGTCACGACGGCTTTCTGCGTTCATCGTTCTTGTGGCACCTTCGGGCGTCGGGTGAGGCCCGGTACCTCGATCAGGTCCGTCGAGAGTTGCATGGACAATTTGAACGAGCGTTGGATGCCGGGTTTCGCCTCGACCATCTGAACTCGCAGTCGCACATACACATGATTCCTTCCGTCCACGAAGTGTTTCTCGAGGTCGCCGAGGATGCGGGTATCCGTTGGGTGAGGAGGAGTGCCGAACCGACCGAGGGTCATCCTGCGGGGGGTGGCCCCGTAAACCTTCTGAAGTGCTGGATGATCGGTAGGTGTCTGCAACGCCTCGGAGGAGAGACTGGCGAGGTCGGATTCATCGGGCTTCGGCATAGCGGCCGGATGTACGAGTCGACGCTCGCGCAATATGTCGAACGACTTCCCGATGGTGTCTGGGAACTCCTCACCCACCCGGGAACCGGGGTAGTGAGCGAAGGCGACGACTACCAACGGTTCGTCAGGGGCTACTTGCTGGAGGAGGACCGTCAACGGGAGTGGGAGGGTCTGGTCTCCGATCGTCTCGAGCAGGCGATGCACGAGAGGGGTGTCGCTTCCGTGAGGTACGGAGATCTCCCGTGAGGGTCCATGTCGTCATCGACGAAACGGGTTTCTTCTTGCCCGAGTACCTTGACTATGTCGCTCGACATCTGCCCGCCGAGGTGAAGATCACGGGTGTGAGCATCCTCCACCATGGTCGCGGTTCCCCGACCTTGTATTCCCATGTGAAGGCGAACTGGTGGCGGATTGGGCTCGGCTCCTGTGCCCGACTGGGGCTTCGCGTGCTTGGCCAGCGCGTACGCTGCTTTTTCCACGCGCTTGGCGTTGACGTACAGCCGGGCAGTGTCGAGCGAACTTGCAGGAGACTCGAACTACGTCACCACAGGACGACCGACGTCAACTCAGTGGAAGAACTGGCCTGGATATCCGAGACCCGGCCCGATCTCATCCTCTCCTCGTGTTCACAAATCTTTCGTGGTCCACTTCTTGCCCTTCCGCAGATTGGTGCAATCAATCGGCACTCGGCGTTGCTCCCGAGTTATGGGGGTCTGTTCCCGATCTTCCAGGCGGTAGTGCACGAGGAGAAATGGATCGGTAGCAGTGTTCACGTCATGACCGACGAGATCGACAAGGGGGTGCTGGTGACACAGTCGGCGTTTGAGGTCGAACCTGGAATGACCCTTTTCGACTGCTACGAGCGCAGCTACGAGGACTGTGGACCGCTAACCATCCAAGCGTTCCAGAAGATTCGGTCGCTTGAGGAAAGCGAGGTTGTTGCAACGGACTTCGGTGTCCGGAACGACCGTACGCCCAGCTACTTCACCTTCCCCACAAAGGAGGACTGGGCGAAGTTCCGACGACTTAGGATGCGCTTCTGCTGATCAAGGCGCCGTGGGGTTGGACGTCTGATCCGCAAGACTTGATGAGTTGACGATGAACTCGGGTTGGGGTCCGGTCTGGGCTGACAGGGCAGCCACGTACAAGTTCAACATGCCCAGCGAAAGGAACAGTAGGCATTGGAGGCCGCTGAAGATGGCGACCGTCGAGGCCCAGCCGGGTACGGCAGATTCGCTTACCAGCCCTACGACGACGCCGTACAGGGCAAATGCAAAGGCGAGTAGGGAGCAGGCGAAACCGGCACCGCCGATCATCCACAACGGACGTGACGAGAAGCCGATGATGCCGTCACGGGCAAGTTCCCACATCGAGCGCAGAGAGTAGGAACTATCGCCTGCTCGTCGTGGATCGGCACGATACCGAATGGTGGCCTGATCGAAACCGATCCAAATGGCAGTGCCTCTGATGAAAGGTCGCTTGCCCTCAGCACTGAGCAGGGCAGTGAGTGCTGAACGGTTGAAGAGTCGGAAGTCCGCCATGCCGCGCTCCAAGCGCAGTCCGGTGAAGAAGGCGAAGCAGCGGTAGAAGAGACGGCCCGACATTCGTTTCAGAGCACCGACGTCGTGGGAGTCTTCGCGCAGGGTATTGACCACGTTCGCCCCGGCGCGCCACGCCTCCACGAGTTCCGGGAGGACGCTCGGTGGGTGTTGGCCATCACCGTCCATGCAGATTACTGCATCACCCGGGGCGGAGCGGAGGCCAGCGAGAAGCGCCGGCTGGTGGCCAAAGTTCCGGCTGAGCCGGATCAGGTGGACGCGCGTGTCGGCTGCACGGTGTTGAAGCACGTTCTGAGCCGTTTGGTCTGTCGAGCCATCGTCGACGACGATCACCGTTGGATTTACGTTGACGCTTTCGAGGCTGTGGAGGATCGCATCGATCAAGTCGGGCAAAGCGTCTGCTTCATTGTGGGCGGGTATGACGACCGAGACGTCATTTCCCTTCGCGATGGTGAATTCGGACTCCTGCTCAGGCTGCGTCATCGCTACCTACCTCGATCAGCAAGCGCTCCCCGGCAGACCAGTGGTCGAAGGAACCTGCCTCGAGTGCCTCGTCAGCCGCTGGCGAGCTCTGGTCGACAACGAGATACCTCGCGTTGAAGGCCGTGGCCGTGGCTTCTAGCGAGGCGAACGAGCGCTGGTCGTAGGAGGTTGCCGCAGCGTCAAGTACTGCACTTCCCTTCAGACCCTCGAAGGTTCGTCCTGAGACTAGTTCGAGCCGTTGCATCCATGCCTCCATCTCGGACCCCATCATTGGAAACGCTTTGAAGTCCACCACGACGGCGCGGCCGCTCAGGAATCGGAGCGACATCGCATCGGGTGGGATGAGTAGTTGCTCGCCGACAGGCACTCGCTCACTGACAAGGTCCGCGAATTCCCGTTCTGCAGGGGAACTCGAGTCGCGTTCCCAAACCGGTGGGAATTGCGAGAGGAAGGACAAGGAAGTCCAGACTACGACCGCACACGAGAGTCCCTTCAGGGCCAGGTCGCTTGTCCGCTCTTGTGGTCTGCTGAGCGCATGCAACGCGAAGGCCAAGAAGATGCCGGAGATCGCTGCAGCGAGCAAAGAGAGCGATGGCAGGTTGAAGATGGGCTTCTCGATGAACAGGTCACGATGGTTGCTGAGCGCGAGTAAGCCTGCTTCGAGGATCAGGAGCGAGGCGATGACTTGGAGAAGCGATCGGAGTCTCGGTTGGTTGGCTTGATGTCCGAAACGGAGTGTCAGAAAGCCAGCCACAGTGAGGCCGACAAGGACTGCGAGTTCGACAGGTCCTGCCCATCTCACGAGGACTCCCCAGAAGCCAGAGGCCCTGCCGTCGATCACGACAGAGAGGTCTCTCTGTTGGTCCCAGATCAGAAGCACGATGGAACCGAGGCCGACGAGTCGCAGCCGCCAACGCAGGTCAGAGCGGGTGAGAACAGCGCAACATGACACGGCTGCAGCGGCGACGATGAGAGGGCTCATGCGCCAAGGGAACAGGCGTGCAGGAAGCGGCCAGTAGACGACGTGGAGGAAGAAGGCGCTGGATAGGCCGATTCCGGTGATGCCGAGCGCGAACGTTCGCACACCGCGTGCGCATTTGCCGAGAATCCAACAACAGACGAGGACAATCACGATAGCCAACCCCGCACTGAAGTGTCGGTCGGTGCCGAAGCCAGCAAAGTCGTAGTGGTGTGGGCTCCGGACGAAGAAGAGGATCCGAAAGGCATCGGGATCCGAGGAGCCTCCCAGGAAGCTAAGGGCAACGGAGATGATCAGTGGAGATACCAAGAGACTGCCGACGAGGACGGGACGAATCAGGTCCTTGATGTCCCGGCGTCCTTTCAACACGTCGATGAGGTGCAGGAGCGCTATGAGTAACACTGTCCAACAGCCAATGGCGAAGTGCAGGTTCAAGCAGACGGCGGCGGTGAGGATGCCTGCCAAGGGCCGCCTCGTGATCGACAGGGCGAGCGCGAGCAGCGAGGAGGAGAGGCCCAGATAGTGGGGGAGTGCCGTCGTCCCGAGCAGGTCCACGGCCCCCCAAGTGCGTTGGGTGCCGAAGACCAGGGTGAAGAGGACGAGGACCAGGCTCCAGGACGGGGCCTGGCAGGCTCTGAGCAGCAGGCCGAGGGCTACTACCAGCATGCCGAAACTGAGCAGGTGGAAGCCGAGCAGTGCGGCTTGCAAGAGCCCTAAGTCCGTAGCCAGCGAGGCCAGGAACTGGAAGACGTAGTGGTAGTGCTCGGTGTTCTCGAGGAACCAATCGCCTGCTGCGAATTCCGGGTTCGCGCCGCGGAGACTGGGCAGCAGGTACTGGTAGTGATCGCTCGACAGTCCGAAATAGTCGAATGTCCCGAGGAGGAGCCCGCCCAGAGCGATCGAGGGCAGCGCCGACACCTTCCAGGATGAGTTTGTTTCGTCGGACATCGGCCATTCAGCCGCGCTGACCGACTTCAGTTGTGGATCAGAGCCCATGGTTTTCGCGAGTCTGAGGTTGATCTGTCACGTCCCTGAGAGCGTATCGGTTTCCATTTCCTGACACCGTTCCGCTGTGTTGCGTCGGTACCGTGCCCACTTCGCGGTGTAGAGGACAAATATCGGAGCTACGTGGACCAGCATCCGGTTTCCGGAGTCGCCCCACCCCAACCTGTAGGGGAATTGCCGAAGGGCGCCGAGGAAGGCGAGTAGTGCGAGGAGCGCCGCCAACAGTGCGGTCCAAGCCTGTTGTTCACCGGTCGGGTTCGGCGCGAGGGCGACCACGACCGTTGCTGGCAGCAACCACCACCACAGAGTGCCCCAATTGCCCGTTGCCAATGCGTTGCCGACCAGCGCCGTCAGGCTCTCCAAGGCGGAATCGGGGTGGAGGAGGCAGGCGACGAGGGCGACAACCGGAAAGGCGAGCAGGCTGAATCGAGCGACGAGGAGGCGTGCACGGGGATGTGTGACCACCCAGATGGTGACGACGAAGAGGAGGCTCCCGGCGAGGGTCATGAGAATCCGGGGGGGAGAAAGCACCGAACCGGCTTCGCTGGCAGTCGCCAAACGCAGGTAGTAGGGAGCGGGGGCGCACACGCCCACCAGGCCCAGCACGATGAGATCGCGGCGCTTCACTGGAGAGAGCGCAACCAGGAAGGCGATGACGATGGCACTAAGGATCAAGCCTTCCATTCTAGTGAGGGCGAGGCCGGCGGCTAAGAGGGAGACGAGGCTGACCCCGGTCCGTCGGCCGGTTGCGGGATCCCGACGCTCGGCGAGTGCCACAGCGAGGCTCAGGAATCCAGCGCAGACGGCGTGCGAGTTGAGCAATCCTGCTTGTACACGCAGCATGTAGGTCGTGATGGCTTGGACGGCGAGAAAAACAGCGAAGAGCGCGGTGGCGCGGATCGGCCAATTGTTTGCCTTGAAGACTATTTCGAAGGCGGCGAGGACTCCGCTGAGGCCCGCACCAGCTAGGACGAAGACTAGGTAGTCGGCTCCCAACTTGGGCGCCCAGGCTTGGAGGTGCATGGCGTTGAGGGGCCAGTCAGCGAAGAATCTGGTCGTCAAGGCTATGTGGTCACCTTCGAGCCATCGGCCGTACTCGATGAGCAGGTACGAGTCGTTTGTCAGGATCGGATGGATCGCCATTCCTAGAAGTGCCACGATCGCCAGGGAAGCGATCTGGCTCTCGAGCAGGGCAGAAAGGACCTCGCTCAGCTTGCGACGCCCGCTCGTGCGTGACAGCAGTGCTGCGGTTAGTGCGGTGACGAGGATGACAGGGAGCAGAGGTTGAAATCCCAGTCCGAGTCCAAGACACACCGAGGTGGCAGTGACGTTGAGCGATAATCCGATCGGGAGGGCTGCGAATGCGCGTGCCCGTCGTTGCAGTGGTTGTGACTCGCTGAGAGCGAGTACCAGCGAGCCCATGAGGGCGAGCCAAGACGTGGCGACGAGTTCGGCGATCATGGCCCAGCCATGAAGAATAGGTTCTGGCGATCGGTGTAGAGGCGGTAGTGGGTGCTCTCCCCGTGCGTCGAGGCACGTCCGCCGGCCATTCCGACGCCGCCCCAATCGGTCGGCTCGAGTCGTTCGATTGACTTAGGCAGTGCTTCCCAGTCGTAGTCGACGATTGTGACTCGTGTCCGAGCGAAGGATTCGAGAAGAGCGACGAGTTCGGCTCCGTCGACGTAGTCGATGAAGAGATCAAAATCGTCTGGGCTGTCGATCACCTCCCCCTCGCGTCTTTGGAACAACCGGTAGACATCCACCTTGCCCAAGGGTGGCAGTGCAACAGTCGCATCTTCGAGGGTGTCGGCCAGTCGTAGAAACGTCGCATAGGTGGTCTGTGCTCGCCACTGCGGGCTTTCCTCTGCCAAGAGTTGGAGGTCTCGTCCGTCGGGGAGCGAGGTGGCGAAGTCGTGTCTGTTCTCTCGTCTCGCCGCAGAGAGCCCGAATGCGGTGATAACGACCATAAGCACGATCAGCATGTTGAGTGCTGTCCGGCGTGCTGCCGGCAAGATGCCGGACACCAGAAGGCCCGCGAGGAACACGCCTATCGGGACAGTAAGTATTGGCCAGCCCCAGGCTCCATCCACGGCATCGACGAGTGATCTCAGTTTGGGTGCTGCGCTCGTCGCAAGGATAGGGAGGCCTACGGCACCAACCAGCAGGGCGAGTCCGATGGTGAAACGGCCATGGTTCATTTGATCGTGCTCAACCCGAGGTGGCCCATTGTCAGAAAATGGTAGTCGGCGACAACTGAACAATGCTGTAGTGGTCGCGCCGAGACTCGCAAGAGTCGGATGGGCGTTGGCTACGCTGTTAGGAGTCGGTTGACAAAGTCGTTGGCCCCGGCCGACTCTGAACGCGGAGTATCAGCCTCTTCATGGTGCTGTATCTGATATCGACCGGAGTACTTCTCTCGGCCTCGTTGTTGTTCGTGCTCGCCACAGGCGAACGGAGGCCATACCTGATCTTCGTGGCACTGGCTCTTGCGTTTCAAGCGCAGTGTGTATTGATCGGCAAGCTGCTGGCCTCAGTCGATCGCCTCGGCCACGTGGGCTACTGGCTGCTCGCAGAAGCCATCTTGTTCGGTCTTGCCTTCGCTGTCTGGCTGCAGCGTGGCGCTCTCGGCGTCGCAGGCTTGATTCGCTTCTCAAGGCGCGATCTCAACAGGGAAACAGAGGGCCTGGCCTGGTTGTGGCCGGCCACGGTCGTCATGGCAGTCGTGGCCGTCGGCGTCTACACGCTCCTGCTGGTGGCCACATTGGTGGTGCCCCAGAACATGGATGATGTGCTGACTGCATATCTGCCGCGGATCGGCTACTGGCTTCAGTCCAACGACTTCTCGCCATATCACACGTCGACGTACAACTCGGTGCAGGTCTCCTATCCGATCAATGCCCAAATCCCGCCGCTCAGGTCGATCGTCCTGTCCGACGGGTTGCACTTCGTTGGGCTCGATCAGTGGGTTGCTGCAGTTATCTCGGGTGTTGCCGTGTACGGCTTGGCGCTTGCGACCGCGGCGCGGCGACTCCAAGCGGCCTTTGTGTCCTTGGCCTGGATGTTGACGCCGGCAGTGATAGGGCAGGCGGGGATCATGCTTACTGACATGGTCGCGGTCGCGGGTCTACTCATGGTGTTGCTGTTCGGCATCTTGGGCTGGCGCGAGGAGAAGGCGTGGATGCTCGTGGCGTCGAGCCTTTCCCTTGCGCTGCTCGTTGGGTCAAAGCAGACCGCATTCTTCGCGCTGCCAGGCGTGGCCTTGGTGGTTCTGGCAGCGTTCTTGAAGTCTGAGAATCGCCGTCGGTGGATTGTTTGGGGTTTGGGGACTGCCCCCTTGATGCTCTGGTGTGGAATCGACCGTTATCTCCTCAACTGGCGTTTCTTTGGTCACCCTCTCGGAGACGAACAGTCCTTCTCCTTGTTTGCCGCAGAAGCGAATCTTTCTCTATGGGGGCGCTTCGGCAACATGTTGGAAAACATCGAGCGGACAGCGTTCAACGCGGTTTTCGGCGACCTCGAAATCGGTACTGGCGACTTCCTGGAACGATTGCTTCCCGTGTTGCAGTCGCGTGATCCTGGTATTGGGAGCGGTGGGCCGCTCATCTTCGGACTCCCATGGTATGGCACATTCACTATGGCGATCCTCGCCACCGGGCTCCTGGCACTGATGTTCTCGGTCAAGCGAGACTCAATCTCGACCCTCTTCCTCCTGTTCGCGCCGGGAATTTTGTTAATCCTCCTGTTCCGCTGGGTCACGTTGGCTGTCCTCCTCACCGGGGTCCTGGCACTGATTTTCAGGATCAAGCGAGACTCAAACCCGACCTTCCTCGTCTTGCTCGTGCCGGGAGTTTCGACCCTCCTCTTGATGCACTGGGTGCGTCCGAATTATTCGTTGGCCTTTTCGCGTTACATGCTCGGACCCCTTGCCCTGGGATTTGCCGTAGCGGCGTTCGGGTTACCCCAGTTCGCGAGGCGATCCCAGCGGATGCGACAGGGCCTCGGCGCACTCATGGTCGTGGTCGTGCTGGGGGCATCGTGGCAGGCAGTGAATGCGGCGACCATGAACGGCGTCAGGCCGCTGTCCGGACGTGAGCACGTCTGGGGGAAGTCAGCTACTGAACTTCTCTCAGTCTCGAACGGCTTCCGCGATGCCGGTGTCATGGCCGAACTGGTGGACAGGATTGATTCGTGCTTCGATTCGACGGCGGATGTGAGATTTGCGGTTGGCACCAAGTTCCCACAAGGCTCATTATTTGGCGAGGACTTCCAGCGCATGGTTACGCAGTACAAATTTCCGAGGGACCTCCTTAGTTCCGGCCTGATGGCTGAGAATGACGAGATGGTCATGGTCATCGACCGTCTTTCTCTCGAGCAGTGGTTGGCGGAATGGGATGGTCACCCGCCAGATGTGCCCCTGGCTGGTGTGCCAGCTGCTCAACTTCATTTCGAACTCTTTGGCAGCTACATCCTCATCGGCAGGACGGGGGTGGACCGTCTTGGCTGTGCTGAGGGGGGTTGGGCATGAAGCGACGCGAACGCAACGAGTTGTACTTCGAAGAGATCGGCGACGACTTCGAGGCGCTGATGTCAGATTACGACGTTGCGCAACGAGGGCGATTGGTGCTCGAGTTGTTCCCGGAGAAAGTCGCGGGCAAGACGCTGGAAGTCGGTTGTGGGACGGGAGCGATCACGGAGCACTATGTCGACCGGGTTGAGGAACTCGTGCTCACTGATATCTCGGAACGGCTGGCGGTCGAGACGGCGGAGCGATTCGATGTCGAAGGCGGGGCTGAGGATGCGCTGAACCTGTCTTTTCCGGATGGGTGCTTCGACATGGTGGTTTCGTCGGAATGCGTTGAACACACCCCGGATCCGGCGATGGCAGTTGCGGAGATGATGCGGGTCCTCAAGCCGGGGGGCCACCTGGTCCTCACTACCCCCAACCGGCTCTGGTTCGGCGTGGTGCTCGTCGCGCAGCGACTGCGGATTCGAAAGTTTCAGGGGGAGGAGCGGTTCCTCTCGATTCGGCAATTACGTAGGGCGGTCGAGGAGAATGGAGGCCAACTGCTTCGACACACGGGATGCCACCTGCTCCCGTGGCAGATTCCCTTTATCAAGCCGCTGCTTCGGCGCATGGACCAATACGGGGATCACCTCTATCATGTGATGATCAATCAAGCGGTTTTCGCTGTGAAACAGGCGACCAGTGATACCGGGGCACAGAGTTGAGCAAGGTCGTGGGGCTCGGCGGCCGCCCCTTGGCCGCGGTTGTTGCACCACTCATCGTGGGGCTCTTGGCATGTGCATCCCTGTTGGATTCGCTGCGCCTGCCATCAGGGTGGGTGCCGAATCGTGACACAGGTGGGTCTGAACTTCCGGAGACGGTCACGGACTTCCCTCGAGCCCCGCGTCGAATTGGAGAGTTTACCTACAGCGTCTACTGGCATCCGCCGTCTGACAACGGCAGCCCGATCATCAACTACGCGGTCTATGCCTTCAGGTGCGATGGCGGTGAGACCGCGAATCTCGCCTATACGGGTTCAGGCATCCCTCGGCTCGACTTCGGACCCGCAGTCGAAGACCATGATCCGCCTCTCGTGCTTGAACCGGGAGTCTCGTACCGTTTTACTGTCAGTAGTCAGAACGCCCACGGGTGGGACGAAGGAATCTGGAATCAGAATCCGATGTCGCCATGTAGCGGTGTCGAGATCGAGAAGTGTCTCGACCCAGAACACGACTGGTTAGAGGTGCTTATCGATAGCGGGGGCCGTCCGTTGTGTGACTAGAAGACTCCGGGGTCTGCCTCGCCGATGAGCGCCGCGACCAACTCGATTCTTTCCATCTCCTTTCCACGCGGCACGGGAAGAGGGGGGACATGGTGGATCGGGCAGGGAGAGCGCATGCGCGGTTTCTTTGCAAACACCGGGGTTTGACCTGTTGCTGGAACTGGCCGGAACGACTGGCTCTGGACTCATAATCGCTCGGTCGGGAGTTCGATCCTCCCCCGGCCCACGTAGGTTGACGGGTAACCCCCTTGGCGTGTCTGTCGAACCATGTTCGGTGGCACCCGATACCGGTGAAGGAGCGACGATGCCTGAAGTGGATTATGTGATCCTGTGCGACTACGCCCGCATCGAGAATGGGGTCGCCTTCATCTCGGCAGCGGGGATCAACCGTTTCAGGATCTCCGACCTGGAACAGACGCAGCGGTTCACCATCGCGCTCAACGTTTCGCTCTCCAAGTGGGAGTGCGATCAGCCACACCAGCTTCAGATAGTCGGTGCCGATGCCGATGGTTCCGCAATCTTCCGCTCGGATGGCGTCATCAAGACGGCATGGGATGAAGCCCTGCCCGTGGGATGGAGGAAGTCCCTGATCCTGCCCTTCCGGATCGGCCAGAAGTTCACTTCGTACGGTCTCTACACGATCGATGTCCTGATTGGTGGGGACATCAAGGCGAATCTGCAGTTCCAGGTTCAGCCGCCGCCGGCGAGGCCCGACGGGGTATAGGCAACCGGTTCACGTTGGCAGGAGGATGCGGCAACGGACGAGTTCAACCTGACCGACGTGTGGACCTTGCGGGTACGGTCGACCCATGACTGACGCTGCGCCGACCGAACTTTCCCTCAAGACCGTTGCACGCGTGCACGACATCACCACGATGTTCCACGCCTTCGTCTACTTCGCACCGGAGGCGGCGGAGGAGTACGAAGCCGTGGGCGTCCAGGGTCGGAGCGGCTACTTCGCCTCGCGTTCTGCGCCCCTCGGGCCCGTGTCCGCAGAGGTCGTGACGGCGACGTTCTACAACTTCAGCCCCGACCTCGTCCGCTCGTCGATCGACGGCGTCTGGGACCACGTGACGCCCGACGAGGTGCAAAGGGCCAGGTGGCGGGCTGCCGCCCGGATCCTCGACACCACCGTTGCCGAGTCCATGACCGACGCCGATCTGGCCGAGGCGCTCGACATCGTCGAATCCCGTGTCGCTGCACTCTCGTATGCCGGGCGCCCACTCGCCGCAGCCAACGCCTCTGTGCTTCGACTGCTCGACGAGCCGGAGTTCGCGGGCAACGGCCTGTTGCGCCTCTGGCAACTGGTCACGATCCTGCGCGAATGGCGGGGCGATGCGCACATCGGCCTCCTGATCGCCGAGCCACTCGACGGATGCGAGTGCACGGTCGTCAGCGAGCACCTCTTCCAGCGGCCCGGGATCATCAGGTCTACCCGTGCCTGGTCCGAGGCCGACTGGTCCCGGGCGGTCGAGCGCCTCACCGGCCGCGGGTGGCTCGATGCCGACGGCATCACGGACGAGGGTCGGGAGAGGCGCAGCGTCATCGAACGCCGGACCAACGAACTCGACGCCTTGGCGTGGAACGGCATGGACGACCAGGAACTGCACCGGTTCGCCGACCTCCTCAAGTCGGCGATTGCGGCCCTCACGGCGGGCAACTACTTCGCGGTAATGGGCCGACCGGCCCCCAAGGACGAGCCGTCGACGAAGCAATAGGCCATTGGGCTCAGGGCGGGAGGGGCGAACCTGCGACCGATGCCGGGCCGCTTCACCGGTCGCCGGGGCCAGACTGAACCCATGGCCACGGGCAGCGAAGTCATCGTCTACTGGCGGCCCGGGTGTGGGTTCTGCCACAAGTTGTTCCAGAGGTTCGACCGGGCAGGGATCGAGCGCACGGAGCGCAACATCTGGGAAGACCCGGAGGCCCGGGCGTACCTGCGAACCGTCACCGGTGGTAACGAGACCGTGCCCACGGTCGTGGTGGGGGGTCAGGTTCTGGTGAACCCCCGCCCCGAAGAGGTCGTAGCCCTCGTCGAACTGGGGCTCTGAGCCTCCACGAAGTTCCCCTGAAGCAGTTCTGACCTGTGGGACGATAACCACGTGGCTTTCTTCGGGATCCTCACAAGTCTCTTTCCGCTTTTCGTGATCGCCGGCATCGTGATGCTGGTGCGCCGGTCGCGGTCGGGATCGTCGGGGAGTGATGACGCCAGCGTGTCGCTCCGCCGACTGCTCGAGTACTGCTTCCTTGCCGTCGCCCTGGGACTCGCCGCCTCCGGGCTCGACAGCCTGTTCTCGGCTGCGGTTGAGGCGATGGTCGAAGGCACCGATGAAGTCGATACGCCGTCGTGGGCGATCACGAGTCTGCTGGTCGGTGGCATCGCCCTCTGGTTCCTGGTCCGGAACGTGCGCAGGCGGTTCGAGGAGTCGCCCGACGAGCAGGGAGCCCCCGGCTGGGTGCTCTATCAGGGGATCCTCGAACTGGTGACTCTGATCGGGTTCGCGATCTCTGTCAACGACCTCCTCGACGGGATCATCGGGGCCGGGGATGTTGAGCCGCAGAACCTGGTGCACCTCGCCGTCTGGGGGGCCGTCTGGGTGGTCCACATACGCCTCGGCGACCGCATCGTCGGCGGGGAACCGGTCCGCAGCACCCTCGTGCCGTTCGCGGTCAGCATCAACGCCCTCGGCGCCCTGGTTGCGTCGGTCGGGGGACTGATCGCGCTGTGCTTCATGGCCGTCTACGAGGGAATCACGGGCTATTCGTCGTGGGGAGGAACGGTCGACGGCATCCGTGACGTCGCCTCGGTCCTCATCGTCTCCGCCGCCCTGTGGTGGTGGTACTGGCTGCGACAGGCGGTGCACGACCGGGGATCGATGCTGCACCACGCCTACACGCTGTTCGTCGGAGTGCTGGGAGGGTTGGGAGCCCTCGTGGGTGTGTCGGTCATGTTCCTGGCAGCGCTCATCAACTGGGGGTTCGCGATCGGGGAGGATCCCGCAGTCGAATACTTCGACTTCCTGCCGGTGGCAGTGGCTGTCGCCGTCGTGGCGACACTCGTCTGGCGCTACCACCGCGAACTGGTGCCTCCAGTGGAAGGTCGACCCCGCAACGACGTCGACCGGGCCGCCGACCACCTGGCCGCCTTCGTGGGGATCTGTGCCCTGCTGGCCGGCGTCTTCGTCGTGTTGTTCGTCGCTTTCCACCACCTGACGCCGGTGCCGCCCGGCGCCGAGCGCGAGACCACGATGGTGATCATCGTCGGCCTGCCGCTGCTGGTCGTTGGCGTGCTGGTCTGGCGTCGCTTCTGGCAGGCCATACAGGTCCGTGCCGGCGATGCGGAGGAGGTCGGCTCTGCGGTCCGTCGGGCCTACCTGTACGTCATCTTCGGCATGTCGGGGCTGGTGGCGCTCGTCACGGTGCTGTTCCTCGTGTTCCAGGTCATCGACGGAATCCTCAACACGTCATTCGACCGCGAGGGCATCTGGGACCTGCACGCTCCGCTCGCCATCGCGTTGACCGCCGGGGTGGCCACCGGCTACCACCGCCGGATCCTGCGCTCCGACCAGAAGGTGCTCGCCGGGGCCTTGCCCATGCCGATGCCGCAGCCCGCTCCGTCGCGGGACCTGCCCGGACCCGGTCGGGTCATCATCGTCGCCGCTGATCCCGCCCCGTTGGCCGCCGCCGTCGAGACTGCCACCGGCGCCGAGGTCGAGGTGATTCGGCGCAGCGACCCGCCGCCAATGAGGTTCGACCTCGACATGGCACGCATGGAGATCGCCGAGTCGGATGCGGCAACGCTGATGGTGGTTGTGGGCCCCGATGGGAACATGCTGGTGATCCCCGTCGACCGATCATGAGGAGACCCCGGTGACCGAGTCCGTCAGCGTTAGCCGAGAGATGGCTGCCCCACCTGAGGAGGTCTGGGCGCTCGTCAGTGACCTGACCCGGATGGGGGAGTGGTCACCGGAGGCTAAGGGCGGCCGGTGGGCCGGCGGGGTGGACGGGCCCGCCGTCGGCGCCGTGTTCAAGGGCAGGAACCGAAACGGGCGCTACCGCTGGCCCACTAACGTGGCCGTCATCGAGTGCGATCCGCCGCGGCGGTTCGCCTTCCGGTTGAACATTCCGTTCATGGGCGGCTGCGACTGGGTCTACGACATCGAGCGGACCGGGGAGGGCTGTCGGGTCACCGAGTCCTGGGTCGACTTTCGTAAGCGGTCCCTCGTGGTCGTCGGGCGGATTCTCAGCGGTGTTGCCGACCGGGCCACCCACAACCGGGCCGGCATGGAGCAGACCCTCGACCGCCTCGCCGACCACTTCGCCGCCTGATCAGTCCCAGGCGTTCCAACGGGTGACGGCGGCGGCGCCACCCTCGCGGGTCGCCGGCTTGAAGTCGTCGCCGAGCGTGTGTGCCACGGTGATGAGCGCCACCTGGGAGACCTCCGCGTAGGGGATGCCGAGCACTCCGGCCGCCTCCTCTTCGAACATGAGGTGGATGGTGGTCCAGCAGGTGCCGAGGCCGCGCTCGCGGGCCGCCAGCATGAACGACCAGGTGCTGGGGATGATTCCCGCCAGCGTCGAGACGGCACCCATGCCGGGCCACTGCTCGACCCTTCCCGGCAGGCAGGGAATGAGCATCACCGGCACCCGGTGGAAGTTCTCGGCCAGGTAGGCGGCCGATCCCATGACCCGCATCTGCTGGTCGGCCCGGTCCTCGGCGGCGCCCACGGCAAGGGACGCTGCGCTGGCCGACATGCCGGAATACGCCTCCCAACCTCGGCGGTAGATGTCACCGAGCGCCTGGCGCCTGTCCTCGTCGGTTACCACGAGGAACTGCCAGGACTGTGAGTTGGATCCCGTCGGGGCTTGGACGGCGAACTCGAGGCACTCCTCGATGAGCGCCGGGTCGACTGATCGGTCGAAGTCGAGTCGCTTCCTGACGGAGCGGGTGGTCGTGAGCAGTTCATCGGCGGAGAGTCCGAGCGTGGTCATGGGTGGGGGGTTCCTTCGTGTCGTGGGTCGGTCAGGTGCCCGCGGCCTCGGCGAGGTCGCGGATGCCTTCGGCGGTGCGGCGCATGTTGGCGATCTGGCCCTTTTGGCGGTTGGCGATGATCGCCGCCTCCTTGTCGGGCATGGCGTCGATCGCAAGGGTGAGGCCGGACGTTCCGGGCCCGAGCACCATCGAGAACCGCAGGCGGGTGCCACCCAGCAGCGGTTGGATCTCGAAGCGCCACTGTGCGGCCGGGTTGTCCGGGTCGCCGGCATGCCAGGCGAACACCCTTTCGTGCTCGAAGTCGACGACCGTGCAGGTGACCTCCCACTCGCCCATGTCGTCGCGCTTGTTGCGTCCGAGGAAGCGTGCACCGACGGCGGGTTCGTCGTCGAGCCACTCGGCGCCCTGGAACTCGTCGCTGAACCGGGCCGGCAGGTCGATGTCGGAGACGTATGGCCAGAGGTCGGCGGGTTTCGCGTCGACGTCGACCTCGACGGTGATGCCGGCGCCGTCGGTGTGGACGGGAGGGCGTCCGTCGGTCGGGTTCTGGAGGGTGCGCCCCCACTTGTCGAACCAGGTGATCTCCCGGGCGGGGCGGCGCTCTACGGGGGAGAAGTCGTCGCCGATGGTGAAGGCGACGGGCAGCAGCACGATCTGGGTGACGCCATCGGGGATGTCGAGCAGGTCGGCGACCTTGTCGGCGGCGGCGAGGTGGAGGGTGGTCCAGGCGGTCCCGAGGCCCCGAGATCGGGCGGCAAGGCAGAAGCTCCAGGCGGCCTGGATGACCGAGTCGAACAGGCCCGGGCGGCCGCTGCCATCGTGGGTGCCGTGGATCGCGACCAGCACGAGGACCGGGACTTCGTGGAGGTGGTCGGCGAGGTGGCCGCCGGACCGGGCCGCCCGCTCCCTGGGGTCACCGCTCCCGGCGAGGGCGCTGGCGCGCTCGGACAGCCAGGTGCCGCCGGCCTCCCGGTAGAGGTCGGTGACCTGTTGCCTGACCTTCGGGTCCCGGATGACGAGCCAACGCCGGCTGGGCTGGTTGCCGCCGGTCGGCGCCTGTTCGGCGAGGTCGATGCAGTCGAGGATCAACTGCTCGGGGACCGGTCGTTCCAGGTCGAGGCGCCGCCGGACCGACCGTGTCGTCGAGAGCAGGCGATCGGTCTCGTTGGTGTCGAAGGGCATGCCCGAGTCCAGCACACGTCCGGGGTCAGGGGCCCGGTCGGGGCGGCGGTGGAAGTGCGGCCCGGAGCGCCTCGGCGGTGACCCCGAGGGTCGCTGCGGCGGCCTCGAGGTCGGGCGGCGGCGGGCCGAGTGCGGCCAGCAGTTCGTCCACGGTGACGCCGAGGGCCTCGGCCGCCTCGGTGAAGTCGGGCGGGCCGCCGGGGCCGCCATCACCCGGGCCACCCTGTCCGGGACCACCGGGTCCCGGGCCGCCACCGGGGCCGCCGAGGAGGAGGGCGTTGTCGTGGAGTTCGCCCCAGAAGGTCGGACCCACGTAGAAGGGAAACACGTCTGAGAGGCCCCCCGGCATCCCGGGTTCGATGGCGCGGGTCACGTGGTAGTGGTACCTCGGCTGGGCGAAGCCGGGAAGCCCGCCAAGGTGGCCGTTGTGCTCGTCGAGCGCCTCGGGACTGCCGCCGTCGAGTGCGGCGTCGAAGTACCAGTCTTCGAGGTAGTAGCCGGCAACGGCGGTCAGCTCGTTGCCCGACATGGTCAGCGCGGTGTCCGACGTGTCGGGGCCGGGATGGTCCGTCGCCACCGTTCCCGCCGACGGGTCGCGTTGGTCGGCCATCAGGCACGAGCGCACACCTGCAGCCCCACATCCGGTAGATGAACCCGGATCGTCGTAGTCGCGCAGGCGCCAGGAGGAGCGGGCGAGCACGCCGTCGAGGACCCAAGGGCCGGCAATCGGCACTCCGTCGGCCGCGTAGCCGTAGACGGGCGAGTGGGCTGAGCCGTCGTCGCCAAGTTGGTCGGCGAGGCAGACGGGGTGCGAGTGGTGGTGGTAGGTGCCCATTGCGGAGTGTCCCGGACACACGTCGAGGTCGTAGGCCTCGGCGGCGGGGGCGAGGTTGAACCAGGTCTGTTCATTCGCCCAGGACTGTCCATCGCCCCAGTTGAAGACGGCAACGCCGTTCACCCAGAGCCCGATGGCGCCGAGGCCGGTGGCGGTCGGTTCGACCGCCTCGACGGGCTCGACCGGGAACCAGGCATCCCAGTCCTGGCGGGTGGGACAGGCCGGTCCCGGTGGCCAGAACCCGTAGCCGGTGCCGGGAACGTCCGTGCAACCCGTACTCCGATAGCCGAGGTCCTGGCCGAAATCCAGGGTGTCTCCTGCGCCTGCGAGGGGGTGCCCCTCTCGGAAGTCGGTGGCGGCCCGGGGGCGGCCCTCGAGGAAGACGGCGCCGGCGTCCGTGAGCAGGTGCGTGTAGTCGGGGATCCCGGTGGCAAGCACGTGGAGGTAGTCGATGCCCTCGATAGTCGCCAGTTCGACGGACTGCACGTTGACCGGGATGGGGCCGCCGTCCTCGATCACCGCCGCGGTGTGGCCGTCGGGGTTGAGGAGCCATGTGGCGAGCAGTGCGTCCGACCCTTTCGGGACGGGCACGGTGGTCGTGGTCGTGGTCGTGGTCGTGGTGGTCGTGGTCGTGGTCGTGGTGGTCGGGGTCGTGGTCGTGGTGGTCGGGGCTGTGGTGGTCGGGGTCGGACCACCGTCGGCACACGACAGTCCCGCCAGGGCGAGCAGGGCCAGTGCTATCCCGGATACGAGGCGCTTCGTCACCGGCGAAGGCAGGGGAGGGGGGTTAGGCCTCGCCCAGCCAGGCGGGTGCCCGGTCGAGCAGGTACTCGCTGATCGCCTGGCAGCGGTCGAGGGCATCGCACACCCAGTTGCGTTCCTCGCCGCGGAAGTCGCCACTGTAGAGGCCGGCCAGCGGTGTCTCGATCCTGGCGACCACGTTGATGGAGCGCTGCGGGGCGTCGGTGACCTCGGCGAAGGAGTCCATCGCCGACACCTCGGTCGGGAGTTGGGTGCCGCCCAGCCCGGCCAGTTCGGTGGCGAGGACCAGGAGGTCGGGCCCGTTCTCGAGTGGCGGAAGTGCCCAGGTGAACAGGATCTGGACGGTGAGGTCGTCGCTCGGGTAGGCCTCCTCGGAGAGGCTCATGACCTCGTCCTCGAATGCCATCAGGGTCCGTGGTTCGAGGTCGAGCGAGAGGTGCAGGTCGAGCGGACCGCCGCATGCCGCCTCGGGGTGCAGGTCGACCTCGAATGCCTGGCGCATCGAGTAGGTCTCGACGAAGTGCCGCTCGTCGTGCACATGGAAGCCGTGCTCGGCAGCATGATCCTTCAGGTCTGCGATGAAGCCGGCGACGTCGACGACGGCCACGGGCGGTCCTCCTGGTTCCCCGGATGGGTCGGGGCTCGTGTGGTGGTGCGGCCACAGGCTAGGTCGGTGGGGGCCATCGCGCTGCCCCCGGGGTGGTTGACTTGCACCCATGGGTGAAATCGCCGACTCCAACCACGTGGTGGCCGACCTGCACGCTGCCGCCGACGCCGTGGCCGCATCACTCGACGGGCATGCCGACTGGGGCCCGTCGGGCAACCGGCCCGACCAGTACGCCAGCGACGTGGTCGCCGACGAGGCAGTGCGTAGCGTGCTGCTGCCGTTGGGATACGGGCTGCTCAGCGAGGAGTCAGCAGTGGTCGAACCGGGGGAGGGGCGCCCGATGGTCGTCGTGGATCCCCTGGACGGTTCCACCAATGCCTCCCGAGGCATTCCGCACTATGCGGCCAGTCTCTGCGCCGTCGATGACGAAGGGCCGTTGGCGGCGGTCGTGCTGAACCTGGCACTTAGAACCCGGTACGAGGCCGTGCGGGGCGGCGGAGCCCGCCGGGACGGGGTGGGGCTGTTCCGAGATGACTCGCCGCAACTCTCGGAGGCGATCGTGGGCGTGTCGGGCCTGCCTGCCTCGAACCCCGGTTGGGCACAGTTCCGCTGCCTAGGTGCCGCTTCCCTCGACCTCTGCGCCGTCGCCGACGGCACCCTCGATGCCTACGTCGACTGTGTCGTCGACGCCCACGGCGTCTGGGACTACCTGGGAGCGCTGCTCGTCTGCCGGGAGGCGGGAGTCACCGTCGAGGATGCGAAGGGGCGGGACCTCTGCGTGTTCGATCGCTCTATCCGCCGCACCCCGGTGGCCGCAGCCGGAACGACACTGCACGAGGCGCTACTGGACAGGGGCTGACCCCCGGAAACTCCCCGGGGCCCGCAGGTAGAGTTTCCGCCCCGGGCGCGTAGCTCAGATGGCTAGAGCACCTCCCTTACAAGGAGGGGGTCGGGGGTTCAAGTCCCTCCGCGCCCACCAGAAAACTGCAGGCCAGAGGCATAATCGAATGCGTTCGACTAGTACCGGCTGTCCTTAGGTGGAGGTTCCCTGGACTCAGTCGGGTTCAGGTTCTGTACCGCCAAGCCACGTGTTCTTGACGGACGGCGATCTCATCGGCACGCTTCGCCGGCGTCACCGTCGGCGTATCCACGGGTAGGTGGTCGGCCAGTTCCGCCAAAGAGATGACCCGGCCCCTGGCCGCCGGCGCATCGAGGCCCCGGATCCAGCGGTAGGTCACCATGCCACTAGGGCGTCCGGAAGTGTCGAGCCAGTTCGGAACGCCCGGATCAGAGTGGGCGACGACCGCACGGAAACGCCCGTCGGACGAGAGGTGCGCCTGGGTGTGGTTGAGGCTGGTGACCCGGTTGGCGAAGTCCGGCGACTCGAACCACATCGGGGTGTAGAGCTGGATGTCCCAGTAGGCGCATTCAGCGATCTCGCTCTCGATCAGAAAGACCTCGTCCTCTTGAAGTTCGTAGAACCCGAATCCGTAGCGAATGAACGATGACCCGCCATCGGACGGATACGGCGCACCCATGGAGTTGACCCCGACCTGGTCTCGTTGCGTTTCCATCCATTCGGCCCAGTAGCGCATCGACTGCTCCACGATCGTGGCGGCCTCGTCGAGCATTTCTGCCACGTCGGCCCCGGTCAGCGCCTCTGGCGAGATGCCGACCGTGTCAAGGCGATGGACGGTCATCACCGCGGGCTCCTCTGCCGTCCAGGTCCAGTAGTACTCCCGAATATTCAGCATCGATGAGCCGGAGGGAAGTGGCAGCCAAGGGACTCCGTCGCCGAGGGGGGCGCCGCCCAGGAAAATCTCGACTTCGTCGTCGCGACCGATGCCGACGTCGCTGGCCATGAGTTCGGCCAACACGTCATACCGATCCATGTGCATGTCACCACCTTTGACGGTGATCACGAGATCGTCACAGGCGTGCATTCGCCCGCGAATGACATAGCGACCCGTAGGCACGACCCGTGTCCTGCGGGTCACCTGGTTCACGTTGGGGCCACCCCAACACGACACCAGGTCGTTCTGCCGGAAGAAGGCCGGGTGCTCGAGGTCATGGTGCCCGGCCGACCAGGCCAACCAGGTCACCACCTGGGTGGCCAGGTGATGAAACCCTTCGACGCGCGTGCGCTCATCCTGAAGGTCGCCTGCGAGGATTGACTCACCAACCACAGCCAAGCGGTCGCAAAACGATCGCCAGGCCGCTCCATCGGTGACGGACAGGCCGGAGGTCATCTGCTCTCCTTCGCGATGCTGAACCGGTCGATATAGCGGCTGAACCGGATCCTCTCTGCTTCCGGATCGAGTCCTAGACCTTCCAAGGAGTGTTCGTGAACTCCCAGCGAACCGCGGGGCCGGTTGTCGAGCCATGCATTGAGGGCCTGGTGGTGTGCATCGGAGAAGGGAAGGCCGAGGTGGTCGTGGAGGCGGGAGACCGCAGCCACCTCGTCGAGCAGGAACTCGTCGAAGCGTTGGTGGATGATGCGGTCAGCGGGCACCGTTCCATTGTCGATCCAACTCATGAGCAGATCGAACTGGCGAAGGAAGTTGTCGATCTCGGCACGAGCGATCCTCGCGGCATCCACCTGGTCGGACCCGTTGGCCCGCAATCGGGAAAGCAGGCTTGTGAGCGAGCTGATCATGGCCAACGGGTCGCGGTGGCAGACGACGACCTGCGCGTCGGGGTATTCGTCGAAAAGCGCGGGCAGGAACTGCACGTGACCCGGGGCCTTCAGCACCCAGCGGTCACCATGCATCCGAGACTGCAGGACCTGCAGGACCACCCGATGCCAGTGGTAGGCGTCGGACATGTCGCAGCCGTGGAACCACGAGGTGTACCCCGGAATCGAATTATGGGCGCCGAAGACATCGGTCCGAAACGAAAAGGCCATTGCATGACCGCACTCCCGAGGCAGTCGTGCGCCGTATTCATGGACCGCATCGAGCCCTGGTGACAACGACGTGGTGAGGCGTAGGTCGTCGTCGGCCAACTGAATTCTCGGGTCCGTGGCCTGACCATCGACCGTGGGGGGTGGCGTCGGTTGCCAGAATTCCCATGCCAGCGGGGCTCGATGGCCGGGAGCGGTGGCCAGGAGTTGATGGGTGATCGAGGTGCCCGCCCGCGGGCTGCCACAGACGACGATCGGTGCCTCTATGACTTCGCCGACGACCTCAGGGTTGGCTCGACGGTGAGCCACGAGCATGAGCCGCCCCCTGAGGAGGCGAAGGACCTGCTCGCGGACCCGCCACCGGCCGACCGGGTGAAGGTGGGCCTCCGACTCGAGCGAGGCCAATAAACGGTCCAACGGTTCATGGAAGTCGTCGCCGCCGAAATCATGAAGGCCGGTCTCAGCACAGGCTTCCGCCAGCAGAGCGACCCGGTGGAACGGTTCATGCGCCGCCACTAACTCAGCGGTGTCAATGCCTGCCGAACCCATGTGTTCCAACTCCTGGTCTTTCGTCCCCTCCTACCGACCCTACCGGTCGTCCCATTTCGGAGGTCGAGCCACTCCCAGTAGGGAACCCTGGCCGGCTGGAGCCCCACCAAAATCACAGCCATCCCCCCACACCGCTAATCCCGACAGGCGACTAGTAGCCCCTTCTGGACGTCCTGCTGGTCAGGACGTGCGGTCACGGATCGATGAGGACGCCCGGGTTGAGGATGCCGTTTGGATCGAGCCGCTTCTTGACCGCTCGGATCGATTCGGCAAACAGTTCCGGTCGTTGAACGTCGTAGGCGCCCGGCCGGTGCATTCGCCCAACAGCGTGATGGTGAGTCGACGTGCCTCCGGCTGAGACAACCGCTTCGTTCGCAGCGTCTTTGATGGTCTGCCACTGTGAGATCTCGCTGCCCTGGGTGCCCATCCCGAACCACGTGTAGTAGGGGGCGGGACCGTCCGGGTAGACGTGGGTGAAGCGACAGGACAGTGAGTGGTGTTCACCGAATGTTTCTGCAAGTGCGGCGCCGACCCTTTCTCTGACCGCCGCGTCGAACGCCGGCCACCGGTCCCAGGTAATCGCCGTTTCGAACGTGTCATTGATCAATCCGAGTGATGTTTCCACCCCGTTGCCGACTCCGATGAACGAGTCTCGCCACGCGCCGACCGCACCACCGCGCCCGGTTGGGTTTCCGGTGCCGTCATCGACCTGGATCTCCTCGTCGGGAATCTCCCCAGCGGCGTCCCGGGCGATCTCTACCGCCTGGGCGATGTTGTGGCGCTGGGTGAGCTCGGCACTTTCGAACCCCACGATCACCAGTGAGTTCTCCCCGTCGAGTCCCGCAGCGCGTCCGGCTTCGTCCGGGTCGAGAATCCGGAGGTTCGCCGGCCACAACTTGGCTTGCACAATCTGGCGAACCGCCTCGCAGCCGGCTGCCCAAGTTGGGAAGGTGATTCCCGCAGTTGCCCGGAAGGTCGGGCGCTTCTGGATCCGCATCCAGGCCTCCGTGATGATTCCGTAGATGCCCTCGGAACCGATCACCATCCGGTCAGGGCTCGGACCGGCGCCCGATCCGGGGAGGCGCCGTGACTCCCACCAACCGGCTGGGGTGATCATCCTGGTGGACTCGACGAACTCATCGATGTGGGTGTGGTTGGTGGCGTAGTGGCCGCCCGAACGGGTGGCGATCCACCCGCCAAGCGTCGAGAATCGAAATGACTGCGGGAAGTGACGAAGCGTGTACCCGTGTGGGCGGAGTTGGTCTTCAAGGTGGGGGCCGAACACTCCGGCCTGGATCCGGGCGGCGCGCGAAACCTCGTCGATTTCCAGGACCTGGTTGAGTTGGCCGAGCGAGATGATGACGGTCGGTCCTCGATCTTCAGAGGGGGCAAGGCCCCAAACAACCGAGGATCCACCCCCATAGGGGACGGTGACGTACCCGTTCTGATCGCACCAGTCGAGTGTGGCGACAACCTCTTCTTCGGTTCGAGGGTGGGCCACGACGTCCGGAGGGTTCGAAAAATCGAGATTGAAGGCGCGAACCCGCTCGGTGAAATGCGCGCCGTAGGCGTAACTCGCCCGGTCGTACGTGGAGGTCGAACACCAGTCGGCAACCGAGTCGGGAACCTGGATGCGAGGGGGTCGAAGTTCCGCGTCCTCGGCATTTGGCACGGGTCTTGCGGTTACCGAAGTTCCGAATCGCTCCGAGAGGTGTCGGGCGAACTTCGCGCGCTCGGCATCGGTCGGCTCCTCCGATTCCATGCACCACGCCCAGAATGATTTGCGGTCAGCGGTGGCCACGGCGAGATCCTAGAAAGCACAGTGCCGGATTGCCCAACTGACCACTGCTTCCCAGATTCCCAACTCGGTCGGACCAGAACGCCCCCTCTGGGGCCGGAGCAACCCCTTGTTGGCCGGTGCCTGTCACCTGGCCAATGAGCGGGTTCTAGGACTTGGTACCGAACAGGCGCTTCAGAAATCCCAAAGGCCCCGACGTCGAGCCGGCAGACACCCGGTACACGCTGTCCTTGACCCGTACCCGGCCGTCGATCCCGACCGCGACCTCGTCGCCGGGGCCAGCCGAGTCGACCGGTTCGTGGTCGATCTGCATCGACCGGACCGTCTGGGTGAAGTCCGTGGTGTGGCCCTTGATGCGGATGGTGTCACCGACGCCCAAACCACCTTCGGAGAGTGCCAGCAGGGCCGCACCGGCCTTCTGCCACTGGTGGACCACGGTTCCGATCAACGACTCAGCCACGGCTCGTCCTCCTCGCTCGGGTGACAGCAGTCGCGTGCACGGCCTGCTGCCGTTGTGGGATGACCCTACTCCTTGACCGTGATCCAGTCTGGTGTGACCCTCTCGGTGCCGGGAAGGCAGCCGGGATGCCGGCAAGGCAAGGGTTTCGGCTCGAACCTGCGCGAGGCCCGTTGCTTCTGGCAGGCTTCAGGCCTTGGCCCCGACAACCCTGACCCACCACCCCTCAAACCTTCCGACATGGTGATCTCCGAAGACCTCATGCAGCGGCTGGCGGCGGCCGACTTCCGTACCACCGTGGAGTACACAGGGCCGCTCGAGCACCAGTACGTCATGACCCACTACAGGGAGGACTACCCGTCCCTATGGCTCGACATGCGGGAACTCATCGCCACCACCGGGGTCGTCCGGCCGTTCCGCTGGAGCCGTGAGGAGTGGAGGTACGTCGACCTGCCCGATGGGTACACCTACTGGGTCATGCCCGAATGGGCCGTGGACGGCTGGGAGGAGGGCTTCGACCCGGATGACACCTACGTACTCAACCGGCAGGAGACGCCGAAGCACCTCAGGGCCGGGGCTGGATGAAGCCCCGCAGGCCAGGTCTTAGAGACCCAGCCGGGGTCGGAGCCAGGCGCTGATCTGGGCGATGGCCTCGTCTGCCTCGGGCATGTTGCCGGTGAAGAGCTGGAACACGTGCTGCATCTCGGGGAACACGTCGAGCCGTACCTCGACGCCGGCCGCCGCCGCCGACTCAGCCAGCCGGGTGGAGTCGTCGAGCAGGGTCTCCTCGTCGCCGACCTGGATGAAGAGCGGCGGGATGCCGGCAAAGTCGCCGTAGAGGGGCGCTGCCAGCGGGTCGCGGGCGTCGTGTCCGGCGAGGAACATCTCGGCCATGTCCTTCAGGCCGATCTCGTTGACGATCACGTCCACGTCGGCCCTCGTCGTCATCGACTCGCCGATGGCCTCCATGTCGACCCACGGTGAGATCGGAACGCCGGCCACCGGGAGGGGGGTGCCGTCGTCGCGCAACTTGAGGAGCGTCGACACGGTGAGCCCTCCGCCGGCGGAGTCGCCGCTGACGGCGAGCCTGTCGGCGCCGAATCCCTGGTCGAGCAGCCAGCGGTAGGCGGTGGTGCTGTCGTCGACCGCAGCCGGATGCGGGTGCTCGGGGGCGAGGCGGTAGTCGACGTTGAGGACCCGGCAGCCAACGGCCTTCGCCAACTGACCGGTGAAGTTGCGGTAGCCCGTGGCCGAACCGATCACATAGCCACCACCGTGCACGTACATCACGACATGGTCGCTCGAGCCTTCCTCCGAGTCGGCCCAGATCGCCGGCACGCCACCGGCATCCACCTCGGTCCAGGCAACCCCGTCGGGAGCCACGGTCATCATGCTGGCCGCCATCTCGTACTGGGCCCGCTGCTCCTCGACCGACTGGGCCCCACCGACCGTTTCGCTGAGGAGTCTCAACTGCTCCTTGATCGCCAGTGCCTCTGGAGACGCCATCGTGCTACCACCTATCCCTCTTCGATCTGTCTGTCGTGACGGCCGGTCTAGCATCCGAGGCGCTGACGGTCCACGGGAAGGACCTCCGACAACGGCCCTCCCGACGCCTCAGGCCGGCTGCTTCCGCGGGAGGCGGCCGGCGATCCAGAGGGCGGCGGCGATGAGCAGCACCTGGACGAGTGCCCGGAACAGGTGGCCGTTGGTCCCCAGGTTGGTCTCGCCGATCGTGATGTCGTTGACCCACATGTTGAGGTTGCCGACGTAGAGCACGACGAGGAGCACGGCGAGTGCAGTGCCCGCCCGGCGGCGGTGCCCCCGGTCCAGCATCAGGGCGACTCCGATGCCGATCTCGGCGACACCGCTCACGTACACCCAGGCCGTGGCGTTTCCCAACTGGTCGGGAACAAGCGGTTCGAACCAGCCGGGGTCGATGAAGTGCATGACGCCCGAGGCGGCCATCCCCAGTCCCAGGAGGACGGCGAGCGGGCCCTTGGCACGTGTCGACATGTACCGAGTCTCGCGCCGGAACGGGTGTCCGTGGACGATCGGCGATCCCCCTTCACTACGCTGCGGCGCGTTCGGCGACGACACGAGAGGAACCCGCAGTGGAACTCCAGGATCCGACCCTTCTGAGAACCCAGGCGTACGTCGGTGGCGAGTGGATCGATGCCGACTCGGGAGCCACCTTCGACGTCACCGACCCCGCCACCGGCGACGTCGTGGCGAGCGTCGCCGACCTCGGCGTCGACGAGACCCGCCGGGCCGTCGACCTGGCCGAAGTGGCCCAGAAGGCATGGGCGGCACGCACCGCAAAGGACCGCGGGGCCGTCCTGCGACGCTGGTACGAACTCTTCCTCGAGCACAAGGAGGACCTCGCCCTGATCATGACCAGCGAGATGGGTAAGCCCATCGGCGAGTCCCGGGGCGAAGTCGTGTACGCGGCCAACTTCATCGACTGGTTCGCCGAGGAGGGCAAGCGGGCCTACGGCGAGGTCATCCCCACCCATGATCCGACCAAGCGACTACTCGTCCTCAAACAGCCCGTCGGCGTGGTCTCTGCCATCACGCCCTGGAACTTCCCGCAGGCCATGATCACCCGCAAGGTCGCCCCGGCCCTCGCTGCCGGCTGCGCCAGCCTCGTGCGTCCGGCCAGCGAGACCCCGCTGAGCGCCCTCGCCGCCGCCGAACTGGCGGACCGGGCCGGCCTGCCCCCCGGACTGCTCAACGTCATCCCCGCAACGGACAGTCCCGCCGTCGGCCGGGAACTCACCACCAACCCGACGATCCGCAAGATCTCCTTCACCGGTTCGACGCCGATCGGCAAGCTGCTTCTCGGCCAGGCCGCCGGCACCGTCAAGAAGGCCTCCATGGAACTGGGCGGCAATGCCCCGTTCATCGTGTTCGACGACGCCGACATCGACGCAGCCGTTGAGGGTGCCATTGTCTCGAAGTACCGCAACAGCGGCCAGACGTGCGTGTGTGCCAACCGCTTCCTCGTCCAGGACGGCGTCTACGACGAGTTCGCCAAGAAATTCGCCGAGGCCGTCGCCGATCTCAAGGTCGGACCCGGCATCGACGAGAGCAGCGAGATCGGCCCTCTCGTGAACGAGGACGCCATCGACAAGGTCGAAGAACTCGTGCAGGGCGCACTCGCCGAGGGCGCCGGAGTGCTCACCGGTGGCCGACGCCATGCCCTCGGGCGCACCTACTACGAAGTCACCGTCCTCATCGACGTCACCCCCGACATGGCGATCCACGGCGAGGAGATCTTCGGCCCGGTTGCGCCACTGTTCCGGTTCTCCACCGAGGATGACGCCATCGCCATCGCCAATGACACCGAGTACGGCCTGGCCGCCTACTTCTACGCCGCCGACATGGGGCGCATCTGGCGGGTCAGCGAGAGCCTCGAGTACGGCATGGTCGGCGTGAACACCGGCCTCATCTCCACCGAGGTGGCGCCGTTCGGCGGCTTCAAGGAGTCGGGCATCGGCCGAGAGGGCTCCCACCACGGCCTCGACGAGTACCTCGAGACCAAGTATGTCGCCATCGGCGGCATCTGAGCCGACCGCTAGGGGAGTCCGGCCCCCGGGCTGTCGACGCGGGTCGTCCAGATGGCGCCGGCTGCCGAGCCGGCCGAGTCCGCCGTGAATCCGGGAGAGGTGAGCACGAAGAGGGTCCGGCCGTCCTCGCCGCCGAGGATGCAGGCGAAGGCACTTTGCGGAGTGGCACGCCGCTCGAGGATCTCGCCGCCCTCGGCCACCCGCACGACCTCGGGGGCGGCAGCGTTGGCGAACCAGATGGCTCCGTCGTCGTCGAGGGAGCAACCGTCGGGCGCAGTGCCCTGCACCTCGGCCCAGGTCCGCCGCTCGGAGAGGGAACCATCGTCGCCGATCGTGAACGCCGTGTAGCACTGGCCCATCGTCTCGCCGACGATCAGGGTCGATCCATCAGGGGTGATGACCGAACCGTTCGGGAATCCGAGTCCCTCGGCGGCGACCTCCACGCTTCCGTCGGCTCGGACCAGTGCAAGGTCGGCGCTGGCCGGACTGGCACGGTTCTCGAGGTCGAAGCCGAAGTTGCCGACGTAGGCATTGCCTCGAGCGTCGACGACCATGTCGTTGCAGTGCCAGGCAGCGACTCCCGATAGGTCGGCATGGATCGAGAGGTCCCCATCGGCCGTTGCCCGAAGTACCTGGCGGCGGGTCATCCCGACCACCAGGAGCGAACCGTCCGGCAACCAGCCGAGCCCGGACGGCTGTTCGTCGCCCAAGTCCAGGATGGTCTCACGCTCTCCGTTGGAGGACACGGCGTAGACCTGATGCTGGAAGAAGTCCGAGTACCAGAGTCGACCGTCGTGCCAACGCGGACCTTCTCCGAAGTCGAGGCCATCGAGGAACTTCTCGAAAGTGGACATGGAACCCCCTTTGTCGTAGGAGAGCGTAGGCAGGAGAAGGATGCGGGGCCCATGCGAGTGGTCGACGATCGGGGGTACCCTTCGTCAGCCCCCTCCGCTACGGTCGGGCGCTACCACTTCCTTCCGCCGATCTGAAAGACTGCCGTTATGCGACGACACATGGTGACTGCGACGGCCCTTGTGGCGATCCTGGCCCTAGGTGCCACCGGCTGTGGCCTCCTCCAGACCAACGACGACGAGATCGAACAACTCAGGGCGGAGATCATCCAGTTGCGCGAGGACCTGATCGACATCGAAACCGAGGTGTCCGTGCTGGCATCGGTACCACAGCAGACGACGACCACCACCGAGGCCTCCGGCGCGTCCTCTGACTCCACGACGACCACCACCGAGGCCTCCGGCGCGTCCTCCGCGACTACCACGACGACCACCACCGTGGCCGCCGGCGCGTCCTCCGCGACTACCACGACAGGTCCCACCACCACCGTGGCAGCCATCCCGGTCGTCGACGAAGAGGACGTCCTGACCTTCGCCTACGAGTGGGGACCGAGCGAAGAGGCCGTTGCGCTCCAGACGCTGCTCGGCATCACCGCCGACGGCTGGTACGGCGGGGGTACACAGGCGGCCCACATCGCCGAACTTGAGGCCCGGGGCCTTCCCCTCGACACAGCCCCGAACCGTCCACCGGAGACCACGGTTCCATCGACTTCTTCGACGGAGGCACCGACTTCTTCGACGGAGACACCGACTTCTTCGACGGAGACACCGACTTCTTCGACGGAGACACCGACTTCTTCGACGGAGACACCGACTTCTTCGACGGAGACACCGACTTCTTCGACGGAGACACCGACTTCT
>Ga0315338_1001429_pt1 | contig 30111 bp, 27 predicted proteins | sample ASW8metaG_FD_204518 | JGI IMG/M metagenome (GOLD analysis project Ga0315338, IMG submission 204518) | Ammonia-oxidizing marine archaeal communities from Monterey Bay, California, United States - ASW #8 | ecosystem: Environmental > Aquatic > Marine > Coastal | place: USA: California | collected... | reverse complement strand
GAGCGCCAACACGGCCCCGAGGACCGCGCCTTTCGATAAGACTGACCATCTCGTTCCCATGGGCTGATCTCCTTTTCCTACAACGGAGCCCTACATCAGCGGGCTGCTATTGGCCGCGGCGGTGCGCGGTGCGCTCTCTCTACCCACTCAGATGAGGTAGACACAACTAAAAACACGCGCACTAGGACACGCATGCTCTGCGTTTGTACACTCGGAACAGGGCGACCAGCATACAATTGCGTTACAATTTCGGCTGCCAAAGTTTGTAAAATGATTTATGCGGGCAGCGCCCGCCTGTTAGACAAGGTGCACCGTTGGCCTCTTCACACACGCTTGGCTCTCTCCTCAAGGAACTGTTCATCTCCCGCGCATCGGTCGCGCGCGAGCTTGGCGTGTCCGTACAGACGATTCACAATTGGTGCAGCAGGCGAGTGGAAATCCCACCGCAACAAGTCGGCCGGATAGTCACCATTCTGCAAAACCGCGATGCGCCTGCACGAAGCATGGCAGAGTTCGTACAGAGTGAGCTGGAAGCCTACGGGATTAACCCATCGCTCCTCATCGAGAACGCCCTCGTTCGGGGAGGTGTGAGCGCGGGTATCGTCATGGTTATCACTTGGAATCTGGCGCAAGCGGGAGCATTCGAGGCCATCGCTCGCCTCTGTCGCCAGACCCTGGAGCATGCGGGTATGGAGTGTCTGCATGTCGACTGCGGTGGAGAGCACCGGCTGAAGCGCTCGTACATCCGGCAGGCGTTGTCTATGTCGTGCCTGGGCATCGTGCTGGTGGGCGTGCCTGGCGACGTTCCCGACCCCGACGACGAGCTGTTGTCGGCAATCGCCCCGGCGATCGAGACCGGTGTGCCAGTGGTGCTCGCCATGCCCTGGGCGAACTCTCTGCCCCTCCCGCGCGGCGCCGCCGCCATCGGCTGGGATATCGACGCGGCGGCGGGCATGGTGATCGATTTTCTCGTGGATTCCGGCCACGAAGAGATTGGTATCTTCCGAGGTCCGAATGACCCGGCACACGTTCGCCGCTACCAGGGAATGGACGCGGCGTTGCAACGCCGGGGGATCACACCAAGGCCCGATCTGGTTGCTTGGGCGAGTGATGAGCCCGACGACGTGAGTGATTTGGCGCGCGTCTTGCACGAGGCGACCGCCATCGTTGCGCCTCCGTCGGTGTTGTGGGCCACCGCCCGTGCCTTTTACAACACGGCTCTCCAGTGGCCGACGGATGTGAGCGTGGTCACCATGGGTCACTCTCTGTTCACACCGAAGATGGGGATGAGGCCATTCACCTACGCGACGTTGCCCATCGGGAAGGTGAGTCGCGGCGCCGCTCATTTGCTTATGACCCTTGCCCAGGCGAATGGCTCATCCTACGGCCAGGAGTACGTGATCTACGGCGCGAGCAGCATGAGTATCACACACGCGGAGGACGGCTCGGTCGGCCCGCCCGCTCGCGAGCGACAGCAGGTGATGTTCACGGTGAGTTGAGTGCCTACGAGCGCGGCGGCCGTCGGAGCGTTTCGCGGAGAAGACTCGCCACCAGGAGCGAAGCCAGCAGCGCCGATCCTCCCATGATGGCAAAAGACGCGCCGAACCCACCCGAGCCAGCCACGAGCCCCGTGACGATGCCGAAACTCGCGGGGTTTGTGAGGGAACCACCTTCGGCGATCAACCGATTCAACCCGAAGAACTTGCCGCGCGCCTGGGGAGGTGCGATATCCGAGCCCCAGGTTTGCATGGACCCGGCCATCATCGACACGGCCAAGTTGATAACGACGAACGCCGCGATGTAATACCCGAAATCAAGGCCCGCAACGGCGACCGTGGACATGAAACCAAGGCCCGCAGCCAGGAGCGTGGATGCCGGAACAATAGTCCATTTTCGGCCGAACCTGTCCATGACATGGCCTGCAGCGATGGTCGCGGGAACGCCGATGAGACCCGTTGCGAAGCTAAGCGCGCCCAGCGCCGCGGGCCCCGTTCCGAACGCGTACGCGGCGAATATGAAGTACGGCCCCCCGTTACCCGCGGCGCCCCCTCGGCCAACGTTGACTGCGAACTGGGCCGCGAATAGGACCAACACAGGGAAGGTGAGCAGCGCTTTCCACGAAGTATCCACTCCTTCTTCGCCGGCGGTCCGTCCCGCCCGACGCGCCAGCACCGTCGGCGCCGACTCCTTGATCAACAGATATGATGGCACCGCCGCCACCAACGCTAGCACGCCATATGCGATGAACGGCGCCCGCAGACCGAACACCTCACCCACGATCCCACCTGCAAGCGGGCCAATCAGCGTGCCGAAACGCTGCACGCCGGACATGCCGGTGATCTGCCGCCCCCGCTGGTTCTGTCGCCCAGTGTCTGCGATCGCCGCCAGGCGGCTCATCTGCCACATTTGCTGCGCGATGCCGCCGACGGTCATGTACATCAATAGCTCGGGATAGGTCGCGGCGCGTAGGACCAAGAACGCCGACGCCGCTGTGAGAAGCGGCGCCGCAATAAGCATCTTTCGGCGGCCGATCCGATCAATCAGATAGCCGGTGGGGAGTGTCGCCAACACTGATCCCAGCATCGGTGCAACGATCATCAACGAGGCGGCAGCGACCGTCGCGCCGAACTCGTCCTTAGCGATGATAGGCACAACCGGGATCGTGAATCCGCGGCCCATACCGAGCAGCAGGGCTGGCAACAGAAGAGAGAAGAGGACGGCGTTGCGCGCGAAGAAGCTCTGAGGCGTGCTCGAATCTCGCTCCACCGATGATCGAGATTCGTTGCTCAACGCCGCTCCATCGAGTCGCGGGCGGCCCTACGCAACCGCGTCAGTAAGGCGCTCGATCTGATCCGGATCTAAGGACACGGGTCTGAAGATGAGCTCATCCGTGCCAAGTTCCTCGTGGATGCTGATGATCTCCCGGATGATCTCAGGAGACGTCGGGTTGGGCCGTGCCCGGCGCAATGTGCCCGCAGCCGAACGGCCACCGTAGTAGTCCGCGATCGCATCAGCGACAGCCTCTTCGCTGCCGGGGCCCAGCGCTGTCGGGAGTGTTGCGACGTAGCGAGGTTTCCCGGATCGGCCATGGTGCTCCCATGACTCCTGCACGCGGGCCATGATCCCCTTCACCCATTCCGCCTCCATCGCACGGCCACCCATGACATAGCCGTCCCCGAACCGCCCGACGCGGTCCACCGCGCGGTCGGCCGTGCCGCCGATCAGCATCTCCGGACCGCCGACTTGGACCGGCATCGGGCCGACCAGACCGTGAGCGCCCTCGATCTGCTCGCCAGACCATATCCGCCTCATGGTCTCGAGCTGCACGTCGAATCGCCTACCGCGATCGTGGAACCCTGAAGGTGCCACGGCCGCGTCGTCATCCCTGCTGCCCACCGCTATCCCGAGCGTCAGGCGACCGCCAGAGATAGCGTCCACGGTGGCCGCTTCCTTCGCCAAGACACCAGCGTTGCGCACCGGGCCCACGAGGATCGCTGACATCAACCGCACGCGGGAAGTGATCGCAGCAGCAGCCCCTAACAACGGGATCGGGTCGAATATGTCGTACACCAGCCGATCGAGAACAGCGAAGCTTGAGTACGGCCCGGCTTCCACCGACCGGATCAGCTGTTCGATCCGTGGCCAACTACCCGTCGGGTTCTTGAACGGTAGCCCTACCCCGATCTTCATCTCATTATCTCCAGCTTCCGACGGCTACTCGAGCACACCGTCGTTCTGCATCTGTCGGAATCTTGTTGCGTCCATCCCGAGGAGGTCCAGGCAGACGTACTCTGAATGCTCGCCCAGCAGCGGCGACGGCCGGTAGGTCGGCTCAGCGGCCGATAACTTGAAGCTATTGCCATCAGACGCATACCGTCCCATCTCCGCATGGTCCATATAGACGAAATGCTGGCGATGAGCAAGCTGTTGATCATCGAAGAGGTCCGCGCTGGAGCGCACAGCCCCCGCCGGCACGCCGGCCTCCTGGCACCGTCTCATCACCTCACCGGCCTCCATGCTCACGGTCCACGCACCAACGATTGCGTCGATCCCATCATCGTTGCGCTTGCGGTCCTGGACCGAAGCGAATCGTGGGTCGTCGGCAAGCCCAGGTTGGCCTATGAGCGCGGAGAGACGGCGCCATGCGTCGTCGTCGGGGCACGCAATGGTGCACCAGGTGCCGGCGAGCGAGCACGGGTACGCGTTATGCGGAGCCATGGCCGGGTCGCGATTCCCGTCTCGGGCGTTCAGCCTGTCGTTGGCGGAGAAATCCAGCAATGGCTGCGCCACGAAGTAGAGCGACGCCTCGAGCTGAGACAAGTCTAGGTGCTGACCCTTGCCCGTCTCACGCCGGTGCTCCAACGCCCCAGCTATGGCCGAGATGGCGAGGTGCGGGATCAGGAAGTCGGTGTACGCACCGTAGGGACTCGTCGGCGCACGGTCGGGCCAGCCAGTTAAGTGCGTATGGCCTGACAGAGCGGTGAGCACGGGGCCGAACCCGGGCTGCGCATCGTTGGGACCGCCACGGCCAAGCATGGATGCGCTGAATAGGATCACGCGCGGATTGACCGCGGCTATCGCGTCATAGCCAAGGCCCATACGTTCGATCGTCCCAGGCGTGAAGTTCTCGGTGACCACGTCCGCCCACTGGGTCGCCAGCTCGAAGGCAATCTCCTTGGCGCGGTCGTCAGCCATGTTCAATGCGATGCTTAGCTTGCCGCTGTTGTAATTGGCGTAGTAGCCGCTGCGGTCGATTCCCGGTTCTCCGCCAGCGAAGGGTTCGCCGTTGCGCAGGACATCGGGGCGGTGCGCGGACTCCACACGCACGACGGTCGCACCGTAGTCACTGAAATACCGGGTAGTCATCGGCCCGATGACTACCCAGCAGAAATCGAGCACGTTGAGCCCAGAGAAGGGCAATCCGAATGAGGGAAGTGCGCCTCGGTGCTCCATGGTCCCTACGCCACTCCCGTCGCGCGGAGGCCGCTGATCTCATCCGCGGTGATCCCAGCCTCCGCGAGCACCTCGTCTCTGTGCTCGCCCAGCCTAGGAGCGCGTCTGCGCAGTGTCAGCGGGGAGGCGCTCGCTCGGATGAATGAGCCCAACGTAGCGTAGGTCCCACCCCCCGGTGCCTCCGCGTCCTGGAAGTACCCCCGCGCCGCGAGTTGCGGATAGGCGAACACGTCCGCCGGGTCGTTCACGGGGAACAGCAGCACACGCCGCTCCAATGCTCCCGCCGCAAGAGACTTCTTCGTCTTGGACGCGAAGAAGCGACCCAACCCGCGATTCATAAAGCCCAGCTGCTCAGTAGTGATCTGGCCAAAGCCGATGGCGCCAAAGTCGATGGCACTGAGCTCCGCGTCACCGAAGCCCTCTTCTTCCATCCAGGCACAGAGCGCCTTCATGTTCCGTCCGCCGACCACGCTGCCCGGCTGGATGAAGTTGACGTAGCCGTCGGCGCACTCCCAATTGACCCGCAGCGCCCTGCCCTCGCCGATCGGGCGGAACGGCCCTTGGCGTTTGAGATTGATTTTGCTCAGGTCCCAGTACTGGGGGGCATGGGACAGTGTGCGCGCTGCCGCCTGCTGGCACGACGCGTCCACGTGCTGGCCCAGCCCGGTGCTGGCCCGGTGCTGGTGCGCGATCATGGCCCCCGCCGTCGCCGAGGCTGCCCCGAGCAGCCAGAACTGCGGGACCGACACGCGCACCGGTGGCCGGTCCTCGTCGCCGGTCAGGTGCATGAAGCCGCTGAGCGCCATGCCGGTGATGTCGGTTGCGCTGTAGTCCCTGTAAGGCCCGAATTGGCCGAACGGCGTGATCGAGACGTAGATCAGGCGTGGGTTCAACGTCCGCAAGCTCTCGTATCCTAGGCCGAGACCTTCGAGATAGCCCGGCCGGAACGACTCGATGAGAAAATCGGATGACGCCACCAGCTTGAGGAGCGCATCCCTCGCCGCTGCGGCCCCGATGTCCAGCGTAACGCTACGCTTGTTAGTGGCGTAGATCTGCCAGAAGAGACTGCTCTCTATGTCCGTCTCATCGTGGTAGAAGGGGCCGATGCGCCGCGCAGGATCGCCCCAGAGGGGTTCGACCTTGATGACGTCGGCGCCCATATCCCCCAGGATGCGGCCGCTGAAGATGCCTCGGTCGTCGGCAAGATCGAGAACGCGGTACTTAGACAGCATTGGAACGCTCGTTGGCGATAATCACAGGGCCAACGCCAGAGCAAGCTTGCGGCGATGGTGGCGCGGATCGCCGAGGTAGTGGTACAGCGTGCGCGACATCTTCGTGTGCAGCGTGAGGCCGTATTCGCGCATGATGCCAACGCCGGCGTGCACGTCATGCGCCGAGTTGCATCCGAGGTAGTACGCCTCAGATGCAACCGCTGCTGCCATGTGCGCCGCGGCTGCGGCATCATCCTTTCCCGTATCCAGCTTCCACAGCGCCTCGTAGGTCGTCCATCGAGCGGCATCGAGGTCGTTCACGATGTCGATCACGTGGTCCTGGACGCGTTGGAAGCGACCGATGGGTTGCTGGAACTGGCGGCGCGTCTGGCTGTAGGCGAGGGACACGTCGAACACGCGGGCCAGGCCGCCCACTTGGTACGCCGCGAGCAGCGCTGCCGCTCGCGGCAGAACGCGATCGAGCGCCGCCCAACCCACCTGCGCACCAGGGTCAAGCAGGGCATCCCCATCCACGCGCACATCGTCCAGCCTCACTTCTGTGAGACCGGTTGCGAACCCGGCTATGGGCCGGATGGCGACGCCTACAGCCTTCGCCTCGACCAGGAACAGACCGACATGTCCCGGTTGCAGGCGAGCGGCCACCACCAGATCAGACGCATCCGCTGCGTCATGGACGAAAAGCTTCGTGCCCGAGAGCAAGTAGCCGCCGCCCGTTGCCCTCGCGGTGGTGTGCACCTGCTCGGGGCTCCAACCGTAGTCCTCCTCGGTGACCGCGACGGCGAACACTCGCGTGCCATCGGCGATGGCAGGCAGCAACGCTCGCTGTTGCTCTGGCGTGCCTCCTTCCAAGATGGTGAGGGCCGCGAGCACGGCGGTCGAGAAGTGCGGTCCGGGCACGGGGCCCCTGCCAAGCTCCTCGAACACCACGCCCGTGTCCATGAGCGATCCTCCTGCACCACCCAGCTCCTCCGGAATCAGGCTGCCGAGAAGGCCTGTGCTCACCAGGCTCGCCCACGCTGCCCCGGTGATGGGCGCCCGGCCTGCATCGACATCCACCAGCTCCGCCTTGGGGAACTCGCGGTCGACTAGGCCGCGCACGGAGCTCTGCAGCATGAGCTGCTGTTCGTTGAGGCTCAGGTCCATGCTAACGGTCTCGACCGCCGGCGTTGGGGAGCTGGCCCGGTTGCTCACGCGCGTCGCGGCCGATGCCAAGGCGGCGTGCCATGATGACACGCTGGATCTCCGCGGTGCCACCTGGGTGCTGCTCGACAATGCTGGCTCGCTGATGCACCTCGACGTGGCCATCCGCGACGGCCCACTCGGGGTCGCTCACCAGTGCCCGCGGGCCGATGATCTCCAGAATCGCGCGCGCCTTGGCTAGGGCAGACCGCTTCTGGTGCAGGTATGCCTGCGGTCCTTCGTAGGTGAGTTGGCGACCCTCCGCGCGGAAGGCGAAGTTGCGGAAATGTAGCAGTCGCGTGATCTGCGACTGAATGTAGAAGTCGACGAGTGCGTCCTGCACATCGCGATCGCTGCTCAACGGCTCTCCGCCCCGGTTCGTCTCCCGTGCGTAGCTCATGACGCGGTCGAGCATCTCGTCGGCGCGAACAGCGCTGCGAAGCAGGCCGTGCTCCATCTCCAGGTGGGTGCCAGCAACTTTCCAGCCGTTGTTCTCGCCACCGACAAGGTTGAACGCGGGCAGGCGCACGTTGTCGAAGAACACGGTGTTCTTCACGCCGCTCGCTGCGCCGCGCTCGCCGCCGACCAGCAGGAGATCCATGGGCTCGACAGTGATCCCGGCAATGTTCATCGGCACCATGAACCAGGCCAAATTTTCGTGGCGCGCGCCGTCGGGATCGGTGCGCACAATCATCCATGAGTACTCGGCCCCATGGTTGCTGCCCACGAATATCTTGGTGCCGTTGATCACGTAGTCGTCGCCGTCGCGCAGGGCCGTCGACGTGACGCTGGCCAGGTCCGAGCCCGACTCGGGCTCGCTGAGCAGTTGCCAGGTACGGACCTTGCCGGTGAGGATCTGGGGCAGGAAGTACGCCTTCTGCTCGTCGGTTCCCCATACGAGGATTGACGCGGACCCCAGCCGGCCCCCGGTGTCGTAATACGGGGGCGTCGCTAGGTGATAACGGTCCAGCTCCTCCTCGAGGATCATGGCCATATCCATGGCCATGCCGCCACCACCATACTCCGCAGGCATGGTTGGGTAGAGCCAGCCCTTCGCGCCAAGCTCATGGCCGAGCTCACGCTGGAGGGCGTATTCATTCGCGGTCAGGTCGGCGGGATCGGCATGATCGGGGATCGCGGGCACATGCTGCTCGAGCCAGGCGCGGACCTCGGTCCTGAACGCCTCTTGCTCCGGCGACCATTCCAGCTCGAAATCCACAGGTTGCCCTCAGCGGCCCTTGAACTCGGGCTTGCGTTTCGCAAGGAAGGCCTTCACGGCTTCCTTGTGATCATCGGAGCGCCTGGCCAGCTCCTGTGCGGCCTGGGCGAGCCGAAGGGCCTCTTTCAGATCCATGTCATGGGAGCGCTGCACGAGGTACTTGGTGAGCGACATGGCGTAGGTCGCGCCGTGGGCCATCCGCGACGCGAGCTCAAGCGTACTGCCCATCAGCTCGTCGTGGGCATAGATCTTGCTCACGAGGTTGATGCGATGGGCCTCGGAGGCGGCGATACGGTCGCCGGTGTACTGCATGAAGTAGGTGTTCGATAGGCCGATCATCCGAGGAAGCTGCCAGGTGCTACCGTCGCCGGGCACAAGTCCCATGCGCACGAATGCCTCGGCGAACTCGGCGCGCTCCGATGCGACACGGATGTCGCAGGCGAGCGCGAGCCCGAGCCCAACGCCGATTGCGTGGCCATTCACGGCAGCAATGGTGGGCTTTTGTATCTCGCTGATGCGCAGCGGCACGTCCGAGACGGAGCCGAAACCAGCCTGCCCTGACTCCACTGCGCGGGTGGCAAGCCGGGCCTCCATCTTACCCCACGGCCGATGCGGCTCCGCTTCCTCCACCTGTCGCGACTCGATGTCGCTGTCAAACCGGCGCACGCTGGCACCGGAGCAGAACGACGGGTCCGCGCCCGTGAGCACCATCACACGGTCGTCGGCTGCCGCCTCGAAACGATCCATCTCCTCGTAAAGAGCCTCCGCCATCTCCGGGCTCAGCGCATTCCGGGTCGCGGCGTCGTCCATGGTGACGACGACCACGCCATCGGTACGCTCCACTCGGATGCCTCCGTCGCTCATGCGAGCGCCTCATCGTTGTCGTAGCGCTCCGTGGTGAAAGGAAAGACCTGGTCGGTCTCCGGGTCGAAGCGAGAGCGCTCCAACCCCTTGAGGTCCCGTCCGTAGATATGAATCTCGACCGTGGGGCGTCCCGAGGGGTTGTTCATCGCGTGGATATCGTCGCTCCCGGGCACGAGCATGGAAACGCTGCCGGGCTTGATGATGTGCTCGCGGGTTCTCTCGATCCGCGCCCGCGTCGGGTCTGAGCCGTCGTCCAGTCTGCGGAAGCGAGTTTCTTCGATCTGATTCTCGATCACTCCGAACAGACCCCACGTGCGATGGTCGTGCGGTGGAGCGAAGTCGCCTGCACCCCATACCACCGCCGTTATCGACCATTCGCTGGGTGCACTGTGCAGCAGGAAGGTCGAGTGACTGGGTTTCCCCTGCCGCTCGCCGGGGACGTGAAATCGCTCCGGCAGGTGGGCGGGATCGGCCACCAAGCGCTCGAGCAAGCCAGCCGCTGTACCCACGAGCACAGAGGGACTGAGCGCGCCCGTAACCAACGCGTCCATGTCCACGATGAGGTTGTCGATCGAGTAGGCCAAGGCCACGGTCCTGGTTCCGGTGTTGGGGCGCGCGCATTGTAGGAGTGGGGGCTGGGCGTGTCTACGCGGGCTCGCGTTCTCGCTTGACCCACCATGAAGACGCACGTAGGCTCATTCCATCGAGGATCGCACACAGGAGAAAGCCGTGAGCGCCGGAGAAATTCCCAATGCCACTCTTGACCGGGTGGGCGGTGTGCTGACGCGAGCCCTGACCGACCTTTCCGTGGAGCAGCTCCGCAAGCAGCCCGCGGGACCGGAGAGCAACCCCATAGGCTGGCTCGCCTGGCATCTGACTCGGGTGCACGACGGCGCGTTCTCCAACCTGTTTGGCCACGAGCAGGTCTGGGTCTCGGAGGGATGGTGCGACAAGTTCGGTCTAAGCCCCTATACGCTGTCGGGCGGGCGCTCTACCCTGGACGAGGTGCGCGCCTTCGACCCCATAGACGCGGACACTCTACTGGGTTACTGGGAAGCGGTTCGCGCTCGCTCGCGAGATTTCCTCGAGCAGCTTAAGGACGAGGACATCGAGGCGCCGACCCCTACGCGCCCGAATCAGCCGCAGAACGAAACGGTCAAGATCACGGTGGCCAGGGTCACCTCCGACGCATCGCAGCACATCGGGCAGATCGCGTATGCCAGAGGACTCGTCGATAAACACGGGTGGTACGGGGCATAGAATCGCGCTAGCCGGCCAAAGGAGCCACGGAAGATGCTGACCCAACAGCAGAACGATCGCATCATGCGGGTAGGCCCCGGCACGCCCATGGGCGTGCTCATGCGCCGGTATTGGCATCCCATCGCCGCAAGTGGCGAGCTCGACGAGCGGCCAACGAGGCAGATACGCCTTCTCGGCGAGGATCTGGTGCTGTATCGCGACAAATCCGGAACCCTGGGCCTCATCGACCGACTCTGTGCGCACCGGCGGGTGGACCTGTCGTACGGGATACCGGAAGAACACGGCTTGCGCTGCATGTACCACGGCTGGGTGTACGACGAGACGGGCCAGTGCGTCGAACAACCCTTCGAGGAGACAGTGCATCCGGACGGGCGCTTCAAGGAGAAGGTCAAGCTGGCCGGCTACCCGATACAGGAGCTGGGCGGCCTTATCTTCGCCTACCTCGGTCCTCTGCCGGCGCCGCTGCTGCCCAACTGGGACATACTCGCCCAGCGCAAGAATGTCTGGCGGGAGATGTTCATCGCTGAGCTTCCCGTGAACTGGCTCCAATGCATGGAGAACTCGGTGGACCCGGTCCACCTGGAGTGGCTCCACGGTGTGTACGGCGCGCACACCGCCCGCCTCGACGGGCGGCGCGACGTGGTTGCTGAGGGTGTGGCGACCTATGGGAGACACAAGAAGATAGGCTTCGACGCCAACCCGCGCGGCATCACGAAGCGACGTGTGTACGGATCGGGCACCGAGAGCGACGCCAAGTGGACGGTAGGCCATCCCTTGCTCTTCCCGAACATACTGCAGCAGGGTGGCGGTGGGCGCTTTTTCCTGCAATACCGCGTGCCCATCGACGACGAGCACACGTGGCACGTCGAGCTCACCAGCTACTGGTTCCCCGACGACGTGGACGCTGCCGAGCAGGATCGCGTCCCTTACACCTACGTACCGCTGAAGCGCCCGGATGGCTTGTGGCGCTCCGATGACACCTTCTCCCAGGACCACATCGCTTGGATCCTGCAAGGCGCGATGATGGATCGCACCTCAGAGCGCCTGGGTGAATCGGACAAAGGGCTCATCTTCTACCGGCAGCTGTTGGCGGAACAGATGGACGTGGTGGAGGCCGGAGGGGAGCCGATCGGCGTGATCCGAGACCCGGCCGAGAACGTGATGCTCCACAACGAACAAGAGGGTTGGAGCCAACTCGGGCACAATGCGGACATCCAGGAGATTGCCCGCTATGGCAGCCCGCTTCGCGACGAGATCGCGGAGGTGCTCACGCATACCAAGAACACGTCGGGCCTCACCGCATAGGGGTATCGCATGGCCACCCAACAGCCCTTGAACGTCGGCATCATCGGCCTCGGCACCGGTGCCATGAACATGATCCCGGAGCTGAACGCCAACCCGAACGCTCGCATCGTAGCGGCCGCCGACCCGCGGCCCCAGGCAATCGAAAGATTCGCGAGAGATTTCGGGCGGGCAGGCTATGCGAGCGCCGAGGAGCTGTGCACTGATCCCAACGTGGACACCGTCTACATCATGACGCCCGACGACATGCACGCCGAGCACGCCGTCATCGCCGCCGAGCACGGGAAGCACGTTCTACTCGACAAGCCCATGGGCATCACGTTGGCGGATTGCGACCGCGTAATCGAAGCGGCGGAGCGCAATAGCGTGCAGGTGATCGTCGGCCACTCGCAGAGCCTCGATCTCCCCAACCTGAAGCTGGCGGAGATTGCCAACAGCGGGCGGCTCGGGAAGGTGGTCATGATTCACACGCTCTTCTACAGCGACTGGATCTACCGTCCGCGTGTTCCCGAAGAGCTGATGCAGGAGCGAGGCGGGAGCATTGTCCGGCGTCAGGGGCCGATCCAGGTGGACATTCTGCGCATGATCGGCGGCGGCAAGGTGCGCAGCGTACGCGCGGTCACGAACAGCGTAGACCCCGGACGGCCTATCGACGGCAGCTACACCGCGTTCTTTGACTTCGAGGAAGGCCACGCAGCCACGATGGTCTACGACGGGTACGGTCACTTCAACAGCGCGGAACTCACCTTCGGCTACACGCTCCAGGGCGAGGCGTCGGATCCAGAGTTGCACGTAAAGACGCGCAAGCGCATGCAGGCGTTCGGCAGCCCGGAAGCCGAGGCCGCGTTCAAAGACTCCACACGGTACGGAGGATCGGCAAATCGGCCCATCGCGCAATCCGTGAGCGCGGACCGGCGTCACGCATTCTTCGGCCTGACGCTCGTAAGCTGCGAGCGTGGAGACATGCGGCAGACGCCGACTGGCATCGTGATCCACGGCGACGATGGCGACGAGCAAATCGAGATCCCCGCGGGCGAAGGCTACAACCGGCGATACGGCGCGGTGGAGGTCGATGAGATGCACCGCGCGGTGCGTACCGGTACAGCCGTTCGTATACACGATGGGCGTTGGGGCAAGGCGACGCTGGAGGCGGTACTCGGTATTTTGCAGTCGTCGAAGGAGCGCAAAGAGGTGTACATGCACCACCAGGTGCCCTACACCGGCATGGGCGTGCAGTAGGTAATTGTCGCTAGATCCCAGGCCCCCAAGGCCGTGGCTTACCTACAATCAATTTCCGTCAGTCAACCTCCGAAATCGCCGCGGTACAGCTCCCGAGAAATACGAATATCGAGAGCACGTATGCGATGGCGAATATCGTCGTGTTCCTTAGGCTAAGATCCTTCCTCGCTATCTGGACAATCAAGGTGACCATACCAACCACCAGCGCGAGTGTTCCCGTAAGCGCACTGAACCCCAGGGTCAGCCATGTCCAAGGGCTGCCTGAATCACCTGGCAACGAGGCTAGCGCAAAGGCGATCGAAGCGATTGGCGCGATGATTAAGAGCACCAACCTAACCTTTTCTTGTTGGCTCGCTGTCTGCTTACTCATGAATAGAGTCCTTTCGCTCACGTTCAGGAAAGCCGGGGCGATGCCTCGGCCTTCTATTAACGTTCCTGATGACTACATCAGGCAAGCGAGCGCACGAGGAAGATGTCGCCTGGCTGATTGTCCTTGAACGGCCCGCCAGTCCCCGGATAGCCAGGGTAGTGCGCGTTCTCCGTGGGCAGCCAGATGATCTCTTTCTCCTCGCGATGAACGTTGATGGGATCGCCTCCATCCTCGACCACCTTCATCTGCTCATCGAGCATGTTGCGGAACATGATGATGCCAACGTCAGTTACGCCTAGCGCCTCCGCTGGCCGGTTGGTGATGTCGCCCTGGATCACCCAAGCAAGCTGGTCCTGGCCAACGACGTAGTCGTCCTTGATACGACCGTCCTCAAAGAAGAGTGGCCTGTTCTCGTACGGAACAACGTCCTGGTGAGGAGCAGCCTCGCCCTCATCCGGCACGAGCACGGTGTACATCAGGTGCAGCGTATGAGTGTCGTCCACGGGCACACGATATTGGAACTCGAACCAGTTCTCCTGCCCGACGCGAAGGGTGTACGGGAACAGGATGGGGTGGCCAATGCGCCACCACTCGCTGTCCTCACTCTCCCCTTCAAGCAAACGGCGCTTGATGATGCCGTACTCGAACTTGTCGAACCCAATCTTCAGGTGAGGTTTCCCGCGCATGGCGGTCACCCGGTCGAACTCCTCGACGGGCATGGATTGCTGCGTGATGGCACCCATCTTGCCGGGTGCGCTGACCGGGCCAGAAACCATGTTCTTCTTGCTGCGCCACAGGCCGTAATAACGATGCAGCCACTGGAAATGGACCGGGTCCAGCGAGTTCTCATGGCACTGCAGCCAATTGCAGGGCAGCATCACCGAAGAGATGGAGCGATCGACGTTGTCCCACATGAACAGATCCCATTTGGGAAGCACCGGAACCGGAGCTGGCCCCATGTACACGAAAACGAGGCCCCCCAGCTCCTGCACGGGGTAGGCCTTGATGCTGACCTTGTCCTTGAAGCGGCTCCCCTCGGGCTCCGAGGGCTGCTCCATGCAGGCACCGGTCTCGTTGAAAACCCACCCATGATAGGCACACCGGATGCCGTTCTCTTCCGGGATGCCGTAGGAGAGGTTTGCCTTCCTGTGGGCGCAGCTAGGCTCGATGCAGCCCACCGTGCCCTTGGCATCCCGATAGAGCACCAGATCTTCGCCGAGGAGGCGCACCTCCTTGGTCGGCGTCTCGTCGTTGAGCTCCGCGCTCGGTGCGATTGGGTGCCAGTAGCGACGCATCAACTCCCCCATAGGTGTGCCGGAGCCGACCCGGGTGAGGCGATCGTTCTGTTCCTGGCTGATCATCGAGATCCTCCCGTCATGCTTTGGCCCATTCTACCCGGTTCCTCTCCGCGAGCCACGCAATTGCGATTGCCGGACGCACAGGTCAGCCCTACAATTTCGCCACCGCACTGCGATGAGGAGGCACGAAGCAATGGCTGACGATATTGGTTTGTTCGAAGCGATGTACAGCCAGAGGGCCGTCCGGCACCTGAAGCCCGACCCCATTCCCGACGAGATCATCGAGAAGATCATCGACGCAGGCATCCACGCGCCGAATGGGGGCAACGAACAGCGCTGGGCCTTCGTGGTCCTCAAGGATCCCGAGGTGCGCAAGAAGATGGCGCCGCTCTACCTCGGCGTCGGGCGGCCGAATCATGGCACTGCCGCCACCTGGTCCGAGCGCAACGCCGAAGCATCCTCGAACTATCTCGGCGAGCACGCGGCGGAAATTCCCGTATGGATCCTGGCCTGCATCGAGAACCCAGGGACCGACATCAGCAACGGCGCCTCGATCTACCCTGCCGTGCAAAACATGCTGCTCGCCGCACGTGCGTTGGGCATTGGCAGCGTCATGACCACGCGCGTGCGGCGCGGCTACGAGAAGGAAATGCGCGAGTGGGTCGGTCTGCCCGACACCTATCAGACGGCCGCGATGATTCCTCTGGGGTATCCCCAAGATGGCAAGGGGTACGGCCCGACCACCCGCAAGCCGGGTGCAACCGTCACGCACTGGGACACCTGGGGCAACCAGCGGACTTAGGCGCAGGCTAGCTCGTCGCCGCCTGGATCGCCGCCCATACGCGGCCGGGGGTCAGCGGCATGCCGATCTCGCCCACGCCCAAGGCCGCTAGCGCATCGGCAACCGCGTTGGCAACCGCGACGGGGCTGGCAACGGACGGTGCCTCGCCGATCCCGCGCATCCGCGTCGGCGTGAGCGTGGACGGGGTGGCCAGGAGATCTACGGTGAGCTCCGGCATGTCCTGAACCGCCGGCATGGCGTAATCCATGAAGCTCGTGGCCGAGGGTTGACCGTCGTCGTCGTGCTCGACCGCCTCCTGCAGCACCTCACCGAGTCCTTGCGCCACGCCACCGGCGACCTGCGCCATCGCGATCATCGGGTTCACGATGGGGCCGCAATCGTGGACCGCTACCAGTCGCTTCACGTCGACCAAGCCGGTGCGACGGTCCACTTCGACGATGGCCACGTGAACGGCGAAGGAGAAAGCGCTGGATGGTAGCGTGTACACGTACTCGATCTCCAGACCACCGCTCTCGGTATGCTCTCTGCCCTGCTGGGCAAGCACCGCAACCTCACCGATCGGTAACTCTCGAGCCGGTTCGCCCTTCCTGGCTAGCGAGCCTTCTTGGAGGTCGATGTCGTCGCACTCGCACTCGAAGGCCGCCGCGGCGGTTGCGATGAGCGTCTCGCGGGCTGCGCGTGCCGCCTCGTAAGCCGCCGACCCGCCAATCACGAGGCTGCGGCTTGCATACGTGCCCGTACCGGGGCCGTAGGGCTTCGTCAGTGTCGTGTCGCCGGTCCGCAGAGTGATGTCCGTTGGTGCCAAGCCGAGCTCGTCGGCAACAATCTGGGCGAAGGTTGTCGGCATGCCCTGTCCGTGGGGCAGCACATCGGAGTCCGCAATGACGTGGCCATCGGGCTGGATCGTGATCCGGCAGTAGCTCGAGCGAGCGGCCACCCCGCCCGAGCCGCCCGAGCCGGACGTGATTGTGGCAATGCCGACGCCGAGCAACGTATCCGCGCCGTTGGAGCGCTTCGCTTGCTCCTCCCGCCAGCCGGCGTAATCCGCGATGACGAGGGCACGGTCTAGCGCGGCTTCGTAGCGCCCAGAATCGTAGAGGATGCCCCCCGCGGTCCTGTATGGGAACCGCTCAGGCGCAATCAGATTGATCCGGCGCACCTGGGCTGGGTCCAACCGAAGCTGATCGGCGATGAGATCCATCGCGCGCTCCATGCAATAGGACACCTCGGGCTGCCCAGCGCCGCGATACGGGCCAGTGGGCGGTTTGTTCGTCATGACGCCGAGCATCTCTACGTCCACATCCTGGACGTCGTACGGTCCCCATATCCGCTTGGTGGCCACGTCGGGTGAGGTGAAGGAGCCGTGGATGTGATAGCCGCCGAGATCGGCCAGAAACCGCGCGCGGAGTCCGAGGATGCGTCCGTCTTTGCGGACCGCGGCCTCAATCGTTCCAGCGTACCCTCGGGCGTGAGAGGCGATCATGTTCTCGCCCCGCTCCTCCACCCACTTGACCGGCCTTCCCGTGCGGTACGACGCATACACGGCGGCCGCCTCGTCGGGGTAGAGGTGGTGCTTCTGGCCGAAACCGCCGCCTACGTCGTTGACGATCACTCGGAAATCGCCGATCAGATCGCCGTATACGTGGCCGAGCTGCGTACGTATCTCATGCGTGGACTGCGACGAGATCCAAACCGTGGCCGTCCGCGTGGCGGCGGTGTAGTCGGCCACCACACCCCGGCACTCCATGGGCGACGGCGCGAGACGAGGGACCCAGAATGAGCATTGCACCACCGCGTCGGCGCGGGCGAAGGCGGCATCGGCGTCCCCGTTCTTCACTCCGTGGGTGAGTGCTATGTTGCCTTCCCACCCGGGATGCAGCAATACGTCGCTTCCCAGAGCAGCCTCGCTCACATCGACGAGTGCGGGCAACGGGTCGTACGAGACCCCGACAAGGTTGGCTGCGTCCTCGGCAATGGCTTTGGTGTAGGCAACGACCATCGCGATAGGTTGTCCCACGTACAACACGCGGTCATTCGCGAGCAGAGGGTGCTCAGCACCTTCCTTGGTGTTGACGCCCGCCCTGCGCAGAACCGAGAGGTCGCTGGCGACGGATCGCATCTCCGTTCCCGTCAGTACTAGCGCCACGCCTGCGAGTGAGCTCGCACGCTCGACGTCGACGCCGGTGATGCGCGCATGGGCATGGACGCTCCGCACGAACGCGACGTGCAACATGCTAGGCAGCAACACATCGTCGACGTAGGCCCCCTGGCCGCGAAGAAGGGGAGGATCTTCGTTGCGCTTTACGGACTGCCCGGTGTAGGTGGTCACGAGCCTGGATTCGCCCGTGAGATCGCCTGCACGACTGCGCGAGACGTGAGCACGCGGGTCAGGTCTGCACGGTAGGCAGCAGACCCGTGCAGGTCCGCGAGGAATTCAATCCCCTGTCCTGCTCGCGCCGCCGCCGCCTCGATCGCCTCCTCGGTGGGAGACTTGCCTTCCAGCACACGCTCGGCCGTGCGAGCGCGCGCCGCCGTGGGTCCGGCTCCCGTGACACCGATCCGCACACGGGTGCAGATGCCCTTGGCATCCAGCGTCACCACCGCGGCAACGCCCACGATGGCGAAACGCGACGCCTTGTTCGCGAACTTTTGGTAGGAGGAACCGGTTCGCCTGGGTAGCGGGTCCACGAGGATCTCGGAGATGACCTCCGTATCGCCCAAAACCGTGGTGTATGCGTCCTGAAAGAATCGGTGCGCCGGAATCGAGCGAGACCGCCGTCCCCCGACGGCTCGGACTGTCGCCTCCATTGCGGTGACCACCGCGGGCAGGTCTGCGGCAGGGTCGGCGTGAGCGAGTGCGCCCCCGATGGTGCCCTTATTGCGCACCTGTACATCGGCGAGCACGTCGATGGCTTCGGCGAAGATCGGAGCGCAGCGCTGCAGCAGGGCCGAGGTCTCGATCGCGCGATACGTGGTCATGGCACCGATGGCAATCTTGCCGTCGCGGCGCCGCACGTAGCTGAGGCCATGTATCCGCTTCAGGTCGATCAGGTGATCGGGCTGCACCAGCCTGAAGCGCATCGCGGGAATCAGGCTCTGTCCGCCGCCCAGCACCTTCGCATCTCCCTCGTGCTCACGCAGCAGGGAAACGGCCTCTTGAAGAGTCGATGGGGCGTGATACTCGAACTTGGCAGGATTCATTCGGCCTCCCGGCTACTGGAACGCAATGATGCCTCGGCCCACAACGCCACGATCCAGCTCTTCGTAGGCTTGGTTGATCTGGTCCAGAGTGTACGTGCGGGTCACAAGGCCGTCCACGTCAATCTGGCCGGACTGATACATATCGACCATCCGGTAGAAATCCATAGCTGGCCTCGAGCTCCCGTAGTAGGCGCCCTTGAGAGTTTTCTCTTGTCGAACGAGAGCGACCGGATCTATCTGCGCCAGATCCCCCAGCGCCGATATCCCCACGATCACGGCGGTGCCCCCCTTGCGCACGGAGTCGAAGGCGGTGGTGACCGTCTCTGAGGAGCCGAATGATTCGAACGCGTAGTCGGCACCAGCGCCGTCCGTGAGCTCCTTGACGCGTTTCACGACGTCGGCCTGACGCCCGTTGATCGTGTGGGTGGCACCGAAGCGCCCCGCGAATTCGAGCGCCGCGTCGTTGACATCGATGGCGATGATCTTGGTGGCACCGGCCACGCGAGCGCCCTGCAGGATGTTCAGGCCTACGCCACCGCAACCGATCACGGCAACGGTACTGCCCGGCTCGATCTTGGCGTTGAACAGCACCGAGCCGACGCCCGTGGTCACGCTGCACCCAATGAGGGCCGCTGCGGCCAGCGACAGCGATGGATCTACCTTGGCGCAACCGGTCTCGGGGACGATGGCCTCCTCGGCGAAGCAGGCGACCTTCCCCATGTGCGAGAGGTACTCCGTCCCGACGTGCAGGCGCTTGGTACCGTCAAACATGGACGGGCCCGTCGCTGCATGCGTATCGCACAGATTCGCATGCCCCGATAGGCAGGAGCGGCAGTGGCCGCAGAAGGGCACAAACGACAAGATGACGTGGTCCCCAGGGGCCACCCGCGTGACGCCCTCCCCGATCTCGGTGACGATTGCCGAGCCCTCGTGGCCGAGCACCGCTGGCACGGCAATGGCCGCCTCGCCTTTCATGAAGTGCAGGTCGCTGCGGCACACGCCGGCCGCTGCAATCTTGACCCTGACTTCATTGTCCTTTGGGGGGTCAAGCTCAACCTCTTCGATGGACAGGGGTTTGTTGGTCTCTCTGAAAACAGCCGCTTTCATCCGGTTTTCTCCCTCGGCACGCGCCTGGTTACGTGCCGTCGTACTGCTGTTGGCCCAGGCGGTCGTAGGTGACCGGCGTGGTCGCGAGCAGGCCTGCGTCGACGGGCAAGACAACGCCCGTGACCCAACGAGCCTCGTCGCTGGCAAGGAACACCGCCGCCCATCCAACATCCCACCCCGTCCCCTCGGTGCGCAGCGGGCTCGCGATGCGCCGGCGTTGTCGCAGGTCGTCATCCATGCGAGGTGCCACCATGGGCGTGTAGAGCAGACCGGGCGCGATGCAGTTCACTCGTATGTTGTCCGGCCCGTGATCGCCAGCCATGGATTTGGTCAGCCCAACCACGGCCGCCTTCGACGCCGTGTACGGCGTACTACTGTTCGCCCGCAACCCAGCGATGGACGATATGTTGATGATCGCGCCGCCGCCACCCTCGATCATGTGCGGGATCGCATGCTTGCTGGCGAGCACGATACTTTTCACGTTGACCGCCATCACGTGGTCCCATTGCGCTTCGGTGACCTCCAGCACGCTCGCGCGGATGGAGATGCCTACGTTATTGTCGAGTATGTCGAGGCCCCCGTAGCGCTCGATCGCGGCGGTCACCATGGCCTCGCACTCGACATCCGACGTCACGTCCGCCTGGAACACTGAGGCCTCGCCGCCCTCGGCCGTGATCGCAGCCTCGGTCTCAGCCGCGCGCTCGGGGAATGCGTCAACCAGTAGCACCTTCGCACCTTCGCGAGCGAACAGGATCGACGTGGCCTTGCCGTTGCCGATACCCTCGGCGCTAGAGCCCGCCCCTGTGACGATCGCGACTTTGCCCTCAAGCCTCCCGGCCATAGGCACCTCCCCCTGTGACGGCCGCCATTCTACTGGCCAACGAGGCCTATCGCACGAGGGGCGCCGCGAACCGGCAGCGGCCTATGGGGCGTAGATCACCGCAAGCACCTCGGAGCGTTCCTCCCCGGAGGCAATGCCGGCGACAACCCCGAAAGTGTCCGTGCCCGCTTCGAGGCCCATCACATTCTAGGTGTCGCCGCAGTCTGCCACGTACCTCCCGCTATACACCGTTGCCTTCCGTTTGGCCGCTATCTCCGCCGCGCCCGTGTCCAGCGAGAAGGTCAGACAACTCGGTGACGTGGCCTTCGAATATCTTGCCTTCAATCTCCGATTCGATCCGCGCGTACCACCCGTCTTCGAGTTGGTCCAAGTGAATCGTCAGATGACCATCGTGGACGGTGATCTGAGATGGAGCGATTCGCTTATCGTGCATAGCAACTAGCTGGTCGGTTTTGTGATGGGCCGCATCGTGAGCTCGTTCCCATGGACTTCAACCTCGTATACCCGCGCGACCATGGAGAATTGGTTGAGGCATTGCCCCTTGACGAGGTCGAAGATGAAGCCGTGTACCGGGCACTTGATGTGCTTGCCGAACATCATCCCCTCGCCCAGATCGCCCTCCTCGTGGAGACACCAACGGTCGATAGCCCGGTAGGCGTCGCCTTCGCGGAGCACAACCACGTCCCGACCCGCGGCCTGCACCACGGCGACGCCATCCTTGACGAGATCTTCGGGAATCGGCACGACGATCTCTCGCTCGTTCTCTTCCTGCAGCGCCACAGCTTCGCCTACTGACTCCGGAGTCGGTTGAGGACCGGCTCGCGCTCCATGCTGGACATTAGCCATCCAGGCGGAACCGAGAAACGGCTCTCCAGGAGCAGGTCGTACACTGCGTTCGCTGCTTTACGCGCCTCGATCTGGGTCTCGCTCACCGCGGCACGGTACGCCTGCTGCATCGCAAGGCCGTTGTCCCAGTCCACGTGCTCCACCGACTTGCCAAGCACCGCGGTGAACCCACGCTGCTCTTGGTCCAGGTCAATGCCTTCGGCGGGGTCCTCGGGCATCCGCGGCATGAAGGACCAGTTCCCTTGGTCTAGCGCCGGGGCTCCGCTGCTCTCGATCACCTCGCCGTCCATCACGCAGAACCGCGGCACGATCATGCGCGACCCGATCCGCGTCTGGCCCTTGGTGTCACGGAATGTGTGCTCTCCCTCCTCCACATCAAACATCGTGATGCGGGCAGGGAGTCCGTCGGTGAGGCTGCCGATGCGGCTGTCCAGCCCGCGCGCCTTCGCAGGGCTTATCGTGACGCGCTCGATGACGTCCTTTAGCGAAAACCCGTTATTGAGGAACACCGACATCACATGCGCTAGAGAGTGGCACGGCCCGGTCACGTTCACGCCTTGGAGGTCGGAGCTGATCACGTCGGCGACGATGCCTTGAGCAAATAACTTGTCGTACGCGTCGAAGGAGAAGTTCAGCCCACCGAAGCCGACGTCGGAGATAACGCCGCGCTTCAGCGCCGCTCGCACCTCCGGCAGGACAACGCCGTCGTCGTCCAGCATATTGCCCCAATTACCCGAATAAACATGGGTGAAGCAATCGCCGGCCTGCAACATGTCCAACGCTTCTTTGGTGAAGCGCGTACCGGGCGGTTTGCGGATGTCGCCGACGTGCAGGTAGCGCGGCAAACCCACCATCTCGCAGACGGACCAGGCATCCTTCACCCGCTGGAAGCCGTTGTAAGTGTGCACGCCGGACTTAATCGCGAGGATGCGGTCCCGGTTGTTGGCAACGATCTCCCGAAACTCTCCGAGATCAACGTCCTTGTTGGTGTGGGCTCGATTCCCCAGGTCCTCGCGCGTGCCGACGAGTATTCCAACCGGGTTGTCGTGCAGGAAGCTGTACACCTCTGTCTTAGACTGGCCTTCCCAGTAGTGGCGGTAGTCCTCGTAGGTCCACACGCCGGCGCCGCCGGCATCGATCATGGTCGTGACGCCGTGGAGCACGCCGATGGTGTCGGGATCCGAGAAGGCGAGGTTGCTATACACATGCACATGCATATCGAACCACCCGGCGCTGAGGTAGCTGCCGCGTGCATCGATCACCCGGGCGGATTCCGATGCATCGACGTGGTCGCCGACCCCAGCAAACTTGCCCGCCGTAACACCAACCGACGTGACCCGATTTATGCCACTGGCAGGGTCGATAACGTGGGCACCGGTGATGACGAGGTCGTAGGGCATACGTTCCTCTCCTTGAGGGCTATACCTGTATGGCTGAGGGCGCCATGTTACCACGCGTGCCTTGGTTGACCAGAAACCCACGCAGCAGGCAATAGACTGGGAAATCGTTATTTCGCGCCTTGACATGACCTGCTTCGTCTGCTAACAAAGTTCGTGCGCACGCACGAGAGAGTTCGGAGGCGGACATGCTCACCAAAGAGCAGAACGAGCGGATCACCCAGACGGGGCCGGATACGCCTATGGGCCAGCTGCTTCGGCGATATTGGCACCCCATCGCGCCAAGCGCCGAGCTCAACGAGGAGAACCCCACCAAGGAGGTTCGGCTGCTCTCAGAGGACCTTGTGTTGTTCCGCAGCGCGCGCGGCGAGATTGGTCTGATCGAGCCGTCGTGCCCGCATCGCAAGGCGAATCTTTCGTACGGCGTGCCAGAGCCTGAAGGCATCCGGTGCGCTTACCACGGCTGGCTCTTCGATGTGAACGGCAACTGCGTCGACCAACCGTCGGAGCCGGTGGGCAGCCGCTTCAAGGAGAAGGTGCACATCAAGGCGTACCCCGTGCAGGAGCTGGCGGGCTTGATCTTCGCCTATCTCGGCCCTGCGCCGGTGCCGATCCTGCCCAAGTGGGACGCACTCACGTGGGATGAAGCGTGGCGCGACATGTACTATTGCGTCCTGCCGTGCAACTGGGTGCAATGCCAAGAGAACTCGTTGGACCCCGTCCATTTCGAGTGGTTACACCGATATTGGGGCTCCTGGATTATGAGGCGAACCGTTCCTGCGGAACAGCGGGAGGTGTGGAATCGCCAGACGTTCCCACGAGGCAGGCACCAGCTCAAAGTCGGCTTCGAGCAGTTCAAGTACGGCATCATCAAGCGCCGTCTGATGGTCGGCGAGACCGAGGACGACGAATGGTGGCGGATCGGCCACCCCATCCTGTTCCCAAATACGCTGCGCGTAGGGGAGGCGCACCCAACCGAGGTTGGCCACCTGCACGCGTTCCAGTTCCGAGTGCCGATCGACGACACCCACACTCTCCACATCGTGCATCGCAACTTTCTGCCTAGGCCCGGCAACACATACCCCAAGCAGGACATGGTTCCTTGGGAAGAGCGGCCTACCTTTGACGACGAAGGTCGCCCTGGCAGCAGCTGGGTGGTAGGTCAGGACCAGTCCGCCTGGATCACACAAGGGCCCATCTCCGATCGATCCACCGAAGCACTCGGCGTCACCGACGTTGGACTGATCATGTTCCGCAGAATGATTGAGGAACAGATCCAGGTCGTTGAAGACGGAGGAGACCCTATCAACGTGCATCGCGTTGACGCGGGCCCTATTCCGCTGCCTCAAGAGCACTCATACTGGCCTGGCGAGACGGTGACTGGCGGGCCGTACAAGCACCACCAGGTTCGAGAGCCGGACGTCGTAGCCATTCTCTCCGACGAACCCAACGTTACGGTGTAGACCGAGGAGACATCCATGCTCAGCCAAGAGGCCAACGACCGGATCACGAGAGTGGGCCCCGGCACGCCTATGGGGGAGCTCATGCGCCGCTACTGGCACCCCATCGCAGCGAGTGCCGACCTCAACGAGGAGACTCCCACCAAGGAGGTTCGGCTGCTCGGCGAGGACATGGTGCTCTACCGCGACGCCAAGGGTCACCTCGGCTGTATCGAGCCGAGCTGTGCGCACCGCAAGGCGAATCTTTCCTACGGTATCCCCGAAGAAAACGGCATCCGATGCGCGTACCACGGTTGGGTTTTCGACGAGACCGGGCAGTGCGTTGACCAGCCATCCGAGCCTGAGGGCAGCCGCTTCAAGGACAAGGTCAAACTGAAAGCCTATCCAGTGGAAGAGCTCGGCGGCATCATTTTTATGTACATGGGCCCGCAGCCGGCTCCGCTGCTGCCCCGGTGGGACATCCTCCTGTGGGACAACGTCACGCGGGACATGAGCAGCGTGGTGCTGCCTTGCAATTGGCTCCAATGCATGGACAACTCGCTGGACCCGGTCCACTTCCAGTGGCTGCACCGTTACTGGGGAACGTGGAACGTCCAGCGGAAGAAGGCTCCAGAAGACCGAGAGGATTTCGACCGCGGCACCATGAGCCGGGGCCGAGAGCACGTGAAGGTTGGATTCGACCGATTCGAGTACGGCATCGTGAAGCGCAGGCTCCTCAAGGGCGAATCCGAGGAAGACCAATGGTGGAGGATTGGGCACCCGATCTTGTTTCCGAACATCCTCCGCGTGGCCCAGGACGAGTGGCACTCCTTCCAGTACCGCGTACCCATCGACGACACCCACACTTGGCACTTGCTCTACACGGTCCGCCTGCCCGCAGCGGGGGCTGAGGCGCCGGTCCAGGACGTGATCCCGTACCAGATACGTCAGCTCTACGATGAGCATGGCCGGCTCAACAACACGATCATCCCATCACAGGACGAGGCCGCCTGGGTGATGCAGGGGCCCATCTGCGACCGGACCACCGAGTCGCTCGGGGTGACCGACATTGGCATCATCATGTACCGCAAGCTCATCGAGGAGCAACTGCAAATCGTGGCGGACGGCGGCGAGCCGATGAACGTCCACCGCGACCCTGAGAAGAACGAGGGCATGTTGCTCGCAACCGAGCACACCTACTACCCAGGCTACGCGGAGATGGGAGGTCCGTTTAGGGACCGGCCTTTGGTGCCACCTCAGGTAGAAGCGAGCATGATCTAGCCAGCCTAGGCGACCAACGGAGGGCGGCGTGCTGACTGCTGATCAGAACACGCGATTGATACAGATTGCCACAGGAGCACTCGTTCTATCCCGGCTACACGGAAACAGGCGGACCATTCGGTGACAAGCCCCTCTTTCCACCGGAAGTCGAGACGAAGCTGGCAGGGGAAATCATGGTCAATCTCACTGATTAGCACACGTTGGAACCGAACGAAAGAAAAAGAAGAGGCCCCTGCGACGCAGGGGCCTCTTCTTTCGTTTCAGGAAGCAGGAGGCGCCTAGAACTCGGCGTCGTACTCCTTCGGCATGGGTACTTGGTGGGTGAGTCGTATCTCTTTGCGGTCTCTGGATGACTCCATGATGCCGGTGATGACCTCCAACGTGCCCATGCCCCACTCGCCGTTGTGGTATACGGGCGCGCCGTTCATGATGGCGTTGTAGAGCTCAAGGAGGTCCTCGATGCCGGCCCGGTACCGCACGTCGCCCAGGTCGCGGTCCTCTTTGCCTGCGTCGGTATACACGTACAGCCCGTACTCCGATTGCCGTATGTCGCCCCGCTCACAGGTCGCGATGAGGATACCCAGGTTCGAAGGGGTCCAGGGCTTTCGCGCCGTGGGCTGCTCTCGCCACGTCGTACGCTCGTGCTCGCTGCCGATGCGCAGGCTTGCCTTGGCTGCAAACTCGTCACGCGTACCGGCTTGAATTTCCTTGCGGACGGCGATCCGCTGCTCCGGCGTATAGCGCTCTAGGATCCCCCTCTCGTCGCCCCAGGGCACCAACTCCGCGGTGAGCGCATAGCCGTAGCCGTTGTTCAGCATCGTGGCAGTCGTGCCATCCTCGAACTCCAGGAACGCGGAGTAGTAGCCTACCCCCTGTCGCTCCGACCACCACTTCCCCACGGTGCCGCGCAGCGTGCGAACCATGCCGCCCCCGAGCAGCCTAATGCTGTCGACCTGATGCGGGCCTTGCCGATACAGCACGCCGCCCCCCCGTGACTCGTCGAGCTCCTCGGGCTGGCGGGCCTGGAGCAACCAGTCGGTGTAGGTCCAGTTGTTGATGGCTCTCAGCGGGCCGAGTTCGCCCGAGAGGATGATGCGGCGCATCTGGATCACGGGAGGGCTGAACCCGATGGTGTGGCCACACAGCAGCCTCACGTTGTTGTCGGCCGCCGCCTTGACCATTCTCTCGGCCTCGTCCATGGACAGCGCCATGGGCTTCTCGCACACGACGTGCTTACCGGCATTCGCGGCCATGATGGTGTGCGGGCAGTGCCAGTTGTTGGGCGTAGAGACCCAGACCGCGTCCACGTTGGGGTCGTTGCACAGGCCCTCGGCAGTGTCGTAGACGCGAGCTTCGGGGTAGCGCTCCTGGAACGCCTTTCTGACCTCCGGGTCGGTATCCGCACCGGCGACCAGATCGATCTCCTCAAGCGACTCCATCTGCGGCATGATCTGCGTCGCGCCGACGCCTATGCCGATGATTCCCATGCGGAGTTTCTTGGTTGGGGTCGGGCGGCTCGAACCGCCCTGCTGTGCACTGGTCATTCGCTTCTCCCCTCTCGAACGCGGTCTATCCGATGGCGCCGACCACTTCTTGGCGGTCGCACTCCTCTTCACGATAGCAGCCGATGGTCTCAATCATGGGCAGGTCGCTCATGGAGAAGAGCACCGCATCGTCTTCTTCGTCCGCGTTGCCGTGCTCGTGCACGGCCATGGACGGAAGAACGAAGGTGTCACCCATGGACCAATCCAACCGCTTGCCGTCGATGATGGTGTATCCCTTGCCCTTACCCACGTTGTAGATAACGCAACTGGTGTGGCGGTGCGCATCGGTGTGCTCGCCAGCTCGAAGGCGCTGCAGCTTGAGCGCCATAGTCGGCAGCGTGTGGCCGCCCGTGAGCGGGTTGGCGTACTCCATGATGACACCGTCGAAGCGGCTCGCCGTGTCCAAGCCGAGCAGGGCGTGGTAGGCCTCGTCCCATTTGTACGTGAGCGGCAGCGCCCGAACTCCGTCCTGGACGATCCCTCGCATGAGGCCTTTGCCGATGCTGGCATTGGTGTAGCCCACAGGCTTGGTCACGGGCTGCACGTCCTCGGGGTACGGCTCCTGGAACATGGCGTCGTAGTAGCCGATCATTGGTGCATCGAGGCAGTCGAGCCAGATGACGGGCTTGTCGGTGGGGTTGTTGTGATCGTGCCACGACCAGTTGGGCGTGAGGGTCAGATCGCCAGCCTCCATGCGGAAGCGTTCGCCGTCCTGCACGGTGAAGGCGCCCTCGCCGTCGATGACCCACCGGATCGCCGTCGCGGTGTGCCGGTGCGCCTCGGCGATCTCTCCGGGCCACACGATCTGCACGGCCGCGGAGATGGTCTTGGTCGAGCCGGTGGCGCCACTGGCTTTGAGGCCTGGGTTGCGAAGCAGGAGGGCGCGGCGAACGCCCGCGCCCTTTAGGCTCTCGAGCGCTCCCGCCTCGTAAGCAAGCTCTTTCATTGTTTCCCAACGCCACACGTGCGGCTCAACCTTGGGCCCTGGCGTTCGGTTGGCGTGGGCTAGCCATAGCGGGTACGAATCGACCGCTTCCATCTTGTCCAGGAATGCTTGGTCTTGCTCTGCTGACATCGCTGCCTCCCTATGTGCTCGTCCGGCCGCCGATCGGGGATGGATCAGCCCAGTGTCCTGGACACTCTTCTTGCCGCTCGCCCTCTTTCTCTCGGTACAACCCGCCGACGCCATGTTCTCCTCTTAGGAGCGCTCACCTACCCGCACGGCCATCTCCCCCACGTCGCTGATGTTGATCGTGACGAGGTCACCGGGGAGTATCTCTCCGACACCGGATGGCGTACCGGTAAACAGCAGGTCGCCCGGTTCCATCGTGGCAACCCACGACATATTGGCGATCATGTTCGGGCAGTCGACGATCAAATTGCTGGTAAACGCGTGCTGTTTCAGGTCCTCGTTCACCCAAAGGTTGATCTCCAGCTTCCCAGGATCCTCGATCTCGTCTGCGGTGACGATGTAGGGGCCGGTAGGAGCGAACGTGTCGAACGATTTGCGTTTGCTCCGATCCTCGCCGCCACGTACGGTGATGTCGAGACCACAGGTGTAGCCGAACACGTAGTTCATCGCTTCGCCGAGCGGGATGGCGCTTCCGCGCTTGCCGATCACCATAACCAGCTCGGACTCGTGGTGGATGAGCCTATCCTTGTAGGGGCGCATCACCATGTCCTCGGGCCCGGTCACCGCGCTGGATGCCTTCAGGAACATGCCGTATTCCTCAGCCGACGCGAGGCTAGCAGTGTCATGAGGAATGAAGGTGGCGTTGGCCATCTCCTCCTGGTGGTCCTTGTAGTTCGCAGGCGCCGCGTACACCTTGCGTGGGGACGGCACCGGCGCCATGAGCTTGACCGAGCTCAACGGCTTGGACGTGCCATCCTTGGCTGCCGCCTCCACCTTCGAGCGCAGGGAATCCCACTCCTCGATGAACACGAGCATTCGTGCCCATTTCAGCTTGTCTGGGACCTCACTCACGACGTCGGTTACGTCTACCACGCCGTCGTCGTTCAGTACGCCGATGCGGTAGTCGTCAAAGCTAACAATCTTCATCGATTCATCTCCCCAGCAACGGTCGGGTCGCACGCCAGCTAGCACTCCACGGCGCGGCGGACTCGACGGTACCACCGCGCCCAATAGGGGTCAACGGCCTAGTGCAAGGGGGAGCAAGTCGCTGGCATGAGGTGGCGAACCAGCTGGTGCACGGGACGCTCATCGGTATGCGGTGGCCAGATGTCGGTGCCCGCGTACTGCGCACGGATCTCGTCCCGGTGCGCCCAATCCTTGTACGGCCAAAGCTGGTAGAAGCGGTTGAGCTGGCCCAGATCGCTCATGAAGAAGCCACCTAGCGGGTACATCTCAGCCCGCCGAGGCACGTGGGCCACAAACTGGTCCATCACCTTGCGCACCGTGCCCGACGGGTACGTGTACATCCGCAGCTCATACAGGTTCCCCCACTCACGAGGGCCATCAAGCGGATCGTTGATCGGCGAGGGTAACAATATGTCGTTCTCTTGCGTCTCTATCAGCTCGCGCAGACTGGGAGGCCATTTGCCGCTGGGGTCCTTCGCAGCCGCTTCGCGGGCCTCTTGTCGCTGCTGCAGGCTCTCGTACTGCCAAAGGTGCAATAGCTGGTTCAGCGGTCCAATCTCCGTATGCCACAGCGCCACCATCGGGGAGTATTTCTGTCGTACTTCGATGGCCTCAGCGAATCGCTTCTCAGCCTCCGGA
>Ga0315338_1001428_pt1 | contig 30129 bp, 29 predicted proteins | sample ASW8metaG_FD_204518 | JGI IMG/M metagenome (GOLD analysis project Ga0315338, IMG submission 204518) | Ammonia-oxidizing marine archaeal communities from Monterey Bay, California, United States - ASW #8 | ecosystem: Environmental > Aquatic > Marine > Coastal | place: USA: California | collected... | reverse complement strand
TAAATTATTTTTATAATCTAGAGGAGACAGATCCTTAATGCTATTCAATTCGTATGAATTAGTAAAATTCAGACTCGTTTCTGGGTACTGTGTTTAGCAATGATTGCATTTGGAATTCTCTTTGTGTGTGGTGGTGAACCACAAGATTTCATCTATTTCAGATTCTAGATTAACAGTGAGTCTGATTACTTTTTTCTATAGATTGCATTCACTTTGAATCCCATTCCTAATTCACAGATTTTTTTGGGTGGCAGAAGATCTTTCATTAGTGGAGAATCACCAAATTCTGCATTTTTAAAATTCAACCAGTTTGAAATCCAATTAAGTTCTGAAACATATGATTCTGAATATAATAACTCGTAATCTTTCATCAATAAATTAAGTTGTTCAATACCATAATGCATAGTATGATGTGGACCAATGAAAATGGGTGATCTTTCATGCATTATTCTTGCAGACAAACTATCCCTATTGTTTATTGCAAAAAAGAATAAACCATCTTTTTTGAGATATTTCCCAAGGTTTTCAATCACCTCTTTGGGGTTTAGTACATGATCAATGTAGTCCCAACAAGTTATTAGATCAACTTCATCTAAGCAAATTGTTTCTAGATTATCATTTAAAACAGTATGATCTTTGGCGATACATACATCTCTTAATGCATTATGATATTCATGTCCGGTGATTGAATAATTGTTAGATTTGGCCCAATCAAGGAATACACCAGCATTACTTCCAAGATCAAATATTTTATTTATAGATGTAAAATTTGTTAATTCCTCAAAAACAATTTCGTACTTTTTTCTATCTCTTTCACTAACAACTGCATCTGTCTTGTAATCTCCGTAATTATCACCTTCTTGACCTACTTCAAGAAACTTGATTTTCTCATGATCAAGAATCTGTAAAGTGAAAATAAGATCACAGTTACTACATAGCATATGATCAAATCCATGTTTTGTAAATAGAAAATCAAATTTTTCTGACTCACATAATGGACATTTAGATCTATGAACTACTAACTCATTCTTGGCTTTACCTGTGAATCGATCTATGTATTTTGATGGTTCTGTGTTTTCAATCTGAGATTGTTTGGCATAATCAGTTATTTTTTCTGTCATTTCTTTACAAGTAAGTGTACTGGATAACGAATAGATCTCATCTAGTTTTGAAACTTGCATGAATCGAAACAATATAACTTGTATATATATCGGTTAGTAGTACTTTCAGAATCATTAGACAGTCAAGTCTAAATGAATCTAGAATTATGTGTAAACAATGATGAATATAGTAGCAATTATTTTATCTAGAGGAAATTCAAAGGCAATACCAAAAAAAAATATCATAAAGTTTTGTGGTAAACCACTTCTAAATTGGTCTATCGAACAAGCAAAAAACACAAAAAATATTTCATCAGTATGGGTAAGTTCTGACAACGAAGAAATCCTGAATATTGCAAAAAAAGAAAATGCTGAAATTATTAAAAGGCCAAAAGCAATTTCTACAGATAAATCATCGTCAGAGTCAGGATGGATTCATGCAATTAAAGAAATTGAAAAAAAACAGAAAATAGATCTTGTAGTTGCACTACAAGCAACATCGCCTATAAGGGAATCCAAGGACTTGGATAAAGCGATTAAAAAATTTAAGAGGGTGAAAGCAGATTCCATGTTTTCATGTTCAAAATTGAATGACTTTTTCTTATGGAAAAAACAAAACAATGGATATACTAGCTTAAATTATGATTACAAAAGGCGCAAAAGAAGACAAGAAATTAAAAAACAATATCTGGAAAATGGTTCATTCTATATCTTTAAACCAGAAATTCTTAAAAAATATAACAACAGACTTGGAGGCAAAATAGATATGATAGAATTGGAATTTTGGAAATCATTTGAGATTGATTCCTTTGAGAGTTTAAGACTGTGTGAAATCTTGATGAAGAATTACTTGTTAAAAAAGAATGGTTAAGCGCCTAAACAATCCAATATAGTTCTAGAATTTGGATCTATTTTGATCTTATTTTGACAATCATATATTATTGGAACTTTTGAATTCCTGTAAATTTCATCAATTCTTTGTCTTGATATATCATGATGTTGTACAATGCAAATACAACTTATTTTTCTTAATATTTCATCATTTAGAGCATCTACTTTTTTGAAATTAATTTCTTTAAGATTATTCTCAATGAGATATTTTTCTATAATTTCTTCTTTAAAGAATGGATCATAGCCGAACACTTCGAACCCTAAATTGGTCATCTCATTAATTATTTTGAAGCTGGCTGAATCCCTCATATCTTCAACATTTGTTTTATAACTTAATCCACACACCAAAATCGATTTTTTTAAACCTAATTTTTGTACTGTTTTTTCAATAGAATCTGAAATATATTTTGGCATCTTTGTGTTTATACTTAAGGCATTTTCAATCGTAAGAAAATTTCCTTGAAATTTCTTTGCAGATTCTAATAAAAATCTAGGATCTTTAGGAATACAATGACCGCCTGCACCAGCGCCTGGATAATGTGGCATGAAGCCAAAAGGCTTTGTTGCGGCAGCATCTATCACGCTTTTCACGTTTATTCCCAGATTATCACATAATATAGCTAATTCATTAACCAAAGATATATTCACCAATCGAAAAGCATTTTCAAATGATTTGACAACTTCAGCTATCTTTGGAGATTCAACTCTAACTAGATTTCCGCCATTGATATTATTATACACCTCTTTTGAAATTTCAAATGTTAAGTCGTCAGATGAATAAATTATTCGTGGTATATTTTCTAGACCCCATTCTTTATTGGAAGGATCAATTCGCTCTGGACAGAATGACAAACCAAAGTTAGTACCAACTTGAAATCCTTTTTCTTCGATAACATGCTGTATTTTCTCTGTTGTGCCAACTTCCACACTACTTTCTAGAATTAGACAGTCCCCACTCTTTGCATTGCTTAGAAAATTTTCAACAGCTTTTCTAACATAAATATCAGAGTCAGTATTCGTATCAGGAATAGGTGTTGGGACACAAATTATACCAATTTTTGGTATCTTGGTTTCTCTAGATTCTTCAGATAGAGTTAGATTTTGTTTTCTGCATTCAATGAATTTCTCTGTAAGAAGCTTTTCAGAATCCTGCAATTCATTATTTTGTAATCTAGAAATTCTTTCAGAATTTACATCTATGCCTATTGTTTTAAATCCAATAGATGATAATTTTACAGCAAGGGGAAATCCTACATAACCCAAACCAAAAATTTCTATAATAGCTGATTTTGATTTTATTTTATTAAGTAATTCTTTCATTATTATGACCTTTTAGTGAGCCTTGAAATTAATTTGTAATATTTGGGTTTTTAATATTTTGATATGCTTCATTTTTTAATTAGTTCCTTATAGATTTCTGCTTCACGCTTTTCAAGTTTAGATATATCAAAGTTTTGAGCCATTTTTATGCCTGTTAATGTACATTTTTGCCTTAACTCCGCGTCTTCTAACAACTCGTTGATTTTTTGACAAAATGCGTTAGTATTACGCTCTGAAAACTGGATAATATCACCAAATTGCATGGAATCGATAGATTCTGGTATAACGATAGGAGTGCCTGAAGCCATTGCTTCGATTACAGGCATGGGTAATCCTTCTTGATTAGTATCATAAGGTAAGGCAAAAACATCTGCAGCTTTGTAGAATTTGGGAATTTCCTCATATGGAACAGATTTTTTGATAGAAACTTTATTTTCTAAATTATTAGATTTTATATCATCAATTAACTTATGATATAATTCACCATTTCCAATAATAAGCAAATTTGCATTAATTTTTTTCATTGCATGAATTAATAATCTATGATTTTTTGATTCAATCAAGTTTCCTACTGAAAGAATCAAAGGTTTTGGTAAATCATCAATAGCTTTAGAGCTGAAAAATTTCTTACAATTAATTTTGTTATAAATTAATTCTGGACTAGTGGATGTGTGTTTTAACACATAAGGTTCAATAATTTTATAAACAATTGAAATCTTATCAGCATTCTTAAGAACAAATGGCTCAATAAATTTTTCAGAATATTTTAAAACGAGATATTTCTTTAGGTTTTTTTTCTTAACTAGTTGTCTATTATAATCATATTGAGTATGTAATGAAACATAAAATGGAATTTGAAGTTTTTTTGCAGTGTATGCTGCACACCAACCTGCCACAAGAGGATTATATGCACGAATCATTTGTGGAGAAATTTTGTTTACTAGATTTATAATCTTTGAAATTTCTTTTTTTCTGTTTTTAATATTAATTTTTCCAACTGTATGAATAATGAGTCTTGCATTACCTGCAATTTCTTGTACTTTGGATACATCAATTTCCTTATCTGTAAATGAAATTATGTGTATCTCATCAAAAAGATTTTCAGGGTTAAAATAACGTTCTTTAATTTCACCTTTTTGGTAGTATGCAATAATTGGATCATTTGGAAAAATACATAATTTCATACAAACTCATCATTCTAATGTTTAATTTATAGAATCCCACATATTGTTAAAATGTAGACAAATTTTTTTATAAATAAAAGATAGTCTATACAATATTAATTGCCATTAACCACAGAAATTACAAATACGGTTGAAAATGATTGGAATCAGAAATTACTCAATTGTAAATATTCTACATCATTTCAAACTTCTGAATGGTGTGAGTTATACAAAACAAGTTTTGAATCAAAACCATTTTTTATTCATATCAAAGATCAACATGGAAATATTGTTGGTCAGTTGGCAACTTTACTCCATAAAAATTATAACTGGAGAGACTCAAATCTAACAAAATCTGTTGGAAAAAGAATGAAGTTAGGTTTATCATTGGAATGGGAAAGAGGGCCTATAATACACGATGAAAGATTAACTCGTGAGATTATCAAAGAAATTTTTTTGGCTATTCGAAAAATTTCCCTAGAGAATAATGTTACAAATCTTCGTGGAACGTCTCCTACTAACTCAAATATTTCATTATTTCCATTTCATGATATTGATTTAGTCCGAAATCCATGGTCTACATATATTATAAAATTAAAAGATAAAGATGAGTTATTCAATAATTTAGATAAAAAAACAAGATATGATATTCGAAAATCAGAAAAATCAAATTTGGAATTTATCTTAGTAAAAGAAAAATCTGATTTTATTGATTATGTTAAACTAAAATTAGAATCCAAAGGAGGTGTAGGATTAAAAAACTATCCTGAATTTTTTGAGCAGCATTGGAACTTATTACATTCAAAATGTCTAGAACAACTTTTCTTAGCTAAATCAGAGGGTAAGGTTGTCGCAGGTATTCTATGCTCAACATTTAATGGAAATGTGATTCAACATGGAGTTGTTACATCTAACGATATGCCAATTGCCGGAAGTTTTCTAACTTGGAAAACAATTGAATGGGCAATTGACAATGGATTTGAGAATTATGATATGGGTGGTGTAAATCCGAATCCAAACAATAAAGAAAAAGGAATTGAATTTTTTAAAAGTAAGTGGACTGGTGAGAGAGATGACTACATGATTTTGACTAAAATTCTAAAGAAATCAAATTATGGGATTTCTAAAATTTTACAAGATCCAAAAAAAATTAGTAATAAGCTACGAGAAAAATTTGGTTAAGAAAAAATAATGAAATTATGTAGACAATTATTTTACTTGAAAATTAAGAAAAGATTAGATATGTCTATTTGAGAAAAAATATAATGAAATTATTTTATGGTTCAACATCAAATGCAACACAAAACGATGTTCAATATATCGATGACACTAACATATCATTACCATACGGTATCACATATTTTAAGAAATCAATGCCATTCCTAGATGAACTTAGTTATGAAAAATGTTTTGGTAAACAACTACCAGAATTATTTTCATATGAAAATTTCTCTATGTGGTGGTTAATCCTACCTAGTTTAACATATTCAATCATAGATGCGATTAATTTTATAGATAGATTTGAGATATTCCTTAGAAAAACTAATCCCGAGTCGGTTAAAATTATTGGAAACTTTGAGAAATTTTACTTGGTAAAACAGATCTGTAAAAAAAATAATGTAGAATTTAGCTATGATAAACTATCTTTTTTCAAATATTATATTAAAAATAAATTAAAAATGGAGTTACGTAAAAAATATTATTTAAAAATACTACAAAAAAAATTCAAAAAACGTTTAGAACTTTTTGAGAATAAATCAAAAAAGTTGTTTAATATGGATAATAAGTTAGTGATTTTCTCAGCAGGTGCATATCGAAGAAAATATTTCGATTCTAAAAAAAATATAGATGTTTATCGTGAATTCTTAATTGATCCTTTAATTTCAAAAATTAATCTAGAGCCGGTTGGCATCGACGTTGACTACACCTTCTTTGGTGAAACAGATGTTCTGAAACAGCGCCTGAATGAATCTTATCCTTGGATGCCTTTAGAAGCAATAATAAAGGATATTCCTGAACGAAACAAATCTAAAAACTTTGTTTCATCCTATGATCAAATTATTTCCAAGAAAGAATTTCAGAATATTTTTCGCTATAATGGGATAAACTTTTGGAGTCGTATAGAATCTGATTTTAAAAAAATCTCTACAGTTTCTTATTTGCCACTTTATATAGATCTGATCGAAAAATTTGAAAAATTTTTAAGCCGTTCTAAGCCTAAGAGTGTCTTAATTCCATATGAAAAGGGATCATTTGCCTTGGCATTAATAATTGTGTGTGAAAAATTAGGTATAGACACAATTGGGATTCAACATGGTGCATTTGATTCACTAGGTCATAATGACTATGCACACACCTGCCTTAAATCAGATAATATGTTATTTGGAATGCCAATTCCAAATAAAATGTTGGTGTGGGGAAACTCTGCCAAAACTTTTTTGTTAGATAAGGGGTATCCTGAGGATAGAATTTCAGTTATTGGTAATCCTGAATTTTTTGATCAAAAACAGTTTAGCAATAATTATGAAACCACAAGGGCAAAATTTCATTTCCCATTGAATAAAAAAATTATTTTATTTACAACCTCGAAACTTCAACGTGGTTACATTTCTGATGAAAAAAGAGCTTATGATGAATATGTGCTTGAAGAATTATTAAAACAATATTCTGATGATCCTGAATATATCATAATTTTAAAACCTCATCCAGGAAAAGAGCCAGTATATGTTTATGAAAAAATCATTCAAAAATATCAATCAAAAAATTGTTTCATAATGACAGATAATGTTTCAGAATTGATAGGATTGTCTGATTTACTAATTTCAGTTGAATCATCAACCATAATAGATGCTATTACATTAGGAAAAATGGTTATTCAGATAACTTTTGATGATAGTAGTTGGATGGAACCAGAAATTGCTAAAAATATTTCATTATTAAGTGATGTAAAAAATTTGAAAACTAACATTGAAAAAATTTTAACCGATAATAATCTCCAAAGCAGCTTTAAACACGAACAGCAAAAATTTTTACGAGAGCACTATAATTTTCCTAATACAGATGTAGATGAAAGATTAAACAGTATAATTAATACATAATTAGTGTGATTTTGTCTGCCCACCGTCTATAACCAGAATATTCCCAGTGGTAAATGAAGATAAAGGAGACGCTAAAAATGTCACTGCATTAGAGATCTCATCAGGATTTCCAAATCTATTCATTGCAACTTTTGTGGATATCATATCAAGTACTCTTTTTTTATTTTTTGCAAGTTTCTTTTCCCAAACTGAACCTTTAAACAAAATATTTCCAGGTGCAATAGCATTTATTCTAATTCCAGATTTTGCAAATGGTTTTGAAATATTTTTTACATAAGAATTCAAAGCAGATTTTGCAATCGAATATGGGATTGGTGCATCAGTTAACTCAATACCAGCAATTGAAGAAATACAAACAATAGAACCAGAGGTTCTTCTAAGATATTTCTCAGATGCTGAAACTAAATTAATTGTAGAATTTAGATTCATGTCTAGCATTTTTTCCCAATCGTTAATTTGTTCATTTCCAGGTTTTGGTGAACTGCCATCGCCTACATTACAAATTAGTATATCTATATCACCAAAAGTTTTGACTGTATGTTCTACTAGCTTTTTACATTCAGAATTCTTAGTTACATCAGCAACAAAATAACCAACATCACTCCCAATCTTTTTAGAAGCTGCTCGAAGTGTGCTAACATGTCTACTATTGATTACAATATTGCATCCTTCATTATACAAAGAAGTTGCAATGCTAAGTCCAATTCCTTTACTAGAGCCAGAAATTAGCGCAGTTTTACCTTTTAGTTGTAAATCCATTTTAATTAATCACCCAATTTACTCTCAAATTGATATGGTGATGGACCAGAAATATTACTATTTTCTAATTCTTTGTTAAAAGATTTAATTTGTTTTTCTATGTCAATTCCAACATTAAGACTCCACTGATTTAATAATTTATTAAAAATACTACCGCGTTTTCCATTTCCTATCTTTTTACCATGAATACTGGTTACTGGTAGCATACAAAATGGTGTAGCAGTCATAAATGCTTCATCTGCATTTTCAACATCTTTTAGTTGCAAATTTGTCTCATGATATGTTATACCAAGATTATCTGCCAATTCAAGAATATAGTTTCTGCTTATTCCAACTAAGATGTTTCTTGGTTCTGGTGTATACAACTCGTTATCTTTAACAATAAAGAAATTATCACCACTACCTTCTGCAACAAAGTTATCTGGATCAAGTAATAATGGCCAGTTATTTTCACCTGGGAACTGTGATGTTTGGATATTGGCCATCATGTAATGTAGTCTACTGCGATTCTTCACTTTAGGATCAAGTAATTCTTCAGGTATAGCTCTCTGTTTTGGAACAACTGTATTAATTCCTACATCAAATAGTTTTCCCATTCCTTGCACTGTCCATTTTACAGGAAAATCAGCTACCATTACTGTTGGTTCTAATTTACCATTGAAAACTTCACTATAGATTGAAAGTGGACCTCTACTAACATTAATCATTAATCTATGCTCGTCTGATTCTGAAAATGCTGGCTCGTTTTTTTCAATTGTCTCATAACAAATTTTTTCCATTTCATTTTTGGAAATTTTTATTGGAATCTTCACATGCTCAATAGATGAATATAGTCTATCAATATGCTCTTTGAGTTTGAATTGTTTTTTATTAAATGAGCGTGTCATTTCAAAAACCATATCACCAAACATTAATGCAGAGTCAAAAATTGAAATTTTTGCCTCTGTTTCAGGAACAAATTGCCCATTGTGATAAACAACTCTCATTTTTTCACCATCTTGATTTTACCATATTATTTTATTTCGTCATGTGCTAAATTAGCCATTTTCTTTATGTTTTCATATTTACTTTGGAAGATTTCATCATCTAAAATTGATCGGCTATAATCATAGTTTCGTAAGTCTTGGATCTCTAATGAATCAATATCTTTTTCTTTTTTAGCTTCAACAATTAATGATGTAATTGGATCTCTATCAAAGCCACTTAGTATGAAATTTGTTTCGTATGTTTTTTTCTGAGGATTATACTGGTTGATTAATCCATGACTCTGAAAAAATTGTTTATTTAGATCTTGCCATTTAGGTTCCATGCCTTCAACATGTAATGGTTCTTCATAATCTTTTAATTCTGATTCACAAAATTTCTTTTGTTTTATGTCATAGAAACCATAACGTTCCAAAAGAATTTTTAACATTTCAAAATCATACAAGTAGATATGACCTAATCCACCAATAAATTCTGTTAATGTGTTATTAAAAATTACAGTGTCTTGACCAGGTGAAACAATAAAATTCATAAACGTTCCACCATAACCTAAATCCTTTCTCACATTTTCATCCTCAGATAATATTTTTTTATAAAATGTTTCATCTTTTTCAACATACGCTTTTGCAAGTAGGAATAAGTTTGGTGATAAAATTCGTATTATGCCATCTTTTTGTAATACTCTGTTAAATTCAAGAAGGACATGTTCGAATTTATAGTGTGGAATATGCTCAATTACATGACTACAAAAAATTGTTTTACAGGATTGACTTTCTAGAGGAATATCATCCGCATCGCCAAAAATTGCCTTTTGATCAACACGACTCTGTTTATGGTCTAATGTTAGCCAGCCTTCCTTTTTCCATATTGGACTAGGTCCTACATTTAGCTTTATGTCTTTCAATTACCATCGTATTTTGTGTGTATTTTAAAAACGTAGAGTAGTAATCATGCGTATTTTTTGAGACTAATATAAGAAGTTAATTTGTTCATCAAATTTTAGATTCCTCTGATTATGATACCAATAAATAGATTGTAAGGCAAACATTGAAGTCCATGAATTAACACGTAATCGTTTTTTCCATCCAAATACAGATTTATAAAATTCCTCATAAAATCCACCGTTGATTTTTTCAGATACGTGTGATGCCTGAAAAGTGATCAAAAAATTATAGAGGCGTTCAATTTCTGGCTGATGTTTTGATTTTTCATCTATTTTATCAATCAAAATTAGAATTCTAACAAGTTGTGCGATTGGATATGCTGCCTTTGATTTGAATTTCGAATTATGCCAGAGATCAATACTTCCATCATCTGTGATCTGTTCTAAACACCAATTAGTCGCTTTCTTAATACTTACTAAATATTCATCATTTTTAGTAACACTGTAACCATAAATTAGACCTTCCAATGCATAGCATAAAGTATGTAAATTGATTGTATCTGAATCTATATGCAATCTTATCGAGCCATTAGAATTTTGGAAATTAGATATGTTGTTACATATATCACTTCCAATTTTTAAAAAATCATCATTGTCTAAATATTGATTAATTTGAAAAAAAGGGATTGCCGCCTTTATGTGAAAACATCCCTTTTTTTGATACCAAACCTTCCCACTTTCATTTAATGTGTTAGTATCAAGATCTTTAGATGGTATCAAAGAGCCATCAGATTCAAGATATTCATCACGCAAATTATATAGAATTTTTTTTGCGTAATTTAGATAATTAGTATCCTTACTTATTTCATAATAATCCAGCAATCCTTTCGCACAAATAGATGAATCAAATGAATATGAAATATTAGATGTTGGTAAGTCACCATGTATGCCTTGAATTATTGAACCATATTTCTCATAAATCTGGATTAACCAATCAGAAGATTGTCTTGCATGTAGAGAATATTTCTCATTATGCTGAATATGATTAAGAAATTTTATTGTGCTAATAAAATATCCCGTGATCTCAGGATATAAGAAACTGAAAGTATTTGATTTTTCATCAAAATAGGAATAAACACCACCACAATTTTTTTTACTTTTTTCAGAGACAAGAAGCCCAGATGAAAATAGCCACGTCTTTACTTGTTGAAATGAGTCATTCAATTAGCATAACATTTTAGTTGTCCTTTAAAAGCGTAAACACGTGAAGATTCTCTATATGGTTTTCCACTTTCCGCCTATTAGTGGTGGTGGTGTTGTCGTAATAATTGAACTAGCAAATAAATTTGCTCAACTTGGTCATGAGGTTACAATCCTAACACCAGATCTAGAATGGAATGGTGAAAAATATGAACCAGAATTAAATGAAAATATTATTGTACATAAAATAAAAACACCATCAAAATCTAATTTAAAAATAGCAGGTAGAAGATGTTACAACAATATGAAAAACAGTGCGATTGATCTTGGTAAAAAAAATGAATATGATTTTATTTTTTCAATATTTCATCCATTTCATCTAGTTCCAAAAGCAGCAGTATCTTGTGGAACCGAGTTAGAAATTCCTGTGATAATAAAAGTTGATGATGCAGTATATGAAAAAGCCACTGGCTTGAAAAGTTTACAAAGAAAAATTGAAAGAATGTATAATTCAAAAACATTACAAAATGGAAATAAGATCTTGGTATCAAATGAATACACGAAAGAATTAATTCATGATTATTATGATATTGAAAATGAAAAAATTTCAATAATACCAAATGGTACAGAAGTAAATAATTTTTATAAATCAGATACAAAATTAAAACAAATTATATTTTCTGGTGCTATGTACTATCATAGAGGAATTGATGTTCTTTTAGAATCAGCATCTAATGTAATAAAAAAAATTCCTGACGCAAAATTTGTACTGTTAGGTGATGGACCAGAATTACAAAAATTAAAAACACTTGTAGAAAAAATGCATCTTACAGAAAACATAATTTTTAAAGGATGGATCAATAGAAAAGAAATTCCTAGATACCTAGCAGAAAGTGCAATAGGAATTGGTCCATTACGGATAACTGATGTAACAAAACATGCTTTACCAATTAAGGTGTTAGAATACATGTCATCATCTTTGCCAATTTTAGCAATAAATGAGACCTTGCCTGATGATGTTCTCAGAAATGGTGAAAATGGCTTTTTTGTTAGTAATTCAAAGGATCTAAGTCAGACAATCATTAAGTTACTTGAGGATGATGAATTGAGATTGAAAATGGGTGAAAAATCACGGGAAATGGTCACTAAGTTTGATTGGCAGAAAGTGGCTGAATCAATTATGCACGAATATAATACAATTATTTCTTTGTCAAAATAAAAGAAGTGTCATTCATCTTTCTATTAGAATAATCATATGCAATACGTTTGATTATGTTTTGTAACGATTTAGGCCAAGTGTAAAACTTGAATGTTCCAAGTTTCCCTTTTAATGCCATCATTTCATGTGGACTAAATCTAGTAACGTTGAAATTTTTCCCTTCAAAAATCTGTTGCCATTCCTCAAATGTATTTGTAAAAACATCTGTATCATTCCGTCCTTCTAAACCTTCATTTGGAGTTAGAAACCAAGCAACGCCATCATCTTTTAGAACTCTGTATAACTCCTTTGTAAAAAAATCAATATCATGTATATGTTCAACAGAATAAAAACTCCCTACAACATCAAATTTTTTATCTTCAAATGGAAGTTGATCAGAATTCAAATTTACTTTATACAGTTTTGATCTAATTGACGAATTAGAATTATTTATTGCATATTCAGATCCATCAACACCATAAGCTTCAATGCCTCTATCATCCAATCCCTTTACAAGCTCACCATATGCACAACCAATATCTAGAACAGTTTTTGGATTAAATTTTTCAATGATGAATTCAGCCCTTCTAATCCACATAGGCGGTCGTGAACGGGTTGAAAAGTATTCTTCGTCATATAATCGCTGCAAATCCTTATCGTCATACATATCTTCCATAGCTATCTACCAACTATGTTAAAAATTAAAGGTTTTTTCTCAGATATTTGATTATTAATTTTGCAGAATTTCCTTCACCGTAAGGAGATTTCTTCTTAGGGATTAGAGGGTTTTTTGAGGTCATTTTTAGAGATTTTAAAATTCCATTATATGATACTCCTGCAATTTCAGAAAACCCACTTGATACTGATTCTGGTCTATCAGTTGTTTTTCTTACAACAACAGTTTTTTTCCTTATTGATGGTGCAGTGGCTTCTTCTTGAATTCCTCCGGAATCAGTCACGATGTATTGACAATTTTTCATCAACTCTAATATTTCAAAATATCCAACAGGTCCAAGCATCAAAATATTCTTTGATTTTTTTAGTTTTGTGTATAAATGAAAATCATTTAGACGTTTTAGTGTTCTAGGATGTATTGGAAAGATAAAATTCTGGTTTGAGTCTATTATTGCTTTTATGATGGATGATAAAACCTCTTTCTTATCTACATTTTCAGATCTATGTAAAGTCATTAAAACATAATCATCAGTTTCTACAGAAAGGTTTGATTGCTTTTTTGAGATTCTAGTAAATTGATTGATTGCGTCTATAACTGTATTACCAGTAACAAAAATTTTCCCATGGGTTTTTTCTGAAATTAGATTTTGTTTTGATATTTGTGTAGGCGCAAAAAGTAATTCAGAAATATGATCTATTGCAATTCTATTGTGTTCTTCCGGCATCCGCCAATCATTACTTCGCAATCCAGCTTCAACATGACTTACTGGAATATTTGATTTGATTGAAGCAATTCCTGCTGCTAGGACGGTGTTTGTATCACCCTGTACTATTACAGTATCAGGTTTTTCTTTTTCAAGGATTTTTGATAATTTTCTTATTACGTCACCAACTTGCAATGCTGGTTTAACACGAGAAATTTTCATGGAATAGTCTGGCTTTGCAAGTCCAAGTTGATGAATAAATTTTACACTTAAATCATAATCATAGTGTTGACCTGTAAAAATCACTGAGGTTGATTTTTTATTTAATTGCTTGATTAAAGGTGATAGTTTAATTATTTCTGGTCTAGTTCCTAGAACAATTGCAGTTTTCATGTAATTCAAATTTTGTTCACAGGTGATATTATTATGAGTATAGGATAATTACTACTAAATTCATTAAAGGATGTAATATCTAGTAATCAATATAAAAATGAAGATTCTTTTTATCGCCCCAAAATATACCGGTGGAATTGGAGGTCACGCTAATAGAGTTGCCGAGAAATTACGCGAACATGGATTCAACATAAAATTAATGCATACACCACATATACCGATAAAAAATCTCAAGAATCCTAGCTTCGCTGCTCTTAGTTCACTTAAAGCAATAATTGATAAAGACAGTTATGATGTAGTTCACGCTTTCAATATTCCTTCTGCATTTGCTATGAAGTATACTAAAGCCAAGAAAAAAGTTCTATCTGTGCATGGTATGTATTCAGAACAGATACATGCATTACATTCTGGTGTTCCAACAAAGGCTGCAAATTTTACAGAATCAAAAGTTTTGCAATGGGCAGACAAACTAACTACAGATTCAAAAACAGTTAAGGATACATACAAAGAAAAATTAGGGATTGATTTTGAATTTCTATATGCCCCATTAGATATTAAAAAATTTACTACTGTTCCTGAAGTTCCTAAAAAAGAGAAACAAGTTGTGTATATTGGCAGAGATAGTTATGAAAAAGGTATAGATATTCTTAGAGACATAGAATCGAAGATAAATGTTAGTGTTACTTATTGTACAAATTTGGAATGGACAGAAGCAATGGCTCAACTAAAAGCATCAAGCATACTTGTAGTACCATCGAGAATGGAAAGTATTCCTCAAGTAATCAAAGAGGCTTTTTTTCTAAAAGTTCCTGTCATTGCTACTAAAGTTGGAGGAATTCCAGAATTGATTGAACATGATAAGAATGGTTTACTTGTTAATCCAGATGAGCCTGATCAATTATTAAATACAATAAATGAACTACTTGAAAATAAAGAAAAAGCTATGAGATTAATTGAGGGAGGATATGATTTTGTAATTAAAAATTTAACATGGGAGATATTACTTCCTAAATATGTCAAATTCTATGAAGATTTGCTAAACTCATGAATAATAGATTAACTAAGTGAAAAACAGATCTCTTAGTCCATCTGCCAGATCAGTCTCATATGACCAATTAATCATTTTTTTAGCAAGATTAACATCTGCTTGGCTTTGCATAACATCTCCGTCTGGTAATTTACCAAATTGTGGCTCTAATGATTTTCCAGAAAGTTGAATAATCAAACTGGCTAATTCCCTGATAGATGTTGTAACGCCTGTACCAATATTCAGAAATGCAAAATCCGTATCACTTTGCATCGATAGAAGGTTTGCTTTTGCAACGTCTTTTACCGAAACAAAATCACGTATTTGTGAACCATTACCAAAGATTGTTGGAGAGATATTTGCTTTAATGGCATCAAAAAATTTTGTTATAACACCAGCATAATCATTTGTTTGCCCAGTACCATAAACGTTAAAGTATCGTAGTCCGATGATTGAAACGCCTAACGCATGATATTTTTTTGCCAATCTTTCATCCTCTAATTTTGTAATACCATAAGGATTGATCGGGTTTTTTTCAAAATCCTCGTTTATAGGAATTAATTGTGTATTACCGTATACACTTGAACTACTAGCATAAACAACTTTTATTGAAAATTTGTTTGCCAATTTGAAAATATTCTCGGTACCGACAACATTCACCTTATGATATTTTGCTTCTTCATTGAATGATTCGGGGACTGAGGTAAGTGCTGCTTGATGAAATATACCATCAGAGTCGTTGATCACGTTCTTTAAAGAATCAAAATCTAGAATATCTAATTTTTTTAGATCAATTTGTTCTTCAAAACCTGATAAATTTTCTAATCTTCCTCGCGAAAGATCATCAACTACTGTAACTTGATGATTATGTTTTAACAAATGTTTCACTATATGACTGCCTATGAATCCCATTCCTCCAGTGACTACAAATTTCACGAACTTGTTGACTTATTCATATCTTTAAATCTTAAGCATCAATAAAGCTACGAATTGTATAAAAACACAATACTGAAACAATGTTTAGAATAGTGAAATAAAATGAATCAAGAAAATATTTCTACAATGATCAAAGAGATTCTTACTCTTAGATATTATCCATCATTAGATATTGCCACAAAGAAATATGGACCTAAAGATTTTGAGCCTAAAAGTAGTCCAAATTATTTGGATAATATAGAAAATCTGATTCTAAATGCATCGAAAAATGAAATTAGTGAAAAAAAAATTTCAGTTGCATTAAGTGGTGGAGTTGATTCAACATTATTAATAGGACTGCTAAGAAAGGCATTACCAGATATTCAGATTGAAGCGATTTCTGTTAAATTTGCTGATAGTGTAGATGAAACAACAATTGCAGCAAATATTGCAAACAAGTTTAACGCAAATCATCATGTTATCACAATTGATAATTTTCTTGAACAACTGCCTCAAGCAATTAGTATTATCAAAATGCCTTTCTGGGATACTCATTGGTACCATATAGTAAAAACTGCCAAAGAATTCTCAAAATCACTTGTTTCTGGTGATGGTGGTGATGAATTGTTTGGTGGATATACATTTCGTTATAAAAAATTCTTGTTAAACTATAATTCTAAAATGACTGCCTTGGAAAAAACAAGGTTGTATTTAGAATGCCATAAAAGAGATTGGGTTCCAGATCAAGAAAAGATATTTGGAAAAAAAGCTAGTTTTTCATGGAATGAAATTTATTCAAAACTAATTCCTTATTTTGAAAACTCCTTGTCGCCACTAGATCAGGTATTTCTAGCTGACATTAATGGAAAATTACTTTACAATTGGACTCCATTAAATTCTAGATTTCATGATTACTTTGATCTTAAAGCAATAAGACCATTATTTTCTAACCAATTAATTACATATGCAACTCATCTTGATAATTCGTTAAAATATAATCAAAAAGAAGATGTTGGTAAATTACCTTTACGGCGTATTTTAGAAAAACACGTTGATCCAAATCTTATCACACCTAAAAAACAAGGATTCTCAGTTAACACGAAAAATCTCTGGAAATCCCAAGGAATGAAATTATGTAGTTACTATCTGGACAATTCTAGAGTTGCTGAAAATGAATGGATCAATAAGGAGTGGATTAAGGATCATCTTGAAATACTAAAAAATGACCCTGATGTTAGATATATTAACAAATTCTTAGGCTTACTTGCATTAGAAATATGGTATAGAATCTTTATTACAAAAGAGATGAGAAGTGATGCCGTTCTTAAGATATAACCAATCTTTGATTAAAAATAGGATTCTGTATTACTGATTTTTATTTACCTAAATTATTATTTTAATAACTTTGAAGGAGACTATAATACAACATCTTATTTGTCCAATATGCAGCAAAAGATTTTCTGTGAGATCAACTAAAAAGAGATCAGATGAAATTCTAAATGGTATGCTAATCTGTTTAAAAAATCACAAATTTCCTATTAAAGATGGTATTCCAAGACTTGTTGTAGATAAATCAAAGACTTTTGTAAAGACTGAAGATGCATTCTCATCTAAATGGAAAAATTACAATAAAACATACCATAGCAAAAAATGGTTTGATGTACAAAAGAAATGGTTCTTGGGAAGATTTGGTTGGAAAACAAATTCAAATCTTAATAAATTTCTAAAATCACGTACCAAAATTTTAGATGCAGGTACTGGTATTGGAAATAGTGCAAAATTATTCTCATCTAATCCAAAAGCTGATGTATTTGCTATTGATGCAAGTGAAAGTATAATATTTGCATACAAAAAATATGGCAAAATACCAAATATTCATTTTTTACAAGCGGATATCCAAAGACTCCCATTTAAGAAAGGTTTCTTTGATTTCATTTGTTCAGATCAAGTATTACATCACACAAAGAATACAAAAAGTTCATTTAAGGCACTTACAAAACTTCTAGCAAAAAAAGGCATAATTTCAATTTATGTTTACAAAATCAAAGGTCCAATACGTGAATTTGCAGATAATTTCATACGGAAATCTACGGTAAAAATGACTGAAAAACAATGTATTGAATTCTCTAGAGATATGGCATTATTAGGAAAAAATTTATCAAAAATTAAAAAAACGATCACTGTCACTAAGGATATCCCATTACTTCAAATTAAAGCAGGAACCTATGATGTGCAGAGATTCATTTATTGGAATTTTCTGAAATGTTGGTGGTCAAAAGATGTTCCTTTTGAACAAAGCATTGCGACAAATTTTGATTGGTATTTTCCTGAATATGCATATAGACATAATCCAAAAGAAGTTAGAAAATGGTTTAAAGATTCGAAATTACGAATTGTTCATTTTGATGAAATTGAAAGTGGAATTAGTGTTAATGGTAAAAAACCTTAGAACTGCTTACATTGTTAGATTGCATATGATCTGATGGAATTATTGAATACTAATAATAATAAACTAGGTTCATAGGTAAAAAATATGAAAATACCATTTTTTGTCCAAGAATTTACCGCTCAGATGGAGGAGGCTGCTATCCATGCATTAAGAAATGAATCATTTGTTAGTGGTGAAAGTGTTTCAAAGTTTGAAGAGGAGTTTGCAGAATATACAGGAACAAAATATGCTGTATCAGTAAGTTCTGGAAACAGTGCATTACAAATTTCATTAATGTCGCTTGGAATTTCAAATAATTCCAGGGTTGTAACTCCAACTAACTCATTCATTGCTTCAGCAAACTGTATCAGAATGACAAATGCATATCCAATTTTAGCAGATGTGGATTTGAGAGATGGTGGAATTGATGTTAGTAGTATAACACAAAATGTAGATGCAATTATTCCTGTGCATATTTATGGAAACCCATGTAATTTTGATTCTGTAAAAGAATTTGCGGACGAGCATAAAATTCCAATTATTGAAGATTCATGTCAAGCACATGGTGCAATATACAAAGGCAAGAAGGTAGGAAGTCTTTCCGATGTGGGATGTTTTTCATTTTATCCAACTAAAAATATGACAGTGGCTGGAGATGGTGGAATGACTACAACAAATAATGAAGAGATTGCTCAGAGCATAAAATCAATTAGAGATAATGGTAGAAAGACGAAGAATGAGTTTGATAAATTAGGTTTTACAATGAGATTAAACACAGTAAATGCAGCTATAGGTAGAGTTCAGCTAAAGCATCTTGATGAAAAAAATTCACGAAGAAGAGAAATTGTGTCAATTTATAAAAATAATCTGGCTGAGGATTGTATTCTACCTGAAAATGAAAATGGAAAATCTGTTTACCATCAAATTGTAATTCGCCATGAGAAGAGAGATGATATACGCAAGGAGTTAACAAATAATGATATTGGCTCTGCAATATATTATGAAACACCAATTCATTTACAACCTATCTACCAGGAATATGGATACAAATTACCTAATAGTGAAAAATTTGCAAAGGAAGTATTGTCGCTACCATCATATCCATCATTAACTGATAATGAAATATTAGTTATTTCTGAGTGTGTAAACAAGGCACTTGGCTAAATTATGTCATAATGTATTTCTCAACTCATGTAATTTTTTTGAATTCTGATCAGGCCTATTTACAAGAATTGAATTGCATCCAGCTTTTTTTGCAGAATCAATATCATGAATTCGATCACCTATCATGATTACGTCAGAAGATACAAAATGTAGTAATTCATATGTTTTCTTAATTTGTATAAATCGATCAGTACTATCATCTCTTGTAATAACAGAAGAAAACTTTTCAGATAAGTTAATTTTTTCGAGTATTATTTCTGCTACTTCTTTACATTGCATAGTTACAAGGGAGATAATATAATTTTTTGATAGTAGGTAGTCAATTAACTCGTGAGATCCTTCTATTTCTTCTAAACATTCAGATGCAATTAATTCTTCATCACAGATTAATTCAAAAGCAGTATCGATTAAATTCTGATTATTGCCTGCTTGCTCAATTATGCTAGGAATTAATGGAGTAAACTCAGACTCTGTCTTAAATAATTCTTTTAATTTTTTTTGTATTAATCCATATCTTAGTGGTAATTTGACTAGTGTGCCATCAAGATCAAATATTATACATTTATTCATAAGATTTGTACCTTAGACCCATCTTCTTTCAAAATCCAATCACCGCAATCAATATGGCGTAAAAGAGTTGTTTGGTCAGGATAAATGTCATTTCCTAAAATTTCAGGTTCTGTTATATCACCTAATCCGAGTTTAGTGTAAAGATACGGCAAGTTGAACAAAGAATTTTGTTTAAAGATTTTAGATGAAATATATCCCCACAGTGGAGTGGTTGTGTGAAATTTACCCGAGTCAATCTCAGTTATATTCATTCTATTCTCATGGTCTCCTTTTAGATCAACTGCATAATTCCCATGTGGATTCTTATCAAATGATTTTATGGCAGATTCACACATCTTGTTAATGCTATCATCTACAATTATTTTGGATACAGTTGGTGTTCCAGTTATGCCAGAAGGAGAAATGTGTTTGAAAGGATATTCAATTCGCTCTCTAGTATATGATGCAATTAATTTTCCATCATACCAAAAACTATCCCATGCAATATTTTGACCTGGAAGATATTCTTGTATCATAAAATCTGATAATTCTGCTTTATTCTGCAAAAGCCATAATTCTATCCAATGCCGTGCTTCTTCACTAGTTTTACATAAAAGACTTAGATTTCCTCCTGCACCTTTTTTGGCTCTAATCCAGAGAGGCCCACCACCCAAAGTATCAAAAATTAATGGTAAGTCACTAATTGAAGAGAGCACTTTTGTTGATGACACTGGAAAATTATTCTCTGATAGATTTTTTTGTGTAGTTAGTTTATCGTGTGACAAAATCGTAGAATTTGGTAATAGTGTTTTCGATTTGAATTCAGACTGTTTAGAAATTACTAATGCCTCAGAAGAAGGTTGAGGATGTATAAAATTTATTGAATGATCTGAAACTATTTTTTTTATCAATGGAATAAATTCAGAATCTGAATGTCTAGGAGAATTAATTCTAGTATCAACATCAGGAAACTGCAAATAATATTGATTAAAATCGGTTCCAATAATAGAGAATTTCTCGTCTGATGCTCTAAGTGCTCTAACAAAATTAACACCACCTATTCCTCCTGACCCAGTTACAAGGATTTTTTTCATAGATTATTATCTAGAAAAGCTCAAAATATGTTAAGTTTATGAATTGCACGAAATCGTTATTAAAAACAACCCTAAATATGCTATAAATTCGAATGAAATATGCAATACATTTTTTTGAGTCATGATGTTGATTGGAGAAGACAAGGTCCATCAATAGATCACATACTTGAGAGAAGAGATAGATTTGACAAGGATATTTTTGATAAAACTAAACCAGAAGATCTTTATCGTAATATCCCTGAATATATGGAAATTGAAGAGAGGTTTGGTATTCGTTCAACATTTTTCTTTAGAACAATTTATGAAAATGGAAACATCAATGAATATGAAGATGATATCAAACAATTGCAACAATCAAATTGGGAGATTGGACTACATACTGATCCATCATCCATTGATGATCTAGAAAAAATTCAACATGAGAAAGAAAAACTAGAACTGATTACAGGTAAACCAATTATTGGAAATAGAGTACATTTTCTAAATTATAATTCAGAATTACCAAGTAAATTAAAGAAATTAGGTTTTTTGTATGACTCATCTCTTAGACATTCAAAAGATCAAATTGATGAAAAAGAAATGGGTCATTCTATAATAGATGGTGTTTTTGAATTTCCTGTAACATTAATGGATGCATATTTGTTTACACATATGAAAATTAAAGAAGATGGATTAATTCCTGAATTCAAAAAGGCGTTAGATGTAGGACGGAATGTTTCTGATCATAATGTTATTAGTGTAATTTGGCATGATAATGTTCTAAAAATGAAAGGCGGTAGAATGTACGCAAAAATTTTAGAATTTCTTTCATCACAGAATGATGTAAAAATTATGTCTGGTGTGGAATTAATTAAAATTTTAAAATAGTTAGTTAATCTACTGTTAGAAAATTATTTACTGAGCACCCATTGCTTGTTCTGCTTGATGGAACATCTCGCTTTTTGCACAACCTGCTGCAAGTTCATCACCAGCACCTCTTCTCATAAGACCTCTGTAAAGACCGTCTTCAAGTTTTACACCTTCTCTTTGTTCCCATTCTTCTACAGTAATAGAATACTTCTTCTGAATTCTATCTCTGTACCATTCTGGAATTACATTAAATGCACAAAATGGAACAATTCTAAGATCAGGTGTAACATAATGAATATCACATCTCTGTAGTCTTTCTAAATCTTCATTATACTTGTCTTGGAAATGCATCATTCCCAAGAATAATCCTTTAACATGGAACCCGCCTACAGCATCAAATGATCTCTTCATTAGTATGCTGCTAAACATTTTAGCCAAATCCAAACCTGCTGGTTGTTTGTCCTTATCAACAAAACCTTTGAGTTTTCTTACTACCTCAAGCATTGTAAAGTATTTGTTGGCACCAGAATGAATCTGCTCTGACTTGTCTTCAAATAATTCAAGCATGCCCTGTAGATCACAGAAACGTGTCATTGGAACAAATTTCTTCGTGTCTGCATCTTCAAAGACATATGTTCCTGCACCACATGCAAAGTGGATTGATAATTCATATTTTGGTTTACTAGAAAATGCTTCAATAACATTGGTTAGTGGCATACAACTTGGTACTGGATACCAATCATCAGCAGTCACTTGACCATCTGTTTGCTCTTCAATTCTTTGAATGCAATCTGGAACAGTAATTCTGTATTTTAGACGTTCAGTCTTTCCCATTCTTCCAGTAAGTGAAACTGGTTGGAAGTTTACTGCATGAACTACATCCATGTTCTTTTGTGCATATCTAATAATTCCACCTAATTCATGATCATTAATTGATTTGATTACAGTTGGAACAAAAACTACAGTAGTTCCAGTTTTTCTACATGTATCTAATGCATATGGAATTTCCCAATGATTCTTTGGGTTTGTTCTTGCGGTAACACCATCAAAACTTAGATAAAGATTATTACATCCAGCCATTCTGACTTCACGTCCAGCCTCTGGATCCATTGCATGTCGGATTCCGTTTGTATTCATTTGTATATGATCAACACCTTCTTCTTTCATTATTTTAATAACATCGGAAATGTCTTCTCTAAGCATTGGTTCACCACCAGTAATCTGCATAGAGTTTCCTGGGATTGGTCTTTCTGCTCTTAGTGTCTTCATCATTGCTCTTACTTGAGTATGATCTGGTTCATACATGTATGCACCTTCAAGACCTTTCTTGACATAGAAGAAACAATACCAACAAGTAAGATCACATCTGTTTGTAACTATCATATTTGCAAGTCCGCTATGTGAAAGATGGTTAGAACAAAGTCCACAGTTATTTGGACATGAGCATTTATCCTCCATTATGACGTTTGGAGCGTGTGCACCTTTTCCGTCAACCCAATATGTACTGAATTTCTTGTACATGTCATAAGAACCGAAATACAGTTCTTCAGTTTCTCCATGTGTTGGACAAATTTTGGACATAAAGACTTGATTGTCTCTCTCAAAAACTTCAGCGTCTAGAATCATGTTACAATCGGGGCAAATACTTTGGGTAAATCTGATAGTGGATTTCTTTCCCTGTGTCTTTGTGGACTGATTGGAAATCTGAATTAGTGCCATTTACTAATTTTCTTTGAAGTTAGTATATAATCCAATTCCTACTATACACCAGATGAAATAGGTAGAGATCAGATAGTCAATTTAAATAGCAAAATTAGCAATCGAACACAATGAGTATTTCTGATAAAGTGAGAAAATCACTAGAAAAGATTGGTCTTACAAGTTACGAAATTCGTACTTATACTTCTCTAGTAAATGGTGGAGAATTAAATGCGTCAGAGCTCAGTAACAAATCAGGTGTTCCTTATTCCAAGATCTATGAGGTGTTGGGAACGCTGGAAGAAAAGGGATGGATTGGTTCTGATGATTCTCGACCAACAAATTATATCGCCAAGTCACCTACTACTGCACTTGAAACTACGAAACAAAATGTAGATGCAGAATATTCAAGTAACCAAGATAAAATATTATCTGAACTTGTCCCACTTTATGAAAAAAGTGGCACCAGTGAAAAACCAGATATTTGGTTTATCTCAGGTGTAATGAATATTGTTTCAAAAATTATGGAAATGGTTGAAAACTGTAGAAAAGAAGTAATGATTGCTGTTCCTCAAGCCGGAGAAGAAATTGTTAAGCAAGCACTCCCAAAACTAAGACAGTTACATGATAAAGGAATAGAAATTACAATTCTTACCTCAGATAGTCTTGATAAAGAATCACTAAAGGCAATATCTAGAGTTGCTGATGTTAAAGTAAAAGAAGGACTTTTTGGGGGAGGTATTATTTCTGATAAGAGGTATGTGGTAATCCTACTCGGCCCTGAGATAAGTAGTTCTAGTTCATCCGAAATAGTAGCAATATGGGCAGATCATTCAGGATTAGCTGGTTTTGCCAGAGAATATTTTGAATATCTTTTACGCGACGCAAAAATAGTGAAATGAGTGTAAATTATAATGAATAATAAATTTTTATTCTAAACCAGTTTTGAAAGATTATGGTATTATGTTGTATTTGTAAAAAAGTTGAGGGAAAATTAAAGATTAAAGAGGGTAATCCAAAGTATAAAGGAAAATCGATTTGTAAAGATTGTCAGGATATGAGGAAACTATTGTTATCTACAAAGTAGAATTTTTTATTATTATATGATCTTGTTAATTAGTTGCCTTCTATCTCTTTTACCTTGTTAAAGCAGTTATTTGCTTCATCTTCTAGACCCTGGTGTTTCAATAATTCTGCTTTATTGTACCATGCATCAGCATAATCAGGTTGAATACTAATTGCCTTTTCATAATTTATTATTGCATCATCAAATTTTTCTAGATCAGTAAGTACAACTCCTTTGTTGTACCATAACAAAGAGTCATTTGGTTCAAGAGTTGTAGCCTTATCATAACATTCTAGTGCTTCTTCAAAACGTTCAAGTTCTGCTAATGAAATTGCTTTGTTTAGATATATTTCTGCAGATTCCACAACTTCCAATGCTTTATCATAATTCTCTATTGCTTCTTCATGATCTTCTATATCCGCAGACATAAGACCCTCAGTTAGTAAAACTCGTGCGTCAGCTTCGGTCAACTTCATCGTAGATTCTGTTAAATCTGGTGTAAATTAAGAATTTTGCTAGTAACATCATATTTTTCTATAATGAATGTGTACTAGAATAAATGACTGAACTGATCTGCAATTTTTGCTCGAAGAAGCTTTCTGATCATACGTATGCAGAATCACTTGAATGTGCAATGAAGTTAATTAAGGCAGGACGAAGAAAGGCTGGACTTGCCCAACACAAACTCCGGCAGTCTATGTCATAAGAATTTTTTTAAACTTATGTATCATCTAGTGTATACATATTAAGATGGGAAAAGGAAACTTTTTCAAAAAAAATATCAAGAAAAGGAAAAAAGAGCGGAAAGAGAGAGGTGTCAAACAAAAAATTTTAGAACAAAAAAAGAAGATTGAGGAAAAACTCCACCATGTTGTAGAAGTAGTTACGGAAAATCAGAATTCATTGGAGCCGGAGCAGGTTGTAGAAAAACCAGTCGAAGAAGTGAAGCCGGAGCAGGTTGTAGAAAAACCAGTCGAAGAAGTGAAGCCGGAGCAGGTTGTAGAAAAACCAGTCGAAGAAGTGAAGCCGGAGCAGGTTGTAGAAAAACCAGTCGAAGAAGTGAAGCCGGAGCAGGTTGTAGAAAAACCAGTCGAAGAAACTAGAGTGAATTACCTCATATTTGATGAAAGCATCATATCATACATTATGCTAGATAATAGACAGGTAATTGAAGGGATTCAAAAATTTTCTGAAAAGGAAATTAAATTTCTTACTTTTGATGCTGTAATCAATTTTTTTATTGAAAATGAACGAGTTACCTTTAATCGAATCTTGACATTTGATCAGGTTGTTAACAAACTAAAACAGATTGGTGATTTTCAGTATTATGGGTTTGATGAAGATTCAGCAGTGGGACAAAGAGCTAATGCATTGTTTGAGGCTGAAAAATATATTGATGATTCTGATATTCTAGAAGAAAAAAAACTATCAAAAACTGATTGCGTATTAATTGAACTTTTAATAGATAAATCAGTAATACTAGTCACAAATAATGCACTTTTGAAAAAAGCAACTATGCAAGAAGCAAAAGAAAGAAATGTTACAGTGAAAATTTTTGATCCGCTAGAACTCTAATCACTGTTCAAGTTTTTTACTTATTATTGGAATTTTCCCTTTCTTATACAAGAAAGCAATAATTCCAATTATTATGATAATCGCTACAATTCCACCTACTGGTGAATCACTATCACTAGTTCCAATTAGAGATAATCCATCGACATTGATTGTAGTATCATATGTAATCAGCTCATCATTCCGTATCGAATCCTTATAGCTCACTTCGATAGTAATATCATGTTCACCACCTCGTTCGCCACCAACAAATTCTATTGGAATATTAAATGGAACTGGACTGTCTGGTTCTATCTCATCTATGTATTGTGTCGATTCCTGAATGTTAGAATCTCCACGTGGTTTTAATGTTACAAATCCAAACAAGCCATCTGAATTTCCCTGATTTAAGATCTCACCAATTACTGTCTGCTTCCCAGACAAGTCAATCACTTTTACTCCATAAACATATGGATCAACTAATCCGTTTATGTAAAAGTCAGTAACTCTTTTTACGGTTTTGGCCTCTCCATGAGAATTAAAATATGAAACTTCCATTGGTAGGTGAAGTGGTTCATTTTTTATGCTTTCAGGAACAAAAATGCTAATTTGGAATTCTACTGATGAGTTTGGTGCAATAGTGCCTACATCCCAATGTGTCTGATCAAAGATTACATTTTCAAGATTTTTTGATTTTGATGTAGCACTTACTGATGTCTCATCATTTTTTAAAACAATGTCAACGTTTGATAGAGATGCACTTCCTCCATTTGAAACTTGAATGATCACTTGGTTATTTGTAAGTGATGTAATGTATGGAGTGATTGGCGTTAAATTTACAGTGCTGTCACCTGTCAATTTGAATCTAAAATCAAAGAAATCCTGCCTATCACCAGACTCACGCAATCTGGAATATTCTACTTTTGCATTGCCTGAATAACTTTTGATAACTGCATTCTCACTCACATCTACAAAAAATGTCAGATAAAATGAATCACCCGCAACAGCTTTTTGATTAGTATCTGCGATAATTTGTCCAATACGTCCTTCTGGAGATGAAAACTGTGCAGGAAGTACTAACTGACCTTTAATTCCCGTTATATCTTGAGTTCCAACATTTGCCATAGAAATTGTGAATGGTACGTTTTTGTCACCTGGTGCAACCTCAATTTTTCCTGCGGATGTACCAAAGTATGCATCAAGGAATTTTATGCTGACAACTGAATCTCGTAGAATTCCATCTGCAATACCAATTGTACCCGGTACGCCTAATGCAATTGGCACTAATGGAGTAATGATAAGAACTGCGATAATTGCTACGTGTAAAGTTCTCATGCTACTAACTCCATTTGTGGATGTTCACCTTCAAATGAACGACCGTCTTTAATTGTAATAACACGATCAACATCTGGAAATTGTTGTCGATCGTGTGTTACAATAATAAATGTCTGGTTAAGTTCTCTTGCCATAGTTTTCATTAGTTTCACAACATTTGCAGCAGTTACAGAATCAAGATTTCCTGTTGGCTCGTCAGCTAGAACAATAGTTGGATTATTTACTAATCCCCTAGCTATTGCAACTCGCTGGGCTTGTCCACCTGAAATTTTATTTGCACGTTTTGGAATTTGATCTTCCAATCCAACTCTAACAAGCAATTGCTTTGCCTTCTGAAAAACATCTTCAGAATTTTGTTGAATTTGTTGAGGCAACATTACATTTTCTAGGACAGAAAGATCCTGTAATAGATTTGAAAATTGGAAAATAAATCCTAGTTTTTTATTTCTATACTCTGAAATCTGGCTATCGCTTAGTTGTGTGGTTTCAGTTTCATCGAGTATTATTTTGCCACTTGTTGGTCCATCAAGAAGCCCAATCATGTTAAGTAAAGTAGATTTTCCTGAACCAGAACTTCCAACAATTAATACAAATTCACCACGGTTTATGGTTAATGACACATTATCAAGTGCACGTACTTCAGTATCTCCCTCACCAAAAATTTTTGTCACATTTTTTAATTCTAAAACAGCATTAGACAGTTCTCATCGCCTCCACTGGTTGTAATTTTGTCGCACGATATGATGGATAAAGAGAAGCAATTACAGCAAGACCAAATGCGATGAGTGCAGTTTGACCAATTTTTTCCCAGTTATAATTAACTTCAAGTGCTAAACTGCCTTCAAATTGCATGTTTGTTATCTTTGCATATGTGGTGTAAACTAGTCCAAATCCTGTGCCTACTCCTGCACCACACATGCCGATTATCATTCCTTGGAAAATGAAAATGATCAAAATATCTTTTCTTTTTGCACCAATTGCACGCATTACACCAATTTCTCTAGTTTTATTGCTAACAAGCATCATTTGAATTACAACTATTGCAAATGCAGATGACATCATTCCGAAATAACCAATAAGATTAATCATTGCAATTCCTGAACGAAATCCCTTCAATGTTGCTTCAGCAGACTCTTCAATGGTTTGGGCCCTTAATTCGTCATTTGCATATGCAGCTAAAAATTGATTTTTAACTTCTTTAGCTCCATCTGGATTCTTCTCATTTAGTTTTACAAAAATTGAGTTTGATTCGTTTGGTCTATCTAACATGCTTCGTAAGGTGTCAATATGAATAATCACACTTGTATCAAAACCTTGACCGCCAGCAGTTTTTGAAATTCCTGTAACCATAAACCTCTTTGATTCTTCTACACCCCATTGATTTGTAATTTTTAGTTTAATATTATCACCAACTTTTATTCCTCCAAGATCTTGTGATACGGTTTCACCTACGACAATAGAATTTCTAGCATAGACATATTGGCCATCACTAACTGTAGTATGAATTGTCGATGCCTGTACATCAGTAACAGGATCAACACCTACAACTGGAACATCAAATTCTTCGTTCTCCTGTCCAGCATTTCTAAATTCAATGTCAGCGCTTCCTGACAGCCGCGGTGTTGCCGCTTGGATTATCGGGACTCGCTCAAACCAGTTTGTATATACTAAATGTGATCTTTCAATTGTTGAATCTTCTTCATGTGTGACATAGATGTCTCCAAATCTATAATCTGTCATATCACGAATTATAGCATCATAAATTCCCTGAAAAATTACAAAATTAACATGAATTACTAAAATACCAATTGATACTGCAAGAACAGCACCTATCAGACTACCTCTTTTGTTTGCTAACATTCTCATTGCCAAATTTAGTCTGTAATCCATTATCAATCTGTAGTTTATGTACAATATATAAGGCATTATGGTTTAAAACTATCAAAATAGGACATAAGCAGGTATAATAACTACTATTCATAATTAAATAGTGATGAAACTTAACAAAACAGACAATTCAGACGTGAAGATTTTGAGTCATTTGCTGAATAACTGTAGAGAATCAGATAGACAAATTGGGCAGAA
>Ga0315338_1001427_pt1 | contig 30159 bp, 34 predicted proteins | sample ASW8metaG_FD_204518 | JGI IMG/M metagenome (GOLD analysis project Ga0315338, IMG submission 204518) | Ammonia-oxidizing marine archaeal communities from Monterey Bay, California, United States - ASW #8 | ecosystem: Environmental > Aquatic > Marine > Coastal | place: USA: California | collected... | reverse complement strand
ATCAACTGGATCAACTGGATCAACTGGATCAACTGGATCAACTGGATCAACTGGATCAACTGGATCAACTGGATCAACTGGATCAACTGGATCAACTGGATCAACTGGATCAACTGGATCAACTGGAGTACAAACACTTCCTGCAGTAGTTGTTGGAGCAACACAGGTATAACCAGTTTCACTTTCACAATTATCTGAACATCCATCTCCACTAACACTATTTCCATCATCACACAATTCAGTACTCTCAATAACACTATTTCCACAAACCGAAGCTATAGGGTCACTACATTTTAATTTCTTAATTGCACGATTTGGCAAGGCCGAAGCACTATAAACTTCAAAATCTTCACTTTCAAATTTAACAAGAGAATTATCATGAGGACTACTCCATGCCCTTCCACAATCAGAGTCATCAAGAGTTGCATATCCTGACATTTCGCAAATCTTTTTAGCAGTATCATCATCACAGTATACTGCTCCGCTAAAACCTCTTATTGTAGGCGTAGATTTGTCAACATCTGGAACTATACAACCTCCAGGTCCATTTTTTTCAACACTCCATTCAGCAGCGCAAGTCATAAAAATCCCATTCTGGGGAGATAAATCTGCCTTAATATATTGTGGAAAATTAGGACCTAATTCATTTAAATGATCTCTAATAACTCTAGCTCCAGATTTTGATTTAGTACGTTCAATAACTAGGGTATCACTAGGAGATAAATCAGGAGCCTCAAAAAACCATTCAAATAATCCTGCACTAACAAAACTTGTCGATAAAAATATACATAAAAATAAAACTCCAAGCACAACACCCTTTTTCATGAGCTATAAAATCATTACTAGTATATAAATGTTTTTTTTTAAAATCAGTTTTCAAAGAAAAAACTTATAAAAAAACTTTCATTTTTCTTAAAATGGAATTGGGAGAAATAATTACATCAATAATTAGTTTTATTCCTGAAACATATTTTGGATCAAAAAAAATAAAAAAATATTATAATAAATATTTTAAAAATTATTCTTTAGAAGAATTATCAAGAGTAGAAGAAGAAAGAATAAAAAATACCCAGAATCAAGAAAATCCCCTCGCTAAATTTTATAAAATAGATAAAAAATAAATTTAATTAACAATCTTTATTCTAATAGATTCTTCCTTCAATTTTTGATGCAGTCCTTGACAATCTCTATCCCAATAATTATAATCATAATCTGATTCATCTAAATCATAAATTACAAGTTCATCATAATCTCCATACTCCTCAATTAACTCATCCATATTATTTTTAAATCTATAATTATGTGATAAATAAACATAAATATTCTTTTCCTCATCCGCATCTAATTCTATACTTGTATATCTATCATAATTTTCAAAAAGGCCATCATCACGAACCCTTTTCCCTTCACTATAAGTAACACTTCCTGCATCTATACTTCTTTTTTTATTATTATTATCTACCAAACAAGTAGAGAATTCAGGTAATTCATGTCTTTTTCCAAGAAAATAATCATTTTTCAAATTTATTTCTCCAATTTTAATAGAAACTCTTACATTTGACTCTTTAAAAATATCTTTAAAATTAATAGACTTAAGAAAATTCCTTTCTTCAATAACATTTCCTTGACTAGCAACAACTGCCAAACCAATTATTAAAATCACCGGCAAAAGTATTCCAAAAAATATTTTTAATTCCATATTAATCTTTAAAAGAATCTTTCAATTTCTCAAATTTCTTAGAAACATAAATTCCTAAAAATATAAAGACAATTGAAGTTACAGCTAAAGTTAATAAAATTAAATCTTTATCAAAATCAAAAGCATCAATTACAAATCCTACTGTAAAAATATAAGTTGCTATTGAAACTAAATACATTACTGGATAAAATCTTCTTCTTACAGCAAACAGTATAATTGCTATTATTAAACCTATAAAGAAAATTCCCCATCCAAAAGGAGCAAGCCAATCCGCATATCCAGTTATATTGTGTGACATTTTATATATTCTTCTCCCACATTATTTCTCCAGTAAAGAAAAATACTATTATTAATAAAATCAAAATTACAGTTTTAGTTATATCACTTAAATCAAACAAATAATTATAAGAAAAATATGCTGCAGTTATAAATAAAAATATAATTCCAATAATATAAAACAGATATTGTAATTTCATAAATTAAAGAATTACTTTTTCTTTTTAAATGTTTCTTTCAAAAGAAGGATTAAGTTTATTAATAATATAAACCATATATTGAGATGAAAATAGATGAGCATATTAGAGATGCAAAATCTCATGGGCTTTCCAAGGCTGAAATTGAAGGATATCTTCTTAAAAAAGGATTTTCAAAATCCAAAATAGATGAAGAATTAAATCCTAAACCTCTACAATTCTCAAATCAAAAACTTGAACCGATGGACAAAATTAAACTTCTTTTTAATCCAACTAAATTTTTTGAAAAAGTTCATGAACCTTCAATTATTTCCTCATTCACAATATATGTTGTAATTGCACTTATTGCGGCAATAGCAACAACAGGAGTTTCAGTCATCTTTTCAGGTTTAAGAATGAATTTTGGAAATTTATTCTTTTTTATTCCAATTTTTATTATGTCTGTTGTCGGAACTTTTATTTATTCCGCAATAGTTCACATAACTTGTAAAATAATGAAGGGGAAAGGAAAATTTACAGACTCATATAATGTAGTAACATATAGTTTAATTCCGGCAGCAATAATATCTATAATTCCGCCCCTATCAATTTTAGGAATTATTTATTCCATAGTTCTAATGACTTTTGGGTTATCTGTAAATCATAATTTTTCAAAAGGAAAAGCAGTAGTTGCAGCATTAATTCCATTTATACTATTATTTTTAATAATAATTTTATTTATAGGATTAATTATATTTTCATTAGAAATATTTTAAAACTCACCTAACTTCATTTGTTTCTTCCCTTCAACTAATTCTTTAGTATTAACATCAAAAACTTCTAAAATATTTTCAACAGAAGGAAGAATTTGTTTATTCAAATAATAATCAACATCATATTTATCATTATCTCCTATCATTTTTGCTCTTTCCCTAACCAAACTTCTTTTCTTATCAATATTTGCAATATAATATTCTATCAACATTCCGATATTTACTGGCAATCCTTCCTCTTTCATTCTTTTAGCAATAGTCACATGAGGGCTTATTGACTTATACTCTTCAATAGGTTTTTTTAATTGAGTTTTGATAATTAAATCTTTCAAATCAACCTCCCTATTTTTTATTTTATTAATTATTTTTTCTAAATATTTCTTAGCACGTTTATCATTTCCATCTTCTAAGATAAATTCCAAAACCTTATTTTGGGTATCTCTTGCTAATTTACACCAATCTCTTCTAACTGTTTCAAATCCTCTAATCTTAATCTTATTATCCTCGTCAATTAAAGCATATTTTTTCTTAGCTCCAAAATCTCCAGTTCTTTTTGTGACCCAAATTCCCCTCTTAAAAAATCCTTCTAAATCTAATTCCATTATTCCTGGAAGTTTTGAATTAATTTTCTTTAATAAATCTAAAACTTGCTTTTTAGATTTCTTTCCCCTAAGAAAACTAATACTATCTGTATCTCCATAAATAACCTTATACCCTTCATTCTCAATATTTTCAATAGTTTTCTTTATTTCCTTCCTAGCAAGAGCAGCAGTTCCTGCGGCCGCCTCAATACAATAATATCTTGCTCCAAAAAAACCTTGATACCCATAAGCTGCATTAGCCAATAATTTAAATGCATTACTTCTTGCCTTTAACAAACCGCTAGGGTTTTTAGTATATTCTTTTTTGTATTGTTTTCTTTTCTCAATGATCTCTTCAAGCATTTCTGCAAAAAATCCTTTCTTCTTAGAAAAATAAACTTTCTTGTCCAACTCAACCTCTACAGATCCTTTTTCTTTTTTCTCCAATAAAGTTGATCTTGATAAATTAAAACTGACAATTATACTTCCATACATACTTGTAAAATCAAAAAAAGCAATATCCTCATATAATCCTGGAATTGGCTGAAAAACATAAGCTCCCTCATATTTTCCTTCTGCCCTTCGCCTACCTATTTCATCATATATTGGCCTTTTCTCAGCAATTTCATTAAACCTTTCAAGATTATGAATAAGATAATCTTCTACCTGGCTTGCCATAGTAGATCTTGAAATATCAAACAAAGGTTCTTGAACAATTTTTGTAAATTCAATCATATCTGGCCAAATCTTCTCATATAATCTATAAGTTAACAATGAATCATGAAGATTATACTCAAAATAATCCTCCCATTTTGCATTATCTAATTTTGAAGAATGATTATGTTCCCATTCAATTTTTTTTTCTCCTAAAAATTCAGAGGCAACCTCATTCAAACTTAAAGTTTCAGATTGCAAATACTGAGAATAAACATTTCTAATAAATCTAAACAAATCAATATGAATTATTCCATTTATCTTTCCAGTTCTTGTATTCCCTCTTGTAAAAGTTGGCTGACTATTATCTAAACCTAAATTTAATTTTATTCCATTATATTCTGCTCTTGCTCTCAAATAAGGTAAATCAAATCCATCAGAAAAATAGCCTGCCAAAATATCAGGACCATATTCCTTAACATAATTGATAAATTTTTCAAGCATGTCAGCTTCATCCTTACACTTTTCAACATAAGGTTTTTTTGAATCTTTCTTCCAAGATAAAACTTTTTTAAAATTTTTTCCAACCAAACTTATCAAAACAATATTCCCTTTTCCAATTTCAAATTCATCTGTTTCAATATCATAAGCTAAAACTTTTGGAACAAATTCTTCTTTCTCAATTTCATTAATATTCTCAACTCTCAAACATAAATCCACATCAAGATTTGCAATTCCTCCAATATCTTCATTTCCCAATAACTCTCCATCAATAGAATACCAATTTAACGGTTTCAATTTTCTTTCAATTATATATTTAGTAATAAATCCTAAATCATAACCTCTCCTTTTTTCAACTTCCTTAAATCCTATCTCATTAACAATTGCATGAGCATCCTTATAATTTGTAATAAAAACTTTAACAGCCTTAACTTTTTTACTTAAAAAATTCTTTTCATGCACCTCAGTTTTTAATACCCTTGAATCTCTTGTTTTTCCAGAAACTTTTATACGTTCTATCTTCTTACAGATACTCTCAATTTTCTTATCTTTTAATCCATCTTTTAAAATAGCCCAAAAATAAACATCACAAGTATCAATTAAACAAACTCTTTTACCCTTATCTGTTCGCCCAACTATCCTTGCATAATTTCTACCTTGAAAGTCAAAATAGTTATAATCTATTGGAATAAAATTTATTTTCATAACAAAAAAATTCAGTAAATATACTATATAAAATTAACAATTTGATACATAAAACTTAAAATAACTAATAAAAACATTTATATAGTACTACTTCATAGTAATACTATAATAATTACTAAAGATGGTAAACATGAAACTTATTGGTATTGCAAATGAATATGATATACCTAATGGAAATTCAGTTGTAGGAAGAAAATTTGAAGATTCAATGGTAGGAAGAAGACTTGACAAATCAGGCGCAACAATCCAAATTGAAGAATATGGTATGGAAGGAATCTCTAGATATCATTGTCAGTTAGAGAATCATGAAGAGATTTTAAGAATTAGAGATTCAGGTAGTAAAAATGGAACCTATATTAATAATGAAAAAATGGATCCCCATAAATTATATCAATTAAATAATTCTGATCTTTTAAGATTAGGAGATTGTACTCTTGAAGTTAAAATTAAACCAGGATTATTTGGATAAAATGTCAGAACCAAGATTTGAATTTAAAAAAAATGATTTTAGAAATGAAGAACTTAGTTTTGAAGATTATGAGAGAAAAAGAGCTGAAGAAATTTATTTTAAAAAAATAAAACCTGAAATTGAAAAACAGGAAAAACTTCAAACGCTATACGATCACGCAAGAGAAAATAACATAAGATTTGATAACCTTTTTAAGGATATAAAAATAAAAAGAAAAGCTCTTGAAAATATTATGGATTATAAATCTTTAAATGGTGCTGAGTCTATAGAATCTGCATCAGATCAGGCGGTAAGTAATGTATATAAAAAACTCTGTCACAGTGCTAAAAATCATTTAGATAATTAATTTTATTAACCACACTTCTTTAATTATTAAATGGGATTGCAAATATCTGGAATAATTCCAAAAAAACAAATTGAATTTTCTAATTTAAAGGGAAAAACTATTGCAGTTGATGCTTTTAATGCAATCTACCAATTTCTTACAACAATTCGTCAACCTGATGGAACTCCATTAAAAGATTCTGAAGGAAATGTTACATCCCATTTATCCGGATTATTTTACAGAAATATGAACCTTATTCTCCAAGGAGTAAAATTAATTTACGTTTTTGATGGGGAAGCTCCTGAACTTAAAGAAAAAACAAGAGAAATAAGAAAACTTGCTAAAGAAAAAGCAAAAGAAAAATATGAACTTGCAATAAAAGAAGAAGATCTTGAAGGCATGAATAAATATGCTGGAAGAGCAGAAACTTTTTTAGATGAACAAAAGATTAACGAAAGCAAAGAGCTTTTGAAAGCTATGGGAATAGAAGTAGTTCAAGCCCCTGGAGAGGGGGAGGCTCAAGCAAGTCACCTTGCACAACAATCAGATATTTATGCAGTCGCATCTCAAGATTATGATTGCCTTATGTTTAAAGCTCCACTATTAATACAAAATTTGAGTATGGCCCGAAGGAGAAAGACTAGAACAGGGTATATTGAAGTTTTTCCCCAAATTATAGAACTAAAAAACGTTCTAACTGAATTAGAAATCAATCAAGAGCAATTAATCTGTCTTGGAATTTTATGTGGAACAGATTATAATCCTAAAGGAATAAAAGGATTAGGTCCAAAAAAATCATTACAAATAGTTAAAGAATATAAAACTAAAGAGAAAATTTTTAAAGCCATAGAAAAAGAAGAAAAATTTGAAAAATATGAAATGAATTTTGATTGGGAAATTATTTATGATGAAATCAAACATCCAAATATTAACAAAAAAACAAAAATAGAATTTCCAAAAATAGATGAAAAAAAAATTAAAGAAATATTAATGAGATATGAATTCTCAGAGAAAAGAATTGATTCTCAATTAGACAAGCTTGAACAAGTTAAAAAACAAGCTGCTCAAAAAACTTTGTTCTAAAAAAATTTACAAAATATAAAAAAAGAAAAAAAAAGAAAAAAAAATTATTTTGTAGATAACAATGCTACTCCCAATAGACCTACTATTATTTGATATACCCAGCCACCTGTCATTAATAATTCTATATCTAAATAATTATTAATGAGAGGCCAAACTGCCAAAAAAAGTAATGCCAATCCAATTCCTTTTGATATTAAGCTCATTTATTTAATGAGAGGTATATGGAGTTAAGCCCACAATTCTTTTATAAGGATCATAAAAAACAATTATACCTAAAATTATAGTTAAAATTCCATGCCCTAAATAATTAGTAATGCCTACATAATAAAGTATATTCTCCCCTAAAAATGTAGCAGGATTTGTTGCAAGATAGTATTCAAAAAATAATAACATCAAAATTAACACTCCCACTAATTTCTCACGAAAAATATTAAAAACTTGAGTTCCAGCATCTCCTTGAACCGGCCTCTTCCAAACGAGAAAAATACCTATGATAAAAAGGATCATAACATAAACTAAGCTTCCGGGCGCCATCCAATTCAAAAAATTAACAGAACCTTCACTAAAATAAAATATTAGATCTATAATTCCTAAAGCTATAAGTCCTATTGCTAAAATCTTGGCCCAGGCTTTTTCTATTATACTCATTTCTCAAACCTCCTTTCACAAACTCTTTTCATTATGTTATTTATTAACTTTTTCCATTTATATATTTTTAGATTATCTTCTTCTTCCCCATCTAGGAATTATCATAAAATCATCATCCTTTTTCCTTTTGTAGAATATACTTGAAATATAGATAGAAATTACAAGTAAAATAAACAGGCCAGGCCAGCTTATAATAAATTCATAAATATCCAAAAACTCGTTAGTTACAAACCCATAAGGTAAAACATTAAAAATATCCATATTTCCAAGCAAATACCAAAATACTACTACTACAGGAATTGAACCCGCAGGTCCAAAGTTCTCAAATATAAATTTAAAACCAATAAAAATTCCAAAGACAATTGCAAGAAACATAATCCAATTACCTAATCCCTCTCCAAAGCCTCCAAAACCTCCAAAAAATCCAGTATACATAACCCTCTGTGAAAGAGACATTGCAATTATTAAAGAAATTCCTCCAGCAACTATTGCTGAAACTGCATTATTATCAAACCTTTTATTTAATGAATAAAAAATAAGTGCAAAGAAAACTAAAAAAATAATTCCAAAAATAACCCATTCATTTTGAAATAATGCACTTGGCCCACCATACCCTCCAAACCTACCAAAAAATCCATGATTATAGGCAGAAATTAATGGAACAATAAAAAGGGCTAATAGTCCTAAGGTAAATTTCTTCATTCAATTCCTCCTGTAACCAACTACTTTCTTCCCCTCATATATTGGAAGTTCTTCAGCTAATTTTTGAATTTGTTTTTTCTTTAATAAAAATAAAATTCCAACAATTAAAAAAACAACGGAACCTATGATAACAGATTGTTTATTGACTTCCTTAACAATGGGTATAATATCACCACCAAATTTTGTATTCGAAAATAATCCAACTAATCCAATCAAGACAGATAAATACCCTATAAATCTTTTATTCATTTTAACACCTTTTTATTACAAATAATAGAAACCTACATTTAAATATCTTTCTCACCTTCATTCAATATCTTATAAAAAAAGAAATAAAATGGCAGACTATGACATAATAGGAAACATTGCAATAATAAAAACAGAAAAAAACGGAAAAGCTAAATCCAAAACTCAAAAACTAAAAGAAGCGAAAGAAATTCTAAAAAGACCCTCAATAAAAACAGTTTTAGAAAAGTCAAGTGACATAAAAGGGAGATTAAGAACTTTCAAAACAAAACATATTAGTGGAGAGAAAACATTAATAGCAGATTATAAAGAAAACAACTGCAAATTCAAATTAAATGTTGATACTTGTTATTTTTCACCAAGGCAAAGCAATGATAGAAAGCAACTTGCTAAAACAATAAAGAAAAATCAGGAAGTTTTAGTCATGTTCTCAGGAATTTGTGCATATCCTTTAATTATTTATAGAATAGCCAAACCAAAAAAAATTACTGCAATAGAAATAAGCAAAGAATGTACAAAATACGCTAAAGAAAATAAAAAATTAAATAAAATCCCTGAAGAAAAATTAGAAATTATTCAGGGAGATGTGAAAAAGAAAATGCCTAATAAAAAATTTGATGTTATAGTTATGGTTCGTCCAAATCTAAAAACAACTTTTCTTGAACAGGCATTAAATGTTGCAAAAAGAGGAACAAAAATACATTATCAAGGATTTTCTAGACCTGATGAACTAAAAGATTTAAAAAAACAATTAATTGATGAAGCAAAAATCTTAAAAAGAAATATAAAAATAATCAAAATCATAAAAGCAGGAGATATTGCGCCCCATAAATTCAGATATAGGCTATTAATTAATGTTCTAAATTAATCCAAAAGACTTATATACTAAAATTATTCAAAATTTTAATGTTAGAAGGACTTAGAAAATCATGTATCCCAATTATGATAAGTGCAAGTATTTACAATACTAGCTTAGCCTCAGAAAATTTTAAAGATAAATATTCAAATACTAATTTAAATACTTACCAAGAAGAACATAATTTTAAAGATACTTTTTTAAAGAATAGTCAATTTAAAAAATTATGAAAAAAGAGAGAACAGAACCTAGAGCACTAGGATTATACTTAGGTTCAAATTATGCCCAAATGCAAGGGCTTATTAAACAAGCAGATACAAAAGCAAATATTATAATTGCACTTATTGGAGCAATGTTATCTTTATTTTTTAACATATTTATGTCAGAAGTTAACAGACTTTTACTTTGGCAAATAATTATAATAATTGGATTAATGACTCTTGCAGGAGGATTTGCAATTTCAGTAATATATCCTCGAGTTGCAAAGCCTACTGGAAAATTCTCAATGACCTATTTTAAGGATGCAAAAAATGTAGATGTTAATAAATGGTCAAAAAAATTTCTCGAATCAAATCAAGAAGAATTAATAACAAAAGATATGATGAGTAATATTAAAGCTGTAGCTCAAATTTTAGATAAAAAAGTTACTAAGTTAAGAATTGCATACTTACTATTTGGGGCAGCAATACTTTCAAAAACAATTTTTGACGCAATAGTTTGGTTTTAGTCAATTTAAATAAAATTAATTTTCAGATAATGCTTTTGGAGCCTCTCCTCCATGCCAAGTTAATCTAGGCCTCATCCTAATAGAATAAAGTCTTTCAGAATTATCATCCAAAATTATGCCACTTCCTTTCAAATCTGGAAGTTCCCTCATAGATTTTTGAATAGTATCAAGTAAATAGGTCTGCATTATTTCATTTAAAGCCTCTATATCATTTTTATTAGTAAGCCTATGAGCTAAGACTATATCTGATTGTGTCATAACATCCCTATGGATAACTCCTGGCTGTTGTGTGGCTAAAACCATTGAAATTCCTGGCTGCCTTCCTTCCCTTAATAATTGAATTAAAGAATTGGTTGCAGGAGTTTTTTCATGCATTGGTAAAAATTCATGAGCCTCATCTATAAATAACCAAACAATAGGCATTTCTTTTTTCTCAATTTTTTTAGAAACTCCCCTATGAATTTCATCAATCTCTTCTTTCTTCCTAGCCAATATTCTCTGATTAAACAATTTCTTACTTATCAATCCGATAATCAATGCCCTTACATTAAATGTAGAAACTGAAGAATAAACAGATAAATCTAAAACACTAGTTGTTCCGGCCACAATTAATTCATTTATCTTAGTTGCTTTATCTCCTTTTGTTGCAAAAACTTTCCAAGACTTTGCAGCTTCAAACAAAGCAGCTGCAGATTTCCTTGTTTGGTCACTAGTTCCCTCATCTTCAGAAATATTCCTAATAATATCATCCAAATCAAAATCTTCTTTTTTTTGCAATCTTAAAATAATCTTTTGAACTAAAACTGAGACTGGATCAATCATCTTAAGTTCAAAAACTGAAAGCCAATCCTCTATCTCCAACTCACTAGCTGCCAAAGCAAATTTATTATCTACAGGTATTCTTCTCTTTTCATATTCCTCAAAATGCCCTGCAGGAGCCCAAATATTTGCAGAAAGCTCCTCTGCCTTTAATTCCCATTCCTCTAATATATCTGTATCCTTAAAATTTCTATATTTCATAGTCCAAAAAATACCCATAGTATCAAAAATTAATGGAGCCACATTATCTTTAATTTCCTTAGGTAATTTAGAAAGTTCTTCGGCCATAACTCCTATAGTATAACTCTTACCACTTCCCCTTTTTCCAGCAATTAACATTACATGGCTCTTAACAACATCCATCCATAAATAATTTGAAAGACTAGTATAGTTTCCCATTTTAACATATCCTTTTCCTAAAAAAATTAAACCCCTCTTACCAAATTTCTTTCTATCCTCTTCATTCCTTCCAACCATTATATCATAAGGCATTTTATCTTATTCCTCTTTCTTATCTATCTAAAACAACATCCATACTTTTAATTGTTTTTATTGTATAACAATTTATTTTGTATGATTTATAAATAATCAAATAAAATTTTCACTAAAGGTTTTTAAATAAAACCTGCTTGAAAAAAGAATGAAAAAAAGAAATGAAATTAATATAGAAAATAATTCTGATGTTATCACCCTCCCTAAAATAAAAAATCCTTGGAAAATAACAACTGTAATCCTTTTAATAATCTCACTTTTCTTATTAATTTCAAATGGTTCATTTACATTAGGTGCTTCAGGAGAAATGGCCTCAGAAAAACTTGTAAATTATCTTAATGAAAAAGTTGGAGGAGGAGTAGAATATCTTTCTCATAAAGATCTAGGAAATTTATATGAAATAACTGTAAAATATGAAGGAGAACTTATCCCATTATATATAACAAAAGATGGAAAATACTTTGTTCAAGGAGCTATACCTTTAGATAACTCTCAGCCAACCCCTACTCCAAACCCCTCTAAAGATGTTGATGCAGATGATGATGCAGTTCTTGGAGATCCAAATGCCCCTATAACAATAATAGAATTTTCAGATTATGAATGTCCTTATTGTAAAAAATTCTATCTTGAAGCATATCCTCAATTAAAAAAAGAATATATAGAAACTGGAAAAGTAAAATTAATTTTTAGAGATTTCCCATTAGGTTTTCACCAGAATGCACAAAAAGCTGCTGAAGCGGCAGAATGTGCTGGAGAACAAAATAAATATTATGAAATGCATGATAAATTATTTGAAAATCAAAAAGCACTAAGTGTCTCGAATCTTAAAGATTATGCTAAACAAATTGGACTTGATACAACCCTATTCAACTCTTGTCTTGATTCTGGACAAATGGAAGATGAAGTAAAAAATGATTTCAATGATGGACAATCATATGGGGTTTCTGGAACTCCTGCGTTCTATATTAATGGAAAACAATTGGTAGGTGCTCAACCTTTCGAAGCATTTAAAAACATCATTGAACAAGAATTATCTAATTAAATTAAAAATTTTAAAATGCAAATTACAGATTTAACAATCGGACAAGGTAATGTTGAAGTTTCAGGAGTTATCTCAGAAATGGGTGAAACTAGAACTTTTAACAAATTTGGAAAAGAACTTAAAGTTTCTAATGCCATTCTTAAAGACGAATCAGGATCTATAAAATTAAGTTTATGGAATGAAGATACTGAGAAATTCAAAGAAGGCGATAGAGTTAGAGTTATTAATGGGTATGTTAGTGAATTTCAAGGAGAAAAACAACTTACTTCTGGTAAATTTGGGAATATAGAAGCAGTAGATGCTGCTGAACATCCTGACCAACAAACTATCAATGAATCTGCTCAGCCAGAAGAAACTTCAGAGCCGAATTCAGAAGAACCTCAAGAAGAAGTTTTCTAATTACTCAATCTAAATTTATTGAGATTATTTAAGACTATCAAGTCTGTCTTTTTTTGTTTTATATATTCTATTTCTTTTTCATCTATATCCATTCGTCTAGCAGTTTTTTCATCAATATTATCAAGAATAAATGGAAGCAAATATTTTTCTTTCATTGCTTTTTTCTTAGACATATGACAAAAACCTGCATATTTGTTAACAATAGCTTTTATTTTAGCATTTTTTTGATTAGCTAACCATATCTTCAATATTCTTGAAGGTCTTTTGTAAGGAACAAATTTTGAAGATTTTAATTTTCTTGCAGAAGAAATTCCTGCAGACAAGAAGAAATTCTCATAAACTAAAAATCTCCAATATTGCTGTCTATAAATTCTTCCTTTAAAAATATCTGCTTTACTTAATGCATCAAAAGCTTTAGTTAATGCATTTCCTTGATATTCCAGAGGTATATTTTCTTCAATCCATAATAATATTTCATCAAGGGTCATATCCAAATTATCAAAAATTCTTATAGTTTCCTTATTAGTTTCTCCTTGAAAAATTTTCTTTAGTGAATCAAAAATACTCTCCTTTCTTTCCCTCTCACTTATATCTGCAATATAATCCTCCTCCCCAATATCAAAAACACTTTGTAAATCATTTAAGGCGGCCCTAACATCCCCTCTAGATTTCTTTGCAACCATAAAGATAGTATCTCCCCTTAATTTTTTAACTTCTTTTTCCAAGACATTTCTTAAAATATCAATTATTACACCCTCCATCAAAAATTTTAAATCTACAATAGGGCATTTCTTTCTTAAATCTTTAAATTTTTTATTCCATATATCATTTGAAGTAATTATAATTGGAAAACTAGTCTCTTCAATTAACTTAATTAACAAAGGCAATCCTCCCCTATCACTTGTAGTTATCCCATCAGCTTCATCCATCAAAATTAACTTTCCCTTTCCAAATAAAGAATGTTGTGCAGTTGCTGGTTTTAAAACTTCTTCTAAACTACGCTTATTACGTAAGTCACTTGCATTTAATTCAAATAATTCTAAATCATTTTCTTTTGCGAGTGCTAAAACCATGCTAGTTTTCCCAGTTCCAGCAGGACCATTAAGAATTAACGCTTTTTTCTTTGGAAAATTTTCAAAAAAATTTTTAATATCTAAAATGGCCTGATCTTGCCCTTTAATATCTTCAAAACTTTTTGCACGATATTTTTCTATAAACGGAAGCATTTTATTTTCCTATTCCAGCTAATACAAAACTTGCTAAAAGAGCTTCCAACTGTATAAATTCATCACTTCCTTCGACTAATCTAAACTCAATTTCCCCAGTTTTTTCAGTTAGTCTAACTTTTAATTCATTATCAATATCTAAATTCCAAACCTCTCTTTGAATAGCCTTTATAATATCGCTTCCCGAAATAGATTCCTTTAACATAACATCTAAAAGTTTTTCTTTAGATTTCAAAAAATCTCCACTTAAAGCATAATCCAAAACAATCTTTATATCTCCAGGTTTAGCATTTGCAGTTAAAGTATTTATTAAATCAGAAGTTATTTCTGGAGAAATGGATGCACTTGCTTGTAAAATATTAATAACTCTTCTGCAATCCCCTTCAGAAACTTCATATAAGGTTTCAATAGAGCTATCTCCTAATTTTAAATTTTCCTGTTCTGCAATAAATCTTATCCTTTCTTCAATATTCTTTTTTTCTAATAATTTAAATCTTAAAATTACACATCTCGATTGAATTGGATCTAAAATTTTACTACTATAATTACAACTCATAATAAATCTACAAGTATTTGTATAATTCTCCATAGTTCTTCTTAATGCTTGCTGAGCTTCTTTTGTTAAAGCATCAGCTTCATCTAAAAAAATAACTTTAAAATTTACATCCCCAATAGCCTTTGTTCTTGCAAAATCTTTAACCTTCTGCCTAACAACATCAATTCCTCTTTCATCAGAAGCATTTAATTCAAGATAATTATCTTTCCAATATTTTCCAAATAATTCTTTAACAACAATTAAAGCCAAGGTAGATTTTCCAGTTCCAGCAGGACCTGCAAATAACAAGTGAGGAATGTTCATAGAATTTGTTAAATTCTGAACTCTTTTCACTATATCTTCTTGTCCAACAACACTTTCAAATTTTTTAGGCCTATACTTTTCAGTCCAAATACTTGTATCATTATTCATAATATTATAAAATTGAATTATTTTTTATAAATATTAGTATAATAGAATTCCTATTAAAACGAGAATTACTTACCTCTTTTCTGTCTTCTTTTTCTCTTTACTCTTTTTAATATTTTTCTCTGCCATTTCCAACGCATCTGACGTTTTTTCTTCCATCTTCTACTTGACCTTTTCATTCTTATTTTTTATAAATTTTTATTCTTATATATACAGAATTCATAAAAAGAATGATTTATAAAGTTATTGATAATTAATTTTATACCTAAAAATAGCCCCATAGCACAGTGGTCAAGTGTATTCGGTTCTGGGCCGAATGACCCAGGTTCGAATCCTGGTGGGGCTATAGTAGACTATTGTAACTAGCCTATTGAATGCCCCTATAGTGCAGCGGCCAAGCATCTCGCCTTCTCAAGGCGGTGACCCGGGTTCGAATCCCGGTGGGGGCATGCCTAAACCGAACGAAGGCGAGGTTAGCCACCAACGGTATGAGAACTAGTTCGAATAAACCGGTGGGGGCATTTATTAAAAATCCCTATATGAAGGGACATTGCTTCTCAATGTGAATAATAGTTCACAAGAAAAAAGTTAGTGTAAAATTTATCGGCAGGGAATGAAAGATTAGATTTTTAAAGATGCTTTATCTTAGTTAAATTAATAATAGATTAAAAATTTTCTTTAGATCTTAGCAAATATTTATAAATTATCATTTAGTAATTTTAAGAAAGAGGATTTATTCATTATCATCATCGTCATCGTCATCAACATCTAAAAAATCATCTTCAGAAATATGTTTTTCATGAAACGGTTTACCATATTTACCAAATAATATTTCATGATCAGGCATTAAATAAAAGGGTAAAACTATTATATAAATTTAATCAAATGGAAAAAAAAATTAAAAAAAGAAGAAATCCACTATTAGGAGTATTTTTAGAAGAATGGAAATATCTTGGAAATAGAAAAAAAATCTTTATTTTTTATTTATTTCTTTATTTAATAGCAGGAACGATAGCGTTAATGACTCCTTTAGTAATTGGTCTAATTTTTAATACAGTTCAAGAAAGCATTACTTCGAAAGTGGAATTAACAAGATTATTATTCCTTATATCATTGCTTTTAATAATTGATGTTGGATTTTGGATATTTCATGGATGGGGTAGAGTTTTGGAACAAAGAACTGGTTTTTTTGTCTATAAAAATTTTATAAACTCTAAAATTAATAAAGTCTTAGAATTACCAGTTAAATGGCATAAAGATCATCCTTCGGGAGATACAATTGATAAAATAAATCGTGCAGGAGATGGGTTATTTGATTATTCTAAACATTTTACTTTTAGCATAGTTTATGCGGTATTGAATATCTTTGGATCTTTAATTATTTTATTTTTTGTAGATATAAAAATTGCAGCTTTTGCCTTGGTGTATTCTTTATCAACAATTTTTGTGATTATGAAATTTGATAAAAAACTCGTAAAACATTATAAACAATTAAATAGGCGATGGAACAAACTTGCAGCATCTGTTTTTGATTACATAAGTAATATTTTTACAGTCATAACTTTAAAATTAAAGAGAACAGTTTCCCAAGAAATAGATAATAAAATAATGGATGCTTATGAAATACATAAAAAATCCACAATATTAAGTGAACTTAAATGGGCATTCGCTACTATTGCAATATCCATTATGACAGTTCTTGTTTTAATTTACAAATCTTATACAGACTATATGGCTACAGGAGTTATCTTGGTTGGAACTCTATATATTTTATATGGTTACTTAGAAAAAGTTGGAAAAACATTCTTCTCATTTGCTCAATTGTATGGTACTGTTGTAAGTTATGACGCCAGACTTATTGGAGTTTCTGAAATTGATGAAGCTTTCAATGAAGTTAAAGAAGAACTCAAAGGAAACTTACCTAAGGACTGGAATGAATTAGAAATCAGAAATCTTAATTTTAAATATGAAGAGAAAATAAATAAAAGGCATTTAGATGAAGTAAATATAAAAATTAAACGAGGACAAAAAATTGCATTAATTGGAGAATCTGGAAGTGGTAAAAGCACAATTCTTTCTGTCCTTAGAGGTTTACATCCTCCTCAAGAGGGCAAAGTTATCTATAAAGGAAAGGAATTAAATTATGGGTTTGCAAGACTTAAGCACAACATAACATTAATACCTCAAGATCCGGAAATTTTTAACAATACTATTAAATTTAATATTACTATGGATCTTAAGCCAAATAGAGAAGATCTAAAAAAATCAATTCAAATGGCTCAATTTGGAAAAGTTCTTAGAAGGCTAGAAAATGGTATTGATACAAGTGTTATGGAAAAAGGAGTTTCACTTAGTGGAGGCGAAAAACAACGTTTAGCCTTAGCTAGAGGATTATTAGCTGCAAGGAGTTCAGACATTATCTTAATGGATGAACCAACGAGCAGTGTAGATAGTATTAATGAGGTTAAAATTCATCAAAATATTTTTAAAGAATTTAAAGATAAAACAATAATTTCAAGTATCCATAGGTTACATCTCTTAAATAAGTTTGATTATATCTACATGTTTGAAAATGGCAAAATTGCTATAGAAGGAACTTTTGAAGATATGATGAAAAATCCAAAATTTTTAAGAATGTGGAGAAAACATGGAGGGAAAAAATGAAAAGGTACTCACCAACGGTATGAAAAGGTTTGGATTAAATAATTATTGTTAAGTAGTAAATTAAAAGAAACATTTATAAATAAAAATTTCCCTTCAGATTATCATGAAATTAGAGCAAATGCCCTCTGAATTTGATTTAATCAAAACAGGAAAGGGATACACTATGAAGGGATGGGATTTTACTCGCCAAGAGATAGCTGATGCTGTAAAAGATAATCGTATGTTAAATCCTGCTTATGAATTGTCAAGTAATACTTGTCCTTGGAATTGTTTCTTTTGTTTTACAGAAGATCCAAATAATCCTGAAGGATTGAAAAAGAAATTAGCTGGAGAGATGACGCTCGATGAAAGAATTAGTCTTATTGATCAATCTGCTGAATTAGGAGCAAAATCAATCAATTTAATTGGGGCAGGGGAACCAACAATAGATAAGAATTTTTGGGATGTAGTAGGACACATGTCTGATAAAGGCATAACTCCTATTGTGTATACAGAAGGGGCATTGAAGTTAACCGATGAGAATTTTGCAAAAAGGCTTTATGATACTGGATCTACGGTTGTATTGAAAGTTAATAGTTTAAAAGATAGAGATTATCAAAACTCGACAGTCGTGGGTGGAATAGATAGAGTTAAACCGTTAAAAATGGATTACTTTAAAAAAAGAAATGAAGCATTGGATGTTTTAATAAAAACAGGATTTAACGATTCAGATCCAACTCGATTAGCTTTTGACACGATAATCTGTCAAGAAAATTATGATGAGATTCCAGAGATTCATAGATATGCGAGAGATAATAATATCTTTGTTTTATTTGTAAATTATCTTCCATCAGGAAGAAGTTCAACCCCAATGCAAAATTCAGTGACTCACCAAGAACAATTTGCAATGTTTGATCAAATTGCAAAAATAGATAGAGAAGAATATGAATTGGAACATCGATCAAAATTCCCTTATGCAGGGGGTGTCCCATGTTCAATTAGAGGATTGGGATTATATGTAAAGATTAAAGGGGATGCTTGGGATTGTCCTGGCGAATTAGAATCTTTAGGTAACGTAAAAGACGAGTCTTTAGAATCAATTTGGAATAAAACTACGCACATTAGACAGAGTTTTGATGGAGGATGCCTTCCAAGAAAATTATTCTGGCAAAAGTATGGAAAACCAGAATCTGAATAATTATTCACCAGAGTGAATAATAGTTCACAAGAAAAAAAGTTAGTGTAAAATTTATCGGCGGGGAATGAAAGATTAGATTTATTAAAATTAAAAATTTTCTTTGCTATAGAAATATTTAAATATCTTATTAATATTTCATTGCAATAATTATGGAAAATATTAATATTCATTATGGATTTGGAGAAATTAAACCTGAATTTAGAGGTGATAGGGTTTTATATGCTCAAAGACCTCCAGTTTTTAATCCTCCTATTTTTAAAGATTATACAATGAATAGTCAGGAGCATATAGATTTTACTTCCAGGCCTAACTCCAAAATATATAGGACCTATATTGGCGTAAATGCAAATGCTAAAATAGCCTTAGAACAAAAATGGGATATGAATGATTTTAATTATGACAGCATTATTGTTAATCAAGAACATGTCGACATTCAAAAAAATTCTTTTAAAAATAGAGAAGGTACTCACCAACTTTTAAATAATATTGATTCTCTTTAATAGAAAAGAGGATGAAACCAAAAAAATATATAATTGGCTCTAAAAAATTCTATAAGCCAACTAAAAAAGGAGAAGAAATTAGTTTAGCTCCAAAAGATATCTATAAACAAGGTAAAAATAAAATCAAGTTCTGGGGGAAACACGCAACCGAAGGAATTGATTGGATAAAACCTTGGAAAAAAACATACACACAAAATAAAAAAGGATTCTCATGGTTTAATGGAGGAAAATTAAACCTCTGTTATAATTCATTAGACAGACATCTGGATAAGCCTGATAAACCTGCAATTATATTTATTCCCGAAAATCATAAAGAAAAAAAGCAAATAATAACTTATTACGAATTATTCAAAATGGTTAATCTTGCTGCATCAAAACTTCTTAAAAAAAATGTAAAAAAAGGAGACATAGTTTTCATCTACATGCCAATGATTCCAGAAGCGTTCATCTATATGCTTGCATGTGCAAGAATTGGTGCAGTTCATTCTGTTGTCTTCTCTGCATTTTCAGCAGATATGCTTAAAAGAAGAATGAAAGAAGGAAAACCAAAAGTTTTGATAACTTCAAATTATTATTTCAGAAAAGGGGAAAAAATTAATTTAAGAAAAAAGGCAAAAATAGCTTGCAAAGGACTTAATATAAAAACAATAACGATCAATAGAAAAAAAACTGGAAAATATATTAAAAATAAAGTTCCATTCATAAAACCAGAACCAATGGATGCTAATGATTTGGCATTTATACTTTATGCATCAGGAACAACTGGAAAATCCAAAGGAGGAGTTATGCATTCTATTGGAGGTTATGCAGTTCAAGCATACTGGTCGTCAAAATATATTTTTAATCTAAAAGAAAATGAAAGAATCTGGTGTACTGCAGACATCGGATGGATTACAGGACATACTTATTCATGCTACGGCCCTTTGTTAAATAATGCCACAACAATAATGTATGAAGGTATGCCAAACTATCCAACTAAATCAAGATATCTAAAAATAATAGAACAAAATAAAATTAATGTATTTTATACGGCCCCTACTGCAATAAGAATGTTTGCCTTAGATGGAACAAAATATACTGGCAAACACAAATTAAATTCATTAAAAATTCTTGGAAGTGTTGGAGAACCGATAGATGAAGATTCTTGGAGATGGTTCTTTAAAAATATAGGTAAAAAAAGATGTCCAATTGTAGATACCTATTGGCAAACAGAGACTGGAAGCATAATCATTAGTTCCCTACCTGGAATTGGCCCATTCATTCCAACTTATGCAGGAAAGTCATTCCCAGGAGTAGAATATGAAATTGTTAACGAAAAAGGAAGAAAAATTAAAGCTAACAAAAAAGGATTGCTTGCCCAAGTCCCCCCCTTCTGCCCTTCTTTAATGACGGGATTATATGGTTATAAAAAAGAATATGAAAAATTCTTTAGAAATGGATTATACTATGCAGAAGATTATGCATTTAAAGATAAAAATGGAAATATAAGGATATTAGGGAGAAGTGATGATATAATAAAAGTAGCAGGACACAGAGTTTCTTCTGTGGAAATAGAAAATGCAATAAACTCCTTGTCAGAAGTTTCAGAATCTGCAGTAGTTAGCAAACCAGATAAAATTAAAGGAGATATTCCTATAGCTTTTGTTAAAACTAAAAAACCAATTACAAAAATAAAAGTAATAAATCAAGCAACTAATAAAATTGGCCCCACTTCCAAACCTCAAGAGGTTTATTTCATAGACCATCTTCCAAAAACAAGATCTGGAAAAATTATAAGAAACATCCTCAAAGATCTTTTAATAGATAAAGAGCCAGGGGAAACTGGAATCTCTAACCCAAGGGTAATAAATCAAATTAAAGAAGTTCTAAAGAATAACAAATAACCACCTAATTGTTTATTTCTTAATTTTATATGTTAAAATAGGCTAACTTTGAAAGATAAATTATTTCCTCTTTATCTCCTTACAAAAATCCTTAATCAACTTCTTATCATCCCCCAAATCAATCTGCCTATCTTGAACTCCTAAAACTGCAGCTGGCTTTTTTCCAGAAACTTTTTCCATTACATAGAAAGCATCTTCTGCTGCAGAACCGAAAGTTGCAAAAAATGCAACTTTTTTGAACTTATTATTCATCAAGTAAGTTCTTACTGGTGGTGAAATTCCATCCCAAATTGGAGTTCCTATAACAACTAAATCATAAGCTCCAGGATTATATCTAGTTTCTTCTATTCTTGTAGGAGCTCTTAATTCCTCATCAAAAGAGCTCTTTTCCCAACTAACTAAATGTTCTCTATCCTTTGTATCTTTAATCTCTTCAATATCAGCCCATAGCTTTTTAGCTATTTTCTTTCCAACTATTTCAGTATGTCCATGCCTTGAATAATAAACTACAAGTATTTTCATCTCTTCAAATCCTTCCAACATTTATTTTTTTTCATTAATTTTGAAAGTTGAGGCCATTTATCTTCCAAGGCCTTTCTCTCATCATGATAAAAAATTCCTAAAGGAATTTTTCCATGATTTAAATTATAATCAAACTCTTTTGAGAGTTTTAACGCCTCATCAGCACTCCTCTTTTTATCAGAAAGCTTATACATTTTTTCATCTTTATTATTTACACCTAAATTAAAAACAATACAATCCTGAATTATCTCAACAAAAGAAAATCCATTGTGTTTTACTGCTTTTTCAATAATCTCTTGAGTATGTTCTATATCTCTTGCATTACATCTTGCAACAAAACTTGCTCCAGAAATAATTGCCAAACTTAATGGATTTAAAGGTTGATTCATTTCTCCCATGGGCATTGCCTTATTCTTATAACCTAATTGACTTGTCGAAGTAGACTGTCCAGTTGTAAGAGAAAAAGATTGATTATTATTAACTAACAAAGTAAGATTTGGATTAGTCCTGCATGCATTAATAAAATGAGATATTCCCTCTGTATAAGTATCTCCATCTCCTGCAAAAACAATCAAATTTAAATTAGGATTTCCAAGTTTCATTCCAATAGCAGTAGAAATTGCTCTGCCATGAAGTGAATAAAATCCACTTATATTCAAATAATCAAAAGTCTTCCCATGACACCCAACCCCACACACCATTGCAAAACTATCTCGCTTATAGCCTTTCTTAATCAAACTACCTATTGCCCTTCTAGAACTTTCTAAAATCATATGATCTGGGCATCCTGGACACCAAGTTATATCCTTAACAGTTCTCAATCTATCCGTTCCCGGCATCTCTATTTTTTTCATTTTATTTTTTAGTAACTTTCCAACTCAATAGACTTCTCTCGCTCAAATTTATTGTGTTACCAGTATTGTACAAATCTTACACATTCTTCAACTCCTCCTTTAATTCATCCGATCTAAAAGGCAATCCATCATATTTCAGAATTCTATTTTTAATTTTAAATCCAGTTTTCTCTCTAATTAAACGACCCAATTGTCCAGTAAGATTATTTTCAACTAAAATAACTTTTTTAGCTTTTTCAAGTTCTTTTTTTATCTGTTTAGAACTTGGTTTCATATACAAAACTTGTAAAAACTTAAAATCTAAACCATCAATTGCATCAACAATTGCCCCTTTTGTCGAGCCCCATCCAATAATAAGATTCTTACTATCTCTTCTGCCATGAATTTTATACATTTCAAATTTCTTACATTCTTTTTGTATTTCCTTATATTTTTCTAATCTTGCATTTGCATTTTCTATTGCAATATCCTTATTCTCAACAGTAAGTCCATATTCATCATGTTCATAACTAGTTGCTTTAACAATCCCCTCTCCAGGAATTTTTCTTCTTACATTTATCTTAACAGGATGATTAATTTTTTCCATAGTTGAAAATTCAGACTCTGCAAGATGTTTATCAGATAATATAATAACTAAACATCTAAACTTCTCAGCCAAATAAATTGCCTCATTCACTTTTTCAATAGTCTCTAAAGGATCCCCTGGAGCAATAACAATTCTTGGAAATTCTCCATGCCCGCTCCTTAATGCTATATCTAAATCACCTTGCATTGTATAAGTTGGAATTCCAGTTCCAGGACCTGGCCTTGAAGCTAAATAAACAACTAAAGGAACTTCCGATTGACCTTGTAAACTCAAACCCTCTCCCATTAAATCAAAACCACCACCTGAAGTCCCAATCATTACTTTAGCCCCAGAAAAACTAGCTCCTAATGCCATATTGACTACGGAAATTTCATTCTCAGGCTGATAAACCATATAACCATAATCTAATTGTCTTTTTGCAAGTTCATGCATTGCATTAGTACTTGGAGTCATTGGATAAGCCAAATATAAATCTAAATTACTATTAATGGCCCCCATTGCGATTGCCTTACTTCCACTCAATAAAATAACTTTTTTATTCAAATTTTTAAAATCATATTTCTTTTCCTGACTATTATAACCTACCTCAGCAGCTTCCAGAGATTGTTTAAAAGATTTCTTCTTGCCCAAACTCTTCTTAACCTCATTTACCAAAATATTTTTCTCAGCACCTAAAACTTTCATCAAAGCTCCAGAAAGTGCAATATTCAAATTTATTCCAAATTTAACAAATTCCCTATAATCGATAATAAAACCATCTTTTTTCAATTCTTTTCCATGAATCTTTTTAGTCAGTTCATCCAATGCAACAATTCCATCAAGTTTTGTTTCATGACTTTGAATTTTTTTATTTGAAATAGAAATAACATTATAATTATGCCCTCCCCTAATTATTGAAGGATAATCCCTATAATTAAAAACATGATATCCAGAATTTACAAAAGTTCTTGAAATTATTTCTGAAACTTTATTTATTCCTTGTCCAGCCTTACCTCCAACTAGAATATTCAACCTCATTTTTAATAACAATTAAGATTTCTATATAAACCTTTTTAATCATCGAGAATAAAAACCTTTTTAATACCCTTTGCCCTATATAAAACATAAACTAAACATAAAAGGAGGTAAATAAATGGGAAATAATGGACCTGTATCAACGCTTGTTAATCTTGCTGTATGGTTAACTGGAGTATTAGTATCCTTGGCCGTAGGTTTTGGTATGGTTGATGGAACTCTACCTATCAGATGGATAAGTGAACAAGTAACTATGATTGCTGGATGGGTAGTAATTATTCTAACTCTAGCAAGCGTTTTACTAGGAATTGCAGATAGACTTAGATAAAAACCTTTTTTTATTTTTTTTTAATTTTATATTTTTAATAAAATATTTTTTAAACTCAATTAACCTAATACTTTTATGTATCATTCGATAACATCTAAAGAGGTCATAGAAAAATTTAATTCTTCAATTAATGGTTTAACCAACAACCAAATTCAAGAAAGACTTGCAAAATATGGTCAAAATAAATTAATTAAAACAAAACACTTTGATGCATTAAAAGTTTTTTTTGAACAATTTAAATCATTCTTAATAATTATTTTATTAATAGCTGCAGGTATTGCATTTTTCATGAAATCTAAAATGGATGCTCTTGCAATTGGAGTAATTGTTGTACTGAACGCTGGAATTGGATTCTTTCAAGAATATAAGGCCGAGAAGGCAATTGAAGGATTAAAAAAAATGATGGTTCTAAAAGTTTTAGTATTAAGAGATGGGAGAGTAATAGAAATTGATTCTAAAAAGATTGTTCCAGGAGATATCTTAGTTTTAAATGAAGGTGATAGAATTATGGCCGATGCTAGAATAATCAAATGCAATGGCCTTAAAGTAAATGAAGCCCCATTAACTGGGGAAAGTGTTCCAGAAGAAAAAATTTCTGGAAGAATATCAATCCAAACTCCTTTAGCAGATAGAACCAATATGGTTTACCAAGGAACTGATGTTATTCTAGGAAATGCACTGGCAATTGTTATAAGTACCGGAATGAAAACTGAAATGGGAAAAATTTCAGAGCTTGTTCAAGAGGTAAAGCCAGAAAAAAATCCATTCAAAGATAAATTAGATAACTTTGCAAAAAAAATAGGAATTTTTATAATGATGTTATCGGCACTAGTTGTCTTTATTTTAATGTCAACAGGCTCAGAAACCTTACAATCATTAATGGTAGCAATAAGTCTTGCAGTTTCAGCAATTCCTGAAGGCCTTCCAGCAGTAATTTCATTAGGCTTTGCTTTTGCAACTAAAAGAATGATTAAAAAAAATATCTTAATAAGAAAACTTCCAGCATCTGAAACATTAGGAAGAACAACCATAATCTGTGCAGATAAAACTGGAACAATGACAGAGGGAGAAATGAAGGTTACAAATATTTATACTAATGGAAAAATAAATCCTATAAAAAATAAAGAACTCTTATTAAAAATTGGGATACTTTGTAATAAGGCAAGGATAGAGGAAAATGAAAAAAAAGAATATTTTCTTGGAGATCCTACTGAAATTGCATTAATAAAATCTGCAAAAGAAAATTTACTAAACAAACCTTTTTTAACAAAAAAAGAATTCAAAATAAAAGAATTTCCATTTGATTCAAATAGAAAAATGATGTCTATTATAAGAAATTTAGATGGAAAAGCAATTTCTTATGTTAAAGGTGCTCCTGAAAAAATAATTGCAAACTCATCATATGAATTAATAAATGGAAGAAAAATAAAACTTGAACCTGAAGACAAAGAAAGACTCATAAAAATTTATGAAGAGATGGCTAAACAAGGGTTAAGAGTTTTAGGATTTGGGTATAAAGAAATTAATAAAACTCCAATAACTAAAAAAGATGCAGAAGAAGAACTTATTTTTGTAGGATTTCAAGGAATGATGGATCCTCCAAGAAAAGAGGTAAAAAAAGCAATTCAGTTATGTAAAAAAGCAGGTATTAAAGTTATGATGTTGACAGGAGATTCTCAACTTACTGCAAATGCTGTAGCAAAAGAAATTGGACTTGATGGAAAATCACTAAATGCTAAAGAGTTCAATTCATTAAAAGATAAAGAGTTATTTGATATGATTGATTCCATAGCTATTTTTTCAAGAATTTCTCCGGAAGATAAACTTAGAATTATTAATATTTTAAAACAAAAAAATGAAATAGTTGCTATGACTGGGGATGGAGTTAATGATGCTCCTGCATTAAAAAGAGCAGACATTGGAATTGCTATGGGGATTAGAGGTACCGATGTTGCAAGAGATTCTTCAGATATGATATTAATAGATGATAATTTTGCCTCAATTGTAGAAGGAGTAAGAGAAGGGAGAACAATTTATGAAAATATTTCAAAATTTATTAAATATCTTCTTTCAGCAAATTTTTCAGAAGTATTTTTAGTTCTTTCAGTTATGCTAATTTGGAGAAATCCCGAATTACTCCCATTACTTCCATTACAAATCCTATGGATAAATTTAGTAACAGATAGTCTTCCAGCACTAGCCCTATCTACAGAACCGACTGAAAAAGGTGTAATGTTAAAAAATCCTAGCAAAAAAGAAATTTTAAATGGAATGAAGTTATTCATATTTGTTGCAGGTTTAATTACACTATTAATAGGATTTTTCTTTTTTTATCAAAATATCACTAATATAGATAAAGCAAGAACCATGGTTGTAACATCTTCAGTAACATTTCAGATGTTTTTAGTTTTTAATTCAAAAACTACCAAATCTATTTTTAAATCCCCACTAAACAAAAATATATTTTTAGCAATTTTTATTTCAATGGCCTTGCACATTCTTGCATTATACTCTCCTTTAGCAAATATACTTCATTTTACAACTCTAAACTTTACTGATTGGGCAAAAATTATAGGAATGACACTCTCTGGATTTTTTATAATGGAAGGTTTTAAAGCAATAAAAAGAAAAAGAAGATAACAAAATCTTTTTATAATCTAGTTTTTTTAATATAATAAGGTGAAAAAATGTCGTGGATATTCATAACTGTATTAGTAATTGCAGGATTTTTAATAATGAAAATAGCCCATCTTAAACATAGGTTTTTTATGGTGATGATTATTTTACTTGCATTATTTCTTTATACAACTATGAGCTCTGTTGCTGATGAGAATAATTTAAATTTCTCAAATACTCAGGGTGTTTTTGAAGGAATAAAACTATACTCAGGATGGCTAGCAAATGGGTTCCAAAATCTAAAAGTTTTAACAGGAAATGTTATAGGAATGGACTGGAAAAAAACTGATGGAAAATTTATTGAAGAAAATAAAGATAAAAAAAATTCATAACTTAAAATGAAAATAGCCATGTTTTTCATATTTTTTCTTTTATTTGGAGCTTTCTATATTATTTCCGAAAACAATCTTGCCTTAAATACTCCTGAAGGAGTAGATTCTTTCATAAGCCAATATGCCTCATGGGTTGATAGAATTGTTGGAAACGGAAAATCATTTACAGGATATATAACTAAAATGGAATGGATTCCCAATCCCTAACCCTTTTCTAATTCTAAAACTTTTTATACTAATTTAATTAAAACCAATTATGCCACGGTAGCTCAGTCATGGTTAGAGCACTACATTGGTAATGTAGAGGTCGTGAGTTCAACTCTCACCCGTGGCTTCATTATTTAAAACTAACTAAAAAAAAAAATAAAAAAAATAGCATTTAATTTAATGAAAAATTAATGCTATTAAAGGTATAAAAATTATCTCTTATTAAAACAATCTCTACAATAAACTGGTTTTTCACCATTAGGTTTAAACGGAACTTCACATTCCTGCTTACATTCTGCACAAGTTGCCTTATGCATTTCCCTTGGTCCGCCAAAATTTCTTCCACCGCCTCCACGTCTATCATTTCTATTAAAATTTCCCATACTAACTACTTTCCTCCTTCTCATCAACTAAAGTTTGAATTATTGCCATTTATATACAAGGAAAAATTATACCATTATAATGGATACAATTAATTAATCCTACAATTAAATGATATTTGATCCCTATATAAAACTATCTAAAACAGTAATTAGGAAGCTTTAAATACCCTTAAAAGTAGCAATTATATAGAAAAAATTAACTATTAAAGTTGTTAGGGAAATACAATTTGCTATTTCTCACCTTAAATTAAGGTAATTTTTAATAAATAAAATGGAAAATTTTGAAAAACTATTAGGAATAGATAATCCTATCCTTCAGACAATAACTGAAAGGGGATTTGAAAGTCCTTCAGAAATACAGGAACTTGCAATTCCAAAAGTTCTTGAAGGATCGGATGTTATAGCTGGAGCTTCAACAGGTTCTGGAAAAACACTTGCTTTTGCAACAGGATTAATAAAAAATGCAAAAAAAGATTATGGAGTTCAAGGACTTGTAATAACTCCTACAAGAGAACTTGCAGATCAAATTACAAAAGAACTTGCAGATTTTTCAAAATACAAAAAACTTAATATAACTTCAATTTATGGCGGAGTATCTGTTTATAATCAAGTGAGAAATATTGAATCTGCAGAAATAGTTGTTGGAACCCCTGGGAGAATTCTAGATCATTTAGAAAGAGAAACAATTAATTTATCTAAAGTTAATACCCTAGTTTTAGATGAGGCAGATAGAATGTTTGACATGGGATTCAGAGATGATGTACAGAGTATTATAAATCATTGTCCAAAAGAAAGACAAACATTACTTTTTTCAGCAACAATATCTTCTGATGTTATAAAATTGGCAAATAAATACATGAATAATCCGGTAGAAATATCTGCAAAAGCACATGTAGACTCATCAAAATTAAAACAAATATATTATGATATTGATGACAATCTAAAATATTCATTACTTAAACATTTAGTAGAGAGTGAAAAATCAAGACTTAGTATGATCTTTTGTAATACCAGAAAAAATGTTGACTTTGTTTCTAAAAATCTTAAATTTATGGGATTAAATGCAATTCCATTACATGGAGGTTTCACTCAAGATAAAAGAAATAGATTCATGGAAATGTTTCAAAAAGGTGATGCAAATATTTTAGTTGCAACAGACGTAGCGGCTCGTGGTTTAGACATTAAAGGAATTACTCATGTGTATAATTATGATATTCCAATAAATAAGGAAGAATATGTGCATAGAATTGGAAGAACTGCAAGAGCTGGAAAAGAAGGAAAAGTAATTAACATCCTTACTGGAAGACATTACGATAATTTTCAGGATATATTTCAATCTAAAGAGTTTGATATTGAAAATAAAGATGCACCTCAAGTTGAGAGAGTTAGAATAAGATGGATGCCTGAAAAAAGAGGAGAAAGAAATAGAAGAAGAAATGATATGCAAAGAGAAAGAGGTTCAAGTAATTGGAAAAGCAATAGAAGAAATGATAGTAGAGGAGATAGAGGTAATAGTTGGAAGGGTAGAAATGATAATAGAGGAGATAGAGGTAATAGTTGGAAAGGTAGAAATGATAGTAGAGGAGATAGAGGAGATAGAGGTAATAGTTGGAAGGGTAGAAATGATAGTAGAGGAGATAGAGGAGATAGAGGTAATAGTTGGAAGGGTA
>Ga0315338_1001426_pt1 | contig 30170 bp, 18 predicted proteins | sample ASW8metaG_FD_204518 | JGI IMG/M metagenome (GOLD analysis project Ga0315338, IMG submission 204518) | Ammonia-oxidizing marine archaeal communities from Monterey Bay, California, United States - ASW #8 | ecosystem: Environmental > Aquatic > Marine > Coastal | place: USA: California | collected... | reverse complement strand
AACACATATTTTACCTGTGTTTTCAAAACCGGGAAGAACTTTCTCTTTCCTTTTCTTTGCACAAATGGTATGGCTACAACTGCTTCGGATATTTCTTTTTCTGCGGCGACGGAGCCGATTCGTTTTTCTGATTTCGCGAATCCACACACGTCAATAAGTGAGCCAGTGGTTGCTGCGATACCCGCGGCTAATGTTCCGAGAACGATATCAGGATAGCTTTCCTTAATGCGTAAAAATATACCTTCGGATCCCGAAGGTGGTCGCCCATAGACACCCCATACGGATTTAGGAGAGTTAATCAGGTTGGTTTTTGTATTATTAGTCGGGTTGTTGGACAAATTATATGCCAACGAAGCCTCTTTAAGGGTTTGATAGGCTTCTCCCACTAAGGAGGATGACACATTGATTGTTGGGCACTCAAACTTGGGCCCGATGGTCCAGACATCATTTGATGAGTCGGTAGATTCTTCCAGAGTTTTAGGCACAAATTTATCGCCTGCGGTCTCAGAGGCCTCATAAAGCACTTTTTTAATGCTCGTTTTACCAAATAAGTTGAGAGACGACGAAAGTCTCATCTGAGACACTCCTGCGGCGAACCCATTGTCCGCTGACCATTGTAGAAGATTGGTTAGTTCATTGTAACTTGAAGTGTAGGACGTCTCGAGTCTCGCGCCAGCTAGAATCTCGTCAAGTGTAAATAATTTGCTCTCGTTCTCGAGCAGTTCGGCTCGTTCATGCGGTGTGAAGGTGATTCTCGCAATTGATCCTCCGTAAAGATAAGGGGGAGTATAGGGCGCGAAGGCTGGGTCGGTAATATTAACGGTGGGCGAATACGTGGCCGTGGCCAGGATAGGTACCGAGTAAGGGTTAGTAAGATTTTCAATCCCAATATCACAAGCCGGCCCAAATAGCATCCCCCGAAAATCTCGCGAGGACGTCACCTGTGTCCAGGCTCCCGACGATGATGTGGTCTCGCAGAACTGAACGTTGGTAAATCCCTCTGATTGAACCATCTGGTCGGTCTTGTATAGTTCCACATCCATATAGTAAGTGGATCCGGACTTCATCATCTTATACTCACTTTCCTTCTTAGAAGTGAAACTTGTAAAATTCTGGTCCTTGAGGAAAAATCTAGGTATTTCAGCCAAAAAGTTGTTAACAGCTAAGCTATAGTTTATCTTATTCTCCCCCTTCCAGGTTGCATAAACTGGTTCTGGGAAGCTAGCTGTTCCTGGGTACAAATAGTTTAAATTCGAACTTTGATCGGATGCAGAGACCGGTAAATATCTTTCAGGAGTGATAAGAGCTTCAAATGGCATTCTAAAGTTAAAGAGGGCCGCATTACCAGACGATGACAAGTACCCCGATACCTCATCTGCGCCCCAACTAAAGACAGTTTGACCACCTCCGGCAAGGTCTCCCTCCCCGAGGGCGCCCGTTACTACCGGGAAGTCTACAGATATCCCCGCCTTAATTGTATTATACATAAGTCCAGGGGCAAAAAATGGTTGGAGAAGACTGATCAGTCTCTCTGCTTCGTACGAGCCCGTCTGGGCTGCCTTGGAACCATCTATGAACGCTCCGTATGATCGCGAAAACTCGGAACCAAGTTGGACTGTTCGCAAGGCGGGGTAAAACCCGTTATATGGTAACAATTTCTTTACGCCGTGACATGTGAGGCTGAATTTATCTAATTTACTTTCATCCTTATTAAATTTGGCAAAGTGCTGCATAAAATCAGAATGAGAATAGATTTTAAAGAAATCTTCATTGTAACTAGCCGTAGGTGAATTGGCGCTTGCGGAGATAGTAGTGCCCTCAAGGGTCAAAAACTCATTATTAAAAGAAAATCCATTATCAATATAATAATCCATGTGTTCCGATATTCTAAATTCAGGGATTACCGTGTGGTTTTGACCCATGAGGCGAATGTCTTGGGCATAATCTTCATACGAGTCATACCATGGGCTCTTTCCCGAAAGACGCCCTACTTGGTTAAAGTTAAAAGTTGAAAACTTGGAACCTAGAGTAAAAAGTTGATGTCGTTCCGGGTTGTATAACACATAGTCTGTACTTGCAGCATTGGGATAATAAAATTGTAAGCTTGCTGTTGCTGGACACCCCCAACGGCTTGTTTCGTCACCGACTGGGAAATACGCCTGACTGATGGCTTTCATTAAATAAGTGTGAGTATATGTTACTAACTCTCCATTAGCATTTTGCTTATAGCCTCCAGGCGGCTGGTTGTTGACTACGCTGCCCCCGTAATAATTGTTCGTAACAGTCAGATTATATTGATAAGCGCTAGCTGTAAGAATCTGGCCGTCTAGTGGCCACACTGACAGGGCCGGGACGGCAAACCGGAGAGGCTCCACCTCGTCGCCGCGGCCGTTGTTTGATGAGGATCCCGGGGTCATATCCATGCGGAAATCTTGAGAGTTGCGAGCTATCAAATTCTGTCTTTTCCTATCAATAGGCGCGTACTTCCAGATGGTTCGTTGGTCCCCAAGCCTTTGATTTAAGACTGCGCTACCAGAAGCCTCCGCAAAATTTATCCTACCTCTTACTTTGGCAAGATAGGTGTTCTCTTCTTTTGGATATACGACCTCTTTATAGACCAATTTATCCAACTTTACATCTGTTCCATCGACGACATCTTTCATAATGACATCGTGTAATTGTTTCTCAGTTTGTTTTAAGTTGAGCCGCAAATCAATATCAGCGGAGGCCATAAAGTCAAAGTTGTTAGAATAAGTGTCTTGTAGTGCTACATCGTTGTCGTTTTTATCTTGAAGATCATGAATCAAAGGTTTGAACTTACTGCTCACTGGTGGTACAATAAACTTTTTAATATCTCTCACGATTAGAGATTTATCCCCTGTTCCTTGATCGGGCCAATAAGACAGGTCGGATGTTTGCATACTTCCAACCTCTCGCGTTTCTATTACATCAACGACATTGTTTTTGCGCTGATTTCTTACAAGGGGATTGTCTGACTTGAATTGCATCTTCCAACTCGCGCCATTTCGGAGACTTCGGTGGTTTAGCAAAACAGAAAATTGTTTTCCGTCGGGCACAGTGGCAAAATCAGTGTTGCGGTAATCGGTGTCTACGGACAGGAGATTACTTCCGGTATTCAAGGTCTCCACTACTAAAGTATTTAATCCCACGATATCGGCCGAATATCCAGAATATTTAGGGAATTTCCCGGTGCCAAACTGAATGGGATCTTCGAATCCGTTTGCGCCAGAAACGCGGCCATCATATCCAGGCATATAGGAAGTATATCCTACCAAAGGGTGCGTGGCTGCATTTGTCAAGGACTCGCTGAGCCACATATATTGAAGCTCACTCTGTGGAATCGCGTGATTTATAAATAAATTGTCATATACAGAGGCAGTGACATATCGCGTGGGGTTATAATTATACGGCCCCCAAATATCATAAGCAGAATCTCCATACTTGATCATCGTCTTAACATTTCTCGGCACTTTCTGATAAGAAGCCGTGGTGTCATAGTCATCTGCTCGGATCGTACCAAACGTACTATCAATACCAAATTTGCCCGAATGTCTTCGCGAAAGTTCATTTAATCCGGAACCCCAAGCGGGATGAATACGAGTGTAGATACCTAAATGAGTATCAGGAGTCGCAAAATTAGAAGGAGGAGTTAGGCCAGACTCGCTACCCGAACCATTAAGTACGGCGCGGTTTCTGAATGGAAGCGCGTTATAAGCTGATTTTTCTTCTGCCTGCGGGTCCATATACCCTGGAGAATTAATTTCAAAACCACCAGGCGCAGAGAATCGCTCTACAATAATTGAGTCGTGTGTATTGCGTGTTGGTATTTCGTAGTCAAGGTTACCAAACCGGTCCGCTACAGTTCCTCCGGAAAGCTCAAAATCTACGGCACTAGAAGTTGAGTTTATCTTTCTAAAGAAAGGAATCTCGGGAGTGGCACTAGTGACACTGGCTGAGTTAAACACAAACCAGAGGTTATTCTGGCTTCTTCCGGACGTTTGTACAATATCATAATTCTTCGTGAAGTTACCTAGAATTGTACTTTCCTTAATAGCTGAGGCTGTTAACATTGGAATATTTCGCACATTAAAGACGCTTTTCGGCCCGGTATTAATATCTGCCCTTGGTAAGGAAAGGTCTAGAGTACCATCCAATGTTTTATCCGGAGATCTCATCGTTACATCGCTGCCGGTACCACCTGTCAAATTTGCTGGGGAGGCACCTGTACCACCGGCAGAGACCATTGTTCCGGCAACATCTGTAAACGCAATCCTATTCCCCAAAGAGCCAGCGTTAGTCGCAGTTATAGTTATCGTCGGAGCGGTCCCCTCTGAGGCGGTGATGCCTGCAATGCCATTAGTTGTGTCACCAGATCCAGAACCATATTTGATCACCGATGAGGTGGCACCGTTGATGGCGGCTACCACTCTGTCAACCGTTGTGGTCGTCGTGGCGTGTAATTGGACCTGTACTTCGTTTGCCGTACCAGAAGATGGCGTACCGGTGACAAGCCTGAGGGTTATATTAGTGCCTGCTCCACCTATACCGGATGGTACGTTAACGGTAAACCGATCATTGTTGCTCGGTGGACCGGCCATTGTTAGTATCCCAGCTAGGGTGGCTGCCGTGGCCGATGTTAAATAACTTGCAGGCGCGGATATCCTAAACCTTTCAGGGCGATTTGTCATGCTGTCAGACCCGGTATTAATGGGTACGTTGCGGTTTTCATATCCGCCAACGTATCTTTGTGTAAAGGGTCCCTGAAGAGGTACCTCTGAGTTTACTCCGATGTCCTGCTGTACGTTGGCAAAATACAGCCCATTACTGGAACTATAGACAGTAGGAATTCCCGGGCGTGTCCGGATAATTGCCCTGTCCTCAAATTGCGTAGCAGAGTCTAAGACCACCAGCTTGGGTTCTACCCTGATTTTAGGGAAACGTTCGGCGTCATCTATAGGTTCATTATCCGGACTTTGGTCGGGCCTCAGGACAGGAACGGAGTTCTCCATCCACTTAACTTCCCCCTTCAACACTGTTTCGCCATTATCTCTTGGATTATTTACGCCACCAATAAAATCATGATGGAGATTGGGAATGGGCATATTTTTTACTGTAGGGGGATTATACCAATAAACTGGATCCTCGGTAGGCTTCGTTTTAGTATTTCTCCTATAAAAACCTGCTCCAATTTGTTTAGTTTGGGGGTTAGTGATAACTTTACGGAATTGCTCTCTAAGCTTGTCTACCGTGGCATCTCCCGAAGAGATCTCTGGTGTCTTATCCCTTTCCGCCGCGTAGCTCCACCAATTCCAAGCCGTGTTGGTATCGAGGGGATTGGTTTTCACTGGTTGGGCGTCAGTACCATAATCACTATATTCATATATAGGGAATCTTTCATGCGGTGGAATTCCAGATATATCCTCGGGGTTGATCGCGGTACCTAAAGCCGGATATTTATGCTGATACTTATTTCTTTCTAATACATGGCTCTCAATCGTGGTTTTGAGGCCCCGACTATGGGCGGCTGAGGCTGGATAAAGTTGCTCTACCATCTCACCAATTGCGGAATCTAGCCAACGATAATATTCAATATATTTCTCTACGTCGGGAACATTAGCCACTCTCTCAAAGAATAGTTGACGCAACTTTTCCATGGCCTTATAACGTTGACGATATTTGTTAACGTTGTCTCCGATGAGATCATTAAAGTCTTTAATGGTTGCGAAGTAATTGAGAATCTGCTCACTAACCGCGTTATTCATGCTTTTTTCCAGCATAAAATAGTATTTAATTGGGCGCGACTCGCGTGTAAATTGCATGTCGTCGCGCGACAAAGTTTGAATCATACTCAAGCTATCATTTTTTTCTGGGCCTTGTTGTTTGGCGGAATTGACATATACTGCGTCGTATACTTTTGTCGAACTAGTGGCAAAGAATCGCCCGACTCCGGGGTGTTGTATATTGAGGATGTTTCCTAACCAACGATATCGCCCTGTTTCTATGGCCGACCCAGAAGAGAAATCTTTAACAGAGAAGGCACCTTCTGTGCTAGATCCCGTCAAAGTCGCGAAGTTCCAATCGAGTGCTAACGTTTTCATTCGTGGCACGAAACGGTTATTGCCTTGTAACACAAACGAAACAGGGTCATAGGAAGAACTGTTTTCAAAAAGATATGCGCTTCTATATGGATGGGAGACTCCGTGGTTGTGAGCGTCCATCGCATGAGCGTTGACTTCTTCATTAGTAATGTAATCCATCCACACACGCGTAGAGGAGATCTTTAAATCTGAGCCCTCTATTACAGTTCCTGTAAAGTTAGTGCGGTAAGCCCCCACATACACCCTTTTTCCTTCGGATAAGAACTTATCTCCACGTGTAAACGCTGCGGCCGCCGACCCCGAAATAAACGAGCCAGTTAAATAAAAGCTATCTCGGATAGTGTTGGCATCATAATTGACCCCATAAAATTGAACTTCGTAACCGTTGGTCGCTTCTGTGGGGCTTCCACGATGAACAGAGCCCGTAGTACCGTCGACGGTATTCATCCATGGATGGGTTTTGGGAACAACTCGCACTGCGAGATTCCATTTTCGGTTATCATAATTATTGATATAGAAACTACTCGTAAGAGTTGGGATGCCGCTGGCCGCAGAGCTAGTTAATACAAATTTGGTGTTTTTGGAGCGGGCGCTGGGGCGTACTAAGTAAACTTGGAAATTGGCATAATTATTGGCGTCAGTTAACTCAAAACTAGTGTCTGTGTCATCAACAGTGTCATGGGCTGTGTAATGAATCTGTTGAACTCCAAAAACCGAAGAGCTAAGCTCTCCATAATATCGCGCATCCTTCACTAGTGCCGGGGTAGCGACGGGGGCGATAAATTCACATTCATAAGTCTGTGCCATTCCGTCTTCGAGGAAATCTCCACTTCCCGTACGGCTTCCTCGCGATGCAGATATAAAATTGCTACTATTTGAACCAGATTTAAATTGGTATACTACGCCGTTGAAGTCACTGTCGTTGCTGAAGTCAATATAATTTTTCTTCTCGGCACGATAGCGATAATTATCTTCAAGCTTATACACTTGATTGTTGGCGTACATGTTCATTTGAATAAGTTCATCGCCGACTCCAAAGCATCGGATGAGGTTTCTAAATGATTTCTCGGTCCCCTTGGACTTATAAATTTCAACCAGATTATTATTTATATTGTGATAAATAAGGTTTTTAACATCCGAGAGTTTGTCTTTAAATTTAACATGATCGTCCTTATCTAAAAACTGCTCAACAATAGGGGCGTCCGCAAACATTTCAGCCGTCATAAATCCGCGCGTTTCTAAGACCCGATCCATAAATGGTAAAGGTTTGTAACTTCCGGTTGCACCTTCACTCGAACTAAGATAGCCCACGTCTTTCACGTGTGGTAATTGCTTTAGTTGTAGCTGCAGCGTGTCAAAATAACTTGCCATGATTTGCGTAAGTTTGAGCAGGTTTTCTCCCGTTTCGGAGTCTTCAGACAAAACCCATTCCGGGAACATCCTATAAAAACTTCCTGCGTTTTCAAAATCATAAACTTGTCCTTCTGCTCTCTTAGTACTTTCTAAATTAGCGACTTGTGGGTGCAACCTATAGATAATGGGGTCTCTAAATTCAAAGCTTGAAGCCGTGGCTTCTACAATTGCTGATCCTGTGGATCGTGCCCCTGCTGCATACCCAGTCCAACTTCCATTAGAAAGCCGACCAGAATAATCTAAAATTGTGGCATCCACGCTCGATGTTTGTGTAATTCCTTCATTAAATTTATAATAAACGCCGAGTTGTGTGTTCGCGTCATCAACATTCGTCCCGGCTCCGAGCGCAGACTTCCAGTTCAGGCCAATTTGCTTGGCTGTGCGCCCTTCTTTCCAGAAGCGGAATTCATCTAGCGAGCCAGAGAGCTTTCCATAGCCTCGCATAACCTCCATATCTTCTTTGACATCCTGGTGGAAAGTGTTGTCTCCTGCTCCTCCCGAAGGTGCCGCAACCAGGGACCCAACGGTGGCCACCAACGCTCCACTTACATAATCTATAGTGGAACCCGTCACCACAGAGGCGTTATAGCGCCCGTCTACATAAAGAGCCAGAGATAAGCCGTTTTGATTGTCTTGACCTGTATCAATGGGTGGCGCAGTTTCCAATGAACCTACGGATCCGGTATTTTTAATAACAAATGCATAATGATGCCATGTGTCATCTCCCACAGAGGCGGTACCAAGGTTTCCAATTGGTTGGCGGTAAAGGCCATTAACTCCCGACATATATGTAATAAAGAACGGGGATGCATCCGTGGTGCCTGATATTTCTACTCTAAGACGACCGTAATCAGCACTAGAAGATATACTGCTAGTGGTATAACAGTCAAAAACTACCTCAAAGCCTCCTGGGTTTTCAAAGTCGCTTAAAAACGTTGACTTCTTTAACCAAAACTCTACCGTATTTCCATCAATACCTCCTATCTTGAGATTGGATTCGCGATGTTTGGCTAAATTATAAGCGTTGGCCCCGCGAGAACCGCTGGTGTTATCTTCAATGCTCGGAAAAGTATCTTTAATATCTGCGGTCGTATGATCCGGATGGGGACCACCTTTGAAGAAAATATATTCCAGATCAGAAGATTCTAAATAAATACCTCCTTCATATCCACCATTACCTGATGCGGAGATGGTGTTTGCTACACTACCCCATCCATTTCCAGCATTGTCCAAAGAGAATATAACAAACCCTGTGGTTCGGGGATATAGCTCATCAAATATATAAAGATCGAGGAATGACGAGGAATTCAGCCACGCTTGTTTTTCATAGCGCGAGCCATCGTAAGGATAGGTATCATAAACTCGTTGAATAGATTGAACATAATATTCTTGCGCCGATCCAAATTTCGCAAAGTTGGCCGGTTGGGAAAAATCTACATGAGGCAGAAGACGATTTCTTTCTTCTCGTCGCGAATATACGTATCTTTCAGATTCCGCCTGCTTGCCGACCTCTTCCGTGCTGGTAGCGGGTAGAACTTTTGATATTTCGCCTTTAAATAGATCTTTTAAACTCATGACTTATCTTCAACTCTAAACTTAAATATTTCTGGCTGTTCTAAATATTCTGTACCATCGTAGTACACAAATTTAACACCATATGCGTACCCCTGTTCTAGTAGACTCATATCTAAATCAAAATAAGCGCCAGAAACATCAAAAGAGAGTCTAGTATAGTCAGATGTAGACTTGGTGGCTCCTGGGGCCGAACCTGTTCCATATGCAATGGCCTCGGTTTGATCTACGATTCTATAAACTTTGTAATAAGCATCTTCAATAATCTGATTCTTGGGTTCGCTAACCGTCGTCACATATATATTATAATCTGCGCCCAGTTCGCGAATGAAAAGGCGCATGCGCGGACGTGTGTTTGTATTATACACCGCTTTTAAATTTTGTATTTTAGTGGTGTAGCGAGGAGTGGAATAAATGGGCGACGTATTCAGTTTAGTCGGCACAAAGCTTCCCGTCGTATAAACAGTGGCGTTTGGATCCAGCGAAGAAGTGATAGTGTGACTTCCTGTGAACCACACATCATAAATACGTGTTAGCGGGGTACTCGCGCCTGTCAAGCACACTGAGGCTGAATATATACCGGTTGATACATATCCACCTGTTACTGCGTAGGGATTCCCCGATTGCACGAAGTCTGTGGTAGTTACACATTCCAAAACTTGGTGGGGAGCATCGGCGACTGCATTGCCGGCGAGATTGCCCGAGAAAAAGCTTACATAAATTTCTCCTGTATAATCGGTTACGATTCCGGGAATATTCGTTAACTTTCCTCGCACATAATTGTAAAGGAATAAAGTGTTAAGATTTCCATCCCCATCAGACAAAGAACTGCTATAAATAAAATTCCCCCGGTCATCTCTATTCGCCTGGTCGTAGCGCGCCTCAATACAGGGGCGTTTAAAGAAATATTCCGTCTCGCGATTGAAAAACTTTTTAGTGTAATAAGATTCTTTGGCGCCTGTGGTGTTGAGCAGTATCGCGGTGGAAGTAGAAGTTTTAGAATAGGCCTCCTGGGAGCCCGTGATTTTTATCATCACTCCATAATTTGTTAAACCGGAGCCACCTCCAGCTTCGCCAGTAATCCACTCTTCCACCAGGTGAGATATATCGACCTCCATGTCTCCTACACCATTAGGAAAAGTAACGGTATAGGTTGTGGGGGGGGATGTTATATCATGATAATTTAAATAATCCCCCCCGATATTGTTCCAACTTATTAGCCCAGCACCGGCAGGCGTTGAACCGGACCTAGCTCGTATCCAGTTAGATCCGGATCCGTCGTGCGTCAGATCTTTATACTCTTCCATATCTAGGCCGTTGCCCTCGTCCCAGTCAGTAGTAATGGGAGCTACAACTAGTTGTAAATTTTTTGGTACCGTAAAGCTGTGCTTGGCATTAAAGAGTTTCAGATACCAGGCCACCGAGCCGCTTGCCGGGATGGTCCCTGCTGTCCGGTCTGATGACATGGTTCCCACAGGAAAACGTATAAGTCCTCGCGAGAGTTCCTGGGAGTAGCCCGTAGGGGCGGACGATGAAGCTTGTCCATAAATGGAAAATATTTCCATGACGTCCGATTCGCCCATATTAGAGCCGGTTCCTCGCGTCGATAAATTAGACTTGAAGGCGTTCGTGATTGTGTTGTTTGCATCTGCTATATAACGTTTTATGGCCATTATTAATATGCTCCTCCGCCTGAGGAGTCACCGCCCGCAGTGTCGGCAATAATTCCCGTTATTTGCCCTGTGATATCCGATCCTGGATATTTTAATTCTAGAATTGTGTCGGCTGGTACCATCAGGAGACGGCCATCGGTGGAGACATGATTTTCTATATCTAAAAATATATTAGAATAATTGAGACCCACTTTTTGGATTACGTCTACGTTGGTTGTGTCAACCACCCCATCAATCCGATTCAAGGTTTTATATATTTGAGCGATGTCAAGGGGTTCTCCGATATTAAAGACGCTGGCATATAGAAGGCCGAGTTGCCTCTTGCATTCCAAAAGTAAGTCCAAACTGTTGACTCCTGCGTCCCCAATAATATCAAAGTTGATTCCTATATTTACGATATTGGCATCTAATATATCAATAGTATCATTGACCATTTTATAATTAGCTAGCCACGTTGTAATGTTTTCTTTAATGGTACGAGTGGGGGCAACTAAAGTATTGTCCGTATTTTGAGCGATTACATACATGTTGAGATTTCGTTTAAATGAATCAACGTCTTGTATTATATTCACTCGTTTAATGGCTCCAAATTTTGCGGGCATTGAATAAACGGCGCTTATATAATCCTGTTTCGTAACTGCGCGGTTTTGTTTGGCGAAATGAGCTTTGGCTCGGATTTTAAGTTCATCAATAGTGGGCAATGTAACGTCTCCAATGATGGGCGATTCGTTGGTTACCTCAACACTACTAATGACGGTGTTTACTTTTGCGCCATCAAGTTCGCCTTCATTGGTGAATTGTAGGTTAGGACGCAAGACCCGATTGACGGTATTGACCGCTGCATTCGCGTTGGTACTATCGTTAGATCTATAACTAACATAGAGTGTGGTGTTGGCGGGAGCGATGCCAAATTTATCGGTAGAATTAAGGCGAGAGGGGTCAAAAGAAAGCGACGAAATATAGTCTTTTCCATATACATCCAATATAACATTGCTCGGATCTGCGACAGCGGGGTTCTTTATTTCAACATCGCTGCCATGACCAAACTGTAATATTGCTCCTCCCTTAAATTTTTCTAGGGTATAACGACGTGGTACCACATAAGGACGTAACAAGTAAGGGGCCAAATTTTTATCATCTCGCTGACTTAGGATTGGTCGGTATATAATATCCTGCGATAGATTCTCTACCTCCATGTATTGATGTCCCTCGGAGTCGGTCACCGACAAGACGTCCGTAATTGTCCCGTCACTAATTTGAATGCTTCGGAACTTTTTAAAGTTTCCTATCACATAAGATGTAAATTTAAGTACCCCGGATATTACACGTCCTTTCGCCTTTACGGCATAAGTCGTGGGGACACCAGTCGCACTATTAACGGCACTCACCACAACCTCGATGGCCGCCTGATTACTAAAATCTATGTCTTCTAACAAGGTAAAGGTGTTACTCCCTGCGCCAAATAGGGTACCTGCCTGGAGAGTGGGAAGATACTGGGTATCAAGCCCTGCTCCGTCGGTGGTTGCGGGGATAGATAAAAAGACGTCCACGTCACCCATGCTACTTGCACTATATTTGAATTTATAACCTAATTGACGCGCCTGACGAACTACGTTATTGTATTCCATGGCTGTATCTAAAAACGCCTCATTCGCCTGGTAATCGGTATAGAAAGAAAGGATGTCTCCGATATAGGCTACTGCGTCAATCATTTGAGCGCCAAAGGATGCTTCATTGAAATCTTTGAAAGTTGAAGCATAATATCTCTTCGCATAATCGATTAAATCATTTTTAATACTTTCGTAATCGCGGCTTGTATATCTAATAGGGGTATCTTTTCTGCCCATAATTTTTTATCTCCAAAACACAAAATAATTAGTTAAATCAAAATTTTATGTCTAGTTCGTCTGATGTATTTAATTGCGGTATGGCATAAACCAATTTTATTGATATAGTGTTTGGTCCTATATCCGAGAGCGGTCCAGCGGTTTCAGCGTTCCAAATCTGAATGTCCACAATAACTACGTGCGGCAAATAGATCCGAATTTGTTCCGATATTCTCGTCTTTATCTCATTCATGGTGAAAGCGTCATTGCTCTCAAACAACAAATTACGAACGCCCGCGCCAAACTCAGGGTCCATGATCCTTTCACCAGGAGATGTCAAGATAAGATTCTTTAAATTTTGTTTGGTCGCTTCTTTAAGTGTTTGATTTAATGTAAACGGTCCATCGATATCGTCTAAAGAAAGAGGTAATTTTACTGATATTCCTGGCATTTTTATTTATTCCTTTTCTTTTTCCTTTTGATTAAGTAGCAAGCAGACTGTATTATTGAGATAGGCTTTTAGAGTAGAAAACAACTCGTCCTCTCCATAGGTCAGAAGCTTATATTCCATTAAACTATTACAATATACGGCAATCACCGACAAAAAGTTGGTAATTTTGAGAGCCTTAGTAAACAAATCTTTAGCTTCGTCACTTTTCATCATCTCACAATAAAGATGTCGTGCGATCTGATCTCCTCCTAGATTTTCTATGTCAAAAAAGGAGGGGAAACCTTGCTGGTTCTCCGGGTGCAGAAGAAGATTTTTTAACTGTTGATCCATGTGCACGGGGAAATAGGTTAATATGTCTTTAAGTTTGGTAGACTTTGCAATATTTAAAATGAATTCCGGATCCTGCATTTCCTGTAAGCTGATCTCTTTTTGAAGCAAGGGAAAAGTGTATGCAGTGCGGTCCAGATCCGGTTGACCAGCAGAGCCCTGGAATGCTGTGAGGTCTTGGGGCGTGGGACCGGTTGGTGCGTTATAGTGATCGGCAAATGTTCCCGGCTCGTCGGTCATAATAAGAGAATTAGGATGCTCCATTCGATTATAATATTTTTTGCCAATAAATCCGCGGGAGGGGGTCTCGGCGACACCAATCCATTTTTTGAACAGGTCCCCCAGGCCGTCGTTAAGCCCGTCAGGGAGATCATCACTATCAAGGACCAAAGACATTCTCAATCCATATTTCAGTCCGTGTAAAATATCCGACGCCTGGGTGTCTTCATCTATCAGGCCCAGAGGAAGCATGGACTGAAGAGCAAGCGGTGTAGTATAATACTGAGTGGATCCACCGTCCGCGAGGCCGGCAGTCTCTGATGCACTAACTCCCCCCTGCAAGTAATTCTCGCCCACATCCTCCACATAATAAACTCTAACGATGGGAATCAACTTGGTATCGATAAATCCCATATTGCTCTCATCCGTGTCCCAATATCTAATACCGTTTATATCAGTATAATAATCGTCATCAAAGAGCCCCCACTCTGTTTTTCCTTTAATGTTAAACGTTCTAATGGGGATTCTCACATTTACGCGTTCAAAGAACAACTTGTATTTTTTATCCGGATTTTCTGGATCTACCGCGATTAGGCCTTCCTGGGGGTTTTCTTCTAATTTGAGGATGTTTCTAGGAACCTTTAAGTCGGATTGAGGAGCCGTGGTTGGTGGATCCAGGACTTCGTTGGTGTCCTCGTCTACCACGAGTGCGTTGGCTAAATTTTCATTTTCGTCTTGGAGTTCGCGATATAATTCATTATACTTTTCTTGGACTTCGTTATAAAGCTTGATAAATTGTTTTTTGGTGGGAAGTTTCATTTGCATGCGACCGGTGCCAAGTTGGATGGCCTTCATTTCCGACTTCTCATCAAACTCTGAGGTTTTGATATAGGCTCCGCCGGCTGCTCTCTTGCGGATAAATTCAAATTTACCCAGCATCCTTCCCAAAGTTCCAGGTCGCTGTTCAGGCAATCCGTCGGCCTTGTCAGGTTGCAACTCGCCGGCGAATTCGACCTCAACGAGATCATCCGTCACCCACTGGTTCACGGTGTTATTTTGCCAGTGTCTTACAAAAATGGGATTCGTTTTAGTGTTGTGCGTTGGCCGCATCGTTTTATCAAGTTTGGGACTAATGGAAGCAAATGGGATCCCATCTACTTCCCAAGCATCTCCGGAGTCGGGGATCCCCTGTGTTGCCTTGTTCCATTTATCGGGTTGCCCAAAATTATAGGGAAAGAACATGTTTTTGATTTTCTCTTTCTTCACAGCATATTTGAGGCCCCCCGCGGGGACCGACCACGGCTTAAGCCAATCATTGGGGAAAAATCGCTTGAAAGCTTTTATTTGGATGGAACTCAAAAGATTCCCCGGAACTTCCACATCGGGTGCGTTCCCGTCGTTAACGAATATAAAAGAAGCGCCATTGGCGCCGATTTTAAATTGTTGCAAGTTCATGCATTTGTCAGTAGTTGTAGGGACAGGGTATTTATCCGAATCCATATTCATGGCTGCGTTAATCTTTATCTCTCTGATGGCCTCGTCAAGTTCCGAATTAATTTTTGGAAAAAATTCATCATCTACTTTGAATAAGAAATTCAGCATATTGACGTCATCTAGAGGCGAAGTTGTATCGCCCGAGTAAGCAATTGTGGTAGGGTCTGCCCACGGCTTTCCAGGCCATTTTGTAATAAACTGGCGAATATAAGTCCCGAAATATTTAAAACCAATAAATCCCATCAAATATTTGTATAGTTGATAGTTTGGGTTATAATACATCGGGGACGTCCATGGTTTTACGCCATCATTTAGAAGTTCATATTTTGCGTCTTGTTCGTTCAGAACGTAGTATCCCATGGGAATGAGACTTCTCTGAATCGTCTGTAACTCTGTTCCATTATACATAATTTGATAAACGTCTTGTAGTTCTTTCCATGACAAAATCCGGTCTGGAGCATTATACCAGCCATTATGATCAACCCCCTTACTGTCGGCAACTTGCCCTAGATCTTGTAAATCTTCTGCTTGTTCTTCTGTAAGGTGGGGTTCGGGCGACGCGAAGGCAGTCTCGTAGGCGGTGCCGGAAAGAGAGGCAAAGGTCTCAAAGACAAAGCTAAATTTATTTCGTTCTAATATATCGCTATACAAGAGCGCGTCTCCGGCATCCGTAAATTCAAAAGTTTTAGTTACATCTTCAAAAGAAAATGGTATTGCGATATTTTCTTGGTCGGGGTCATCACATATTAAGGTTTCAATTCTATCAAATAAGACTGCCGCTAATTCATCCAGTCCCTGAAGTGCAGCCTCATAATTTTTATTGATATCAGTGCTCTTGAGATAGACCTCCGACATGTCCTGCAATACTCTTTTAAGATTATCGTAATACTTTCCCAGATCGGGATACAGCACCAGACGTATATACTCGCGTACCATTTTCGATGCTAAAACCTTTTGAGGGCTGGCGCTCTCAAAAAGGAAGGGCGCTGTCATTATCATTTGTACCATAAAGAGACGCGAATATAGGAGAATAACCCCTTCAAGAGCGGCATCATATAAATGGGAAGTAGATTGAGAACCAAAGCTTGCATTTTTAAAATTGTCTTTACTTATTTGCTGAATCAGCTTTTTAACCTTTTGAGGATCAAGGTATTTGTCGGAGTATACCATCTCGTTAATGGTCGCCAATTTAGAAAAATCAGAGGCACGTGCTTTCTGCACCAAGTCATTAAATATATACGAGTCTAGGTTGTTAACAAGCTTAAGCCATTCTGCATGTTCCTCAAAATCAAAGTCCACAAGTGACATGTTCTCAAGGAGATCTTCATCCAACGCGTTCATAAAAAATTGTTTAAAATCGCCTACGTTAATTAACAGATTGGGCGCAGCAAACTTGAAAAAGGGGGTAGCGGGATCTCCAAGGCTAAATTCGTTATCAGTTAGATTAAAATATGGAAAGGTAATCATACCCGATGTGGCACTGGTCCCTATCCCTGCCTCGTCCGGAACACCTTGGTGCCCTTCGCCTAAGGAAGATTCAATTTCGTCCGAGTCTGATTCGGGCTCCTTTTGTAATTCAGCCTCTGTCGGGAGTGACGGAATAGTTTCTGCTGCTACGAGCATTCTGCCTTCGCCGGCGTTGGCCTGTGGCAGAGCGCTTGGGGCGTTCTCCCAACCGGTATCGCGATATTCCGCAATTTTAAGCATGCTAAAACCTTCTTTGGTCTTTTCAAGATCATAGGTTTTTAAATTCTCATTAATGGGGTCAACTATTTGGTTAATTGCACTGTTTGTTACTCCTTGCGGGGCGGCATCCGCTATGACTTCTTTAACCTCTTGAGTAGAGATCATATTATTAGGATTGCCCCCAATGGCGTTAAGGAGACTTTTAAAGTTCTTTCTGTTGAGTTTAGCTTCCAGGTTTAACTGTCCCTCAATCTGGCTGTCAGAGAGGCCTAGATTTTTCAACGTTCTCCGCAACATTTCCGTGGCCGCATCGTAATCCCCACATACATCGACCACCCCTTGTATCTCCATCAAATTCTGACATACTATTACGGCTCGTGGAGATGCATCTCCAATTTTTTTAAAAAATGTTATTTTTTTAGTTTTAGTACTCAATATCGCATGGACGTGCGGGGTTGCATAGTCTGCGTTAACAAGCACCGACTCGCATATTAACAACGCATCTTGAGTAGGAGCACCACCTAAAAGTGCGCAGACGTCTGTGGCAGTTAATTGCGCCAGGACGTCTGAAACATATTGAGATAAGGCTCCTTCGGCTGTGCCAAAGTCCATAGCTGGAAAATCAATGCCCAGATCTTCTGCGCTGGTTTGACCAAGAGGTTGTTTTTTGGAGCCGCAACTGCTAATAATATCAATAAGAGCATTGCGTAGAGGCACGATAATAATTTGTTCTACATAAGATAAAATGATTTTTTCTAATTGCGATGTAATAGACCCCAATAGCTTGCTGAATATGGGAAACCTATCCGGCAAATCAAAAGCTAGGAGATCTGGGCACGCCTGCAGCCCGCGGGCCGTTGGTGGTGTGGGAGCTAATTTCTTCTCACGGAAATCTTTCTTTTCACTAGCGATCAGATCTACAAGATAGGTTATGGCCGCGGCCGTTCCCGCTATTAACAACTCGCATAATACTCGTTTCGTGTCTCTTCCTAGGCCATCGGAAATAGTAGAATAAAACGAGGCCGAGCCAATGGCGGGCGGCTGGGCGCCGGTGCCGGTGGACCAGCTATGGCCTGTCGCTTGGCCCGCGGGCTCGGGCACTTGAAGTAGCGGATCCGCAACCCCCTCTGTCTCCCCTGTGATAATTTTGGTAGTTTTTGTATTTTGTTCTACTGACCACTCTTTAAACTGGGTAATAATACTCTCAAATTGTGCTTGAATTTCGGGCGTAAAATCTAGAGCCATTCCTTTTCCGCTGACGTGATATTGCCCATAGCGTATTTTGTCTATGGCCTTGACTACCTCGTCCGGGTTCGTCCCAAAGCCGGCAAAAAAGGCCTCTAACAAAGTATCACACATCATATCGATTAATTCTTCCAGAGAAGTGTTCATGAAGGTACATTTCATTGCTTCTCGGGCAATTGTACTCAAGTCTATTTTTGACAAGAAAAACGAATAGGCGTCATCGAGAGTTCGGATTTTGGAGGGTGTCCTCGGAGTAAGGCGAAATATTTCATCCCCAATTTGATCCGCGAATGTTTGATTTCTTCTCGCCATGGCTGTTCGTATATCTAAGCTGGGGCTAAAATCGCCATCTGCATCTAACAAAGATACTCCGGACACATCCGATGCCCGCGCTGCTCGCTTGATATAGTTTAAAGTAGTTGTCTGGGTTATTTCTTGTTTTTCTTTGGGCTTTTGTGGCTTATTGCGCTTTATATCAAACAACTTTAGCTGTTCTTCGGTGGTTAAATCGGAGTTTATTTCGGCTGTAATGCCTCTGTAATCAAGTGCTAATTCGGTTGGTGAGGGCGGCACAACGTGAGCCTCAGACATAGCGGTTAAACGTCTCGGCATAATATAGTCGCCATTAGCATTTTGTGGATATTCCACATAGCTCTTGGCAAAGACAATTAAATCTGGGGGCTCTGTTTGTTTTCTATTCGCTGTTTGGGTGGTTTGAGATTCTTTCTGAATGGCCGCGGCCGATTTTCCCTTGGCCACTGCGCCGGCCACCATCTGAGTAGCTCGTAACATCTTCAAGAAACTAGAGGAGCACGGATCAGATGCGTCGCGAAGTTTATCGCCTATGGCCAATAATTCTTCAAAATTGGTAAGCAAAAGGACCACCTCGGGCGCTATCTGTGGTGGAGTCATCATCGGAACTAGAACGTTCGCGAGCGTGGCTAGTCGCGTGAGGGGAATATTTGGGTGATATAAGCGCACGTCTCCTCCCCCTGGCTGACTGTTGCCAAGGAGACCTTCCAACTGGTCAAACTGGGACATGTCATGATCCCACAGTAACTCGTAATATTCAGGGTTTTTTGTTTCTGATGCATGCATCATGTCCAGATTAGGAAGATCGTGAGGTAGCGCCCAGGTCTTGGGGAGGTAGCTTAAGTTCATAGACTCTATGAGATCCGTGTATAGCTTCTGTAGCTTTGCGACTTCTTTTGGGTGGTCCGGGGTGGGAGATGGGGTCGCTGCGTCCTTAACTCTCGCTGCTTGACGGATGATATTTTTAATAAAAAAACTCTCTTCCGTGCCAACAAGCCTGGCTGGCGTGGTGTTATACCGATAACCACCCCAATGACCGGTCAGTTTCCAAGCCTTCGCGTCAATATAGCTCCAAATTTCAATTGCTTCGTTGCGGTTGGTAGCGTCCGGGGCGTAGAAGGCTTCGATATTCATTTTGAGGTACGCCATCATTAGCGCTTTGTATTCCTCCAACTCTTCGGCCAGAGCCGAAAAGTCAACTTGACCAAGTTCATCCGATAAAATCAAATAAGACTCGTCCTGAATTCGTTGATAATATTTTAAAACCTTGACTATAGTACCCATCTTTTCTTCAAAGTCCGAAAGTGAACTAAACCTTAACATTTCGGCCCGGATATTAGAACCTGTGCCGGCACTAAAATCTTCAATACCAAAGTCGGGGGCCATCGGTAGTTTGAGAGCGCCAACAGCCATTCGCGATGGATTTTCGTAAGTCTCGAAATCGTTTTGGGCCCAGAGCGCGTCAAATTGTTTCTGCTTGTAAGATACCTCGTACGTTCTTACGACTTCGGTGGGGTTGCCAGAGTGGCGCAGGTTTTGCGTTCCGGCTTCGTATATCCCAGCTTGAGAAACTTCTATGCAATCAGGACAAAATGAAGGGTCTGTATGACTAATAGCCTGTTTAGGGTCTCTCTGATAAGCAGATATTGAGTCCCAATCTGCGGCATATGGAGGGTTTGTCAATTTTCCCCGTATTTCGTCGGGATACATATTCCAGAAAGATAGGGATGAGAAGTCTTTGCCATAATAAGCACATAAAAGTACGGCGCCTGCCAATTGGATGGCGTCTTCGCGAGTTCCCACCGCAACCCTGGCTCCGTTGGATAATGGAGAAACCCAATCTAGATAATCATCCAATTTTGCTGCAGGCGCCTCTATAAAGGCCATCTTGATCTTGTACTTTCCGCCCTCTAATACGGGTTCATATAGGTTATAATTGCGTGGATCTGCCATGATTTTTAATTGGTGTTGTTATATGCGCTACATATATAAGTTGCTTTGCTGTTTTTTCTCAAATACTTATTTCGCGTCCCTGTCACATTAGCCTTTTCATTAAAGATTCCGGCAGCCTGTGTGGCCATCGTTGTTCCAAAGACACCCTGCAAGGCCGTTTTTGTTTGGCCCGCAGCTATGAGTTCTGGTGATGGTGATGTAAGTGGGCTCGCGGTGACCACGGGGTGAGTGTGGGACTGAATGGCGGTATTCCACCCCACTTGCTGTTGATTCCATTTCATCTGATTGTCTATAAACGCATAAAGTAACTCGTGGAGATCTTGGATATAATCTAGTACCCGGTCCATACAATTTACCATATTGCTTCCCCTCACTAGAGGTTGAATGTTGGGCCCTCGGTAATTACCGGCCACCAAGTCAATGCCCTGGATGCTGACAATTTCTCCATTCTTCGAATTATATGGATCCGTTCCCGTAACCAGTTTTATCCCCTCTCTCGCCACAATACGAATATTATCAGCTTTCATACCAATTGCCGAGAGGCCCTTGGGGTTGCCTAGGCCACCGTGCTCTCTGTTGTTTTTAAGGTCAAAATAAATGGGATCGTCAACATCGGTTTTCTCACACATCCATATCCGGGCGGCTGCCGATTTAAAGTTGGGCGACACCTCTTCCGTATTAAGTCCATAGTGGCCTACAACCATGTCTATAGAGTGAGCGTGCGACTCTTGGGATCTGCCACTCCATATACCAGCGGGACGATCTTTCCCCAATACAATAGAAGCGTTGTCTTTCTGAATCCACTGCTCGTAGGGTGCACGGACACATGTTGGAATTCCCGGGGGCAGATCCCTCTCTTCTCCCCCTTGATAATGTATTTTTTGCCATATATCTGCCATTCTACCTTTTCCTCTTTCCTTATCCGACCGGAGCTTTCTCGGGACAAGCCTTGGCAAAAGTGTTGGGATCTACTTTCACAAGGCCCTCTTCCTTTAGCGGGTCATTACAACTAATACTCATCCAAGCTTTTACTTTCTGATTTCTAGGATTGCCACCCCACGTCTTGGGATGGTTTAACAACCGATGGTTTCCTGCAATTCCGGTTTTAGATGGGTAGGTGGTGTCTCCGGCTTTGGGGGGAAACTCTTTCATCAGTCGGTCCCATATCCCTAGCCCGACGGGATCATTTTTGTTGGCCTGAACTTCAAAATGGGCCAAGACGTGAGTGTCACTAATGGGAATTTTGCGTCTTCGGTTGATATCTTTCAACAACCTTACCAACGTATCTTGTTGGGCTTTTGTGTATCCACCACTGTTGTTTTTCCAATTTCCCTCTTTGGGGCGGCCGGTGCCGTACTCCATCTCAAATCCATTTTGAGGAGCTACGTTGGTACCCTGCAAATCTATGGCAATGCCGCGAGTGTTTTGGCTTTGCCTTCTCATGTTCCGTGAATAGCTGCCCGGAGCTTTAGGGTCGGGCCACATGCAGCGCATTTTCACGCCCATCCCCCCGGCTTTTCTGCCCGAGGAGACGACGCCCGCTGTACTATATGCGACCACTGACTCGTCTACCAAAACATAGCACGTGCCATCTAAAGTAATATAATAATGACTAGAACAATTACCTCGCCTAATCCAATCTCGGATGCAAGCTCTTACAACCCCATCCCGAGCGGCTTTGGTTTTTTTAGAAAACCTGTCCTTACCCCAACTTCCATGATGTAAAATGATGCAATCATAAGCCCGATAGTTGCGATCATGATTTCGTTTTCCCGTGGCCGTGGTGTCTGCACAATCTAATTTCCCTAAAAAGGTACGATCTGCCCAGGGAGCGAAGCCAGGTTTTGCGTGAGGGTTGACCCTGTGTCCTCCCGGCCCGCAATTTGCAGCAGGGGGTAACGGTGTCGCAGGAGGAGGGCCCGGTGTTGATGGAGGTGTAGAACCCCGAGGAGTAGATCGCGATGGTGGCACATTTGGAGTGGCAGTAGAGGCGTCTTTGGGGGAAGAACGATCATAAAATTCTAAAATGAACGCCTTATCATTATTAATGCCCAATATTTCCGGTCGCGTTTTCATTTGAAAGTCGGCAAAGGTAACTTTAAGAATGGTGCCCGGGCCAACTTTATCGAGGGGAATGTCAGAGGCACCGCCGGCGATACCAGTGGCGCCATATGTGAAATATATAGGATGTTGAAATATAGCATTCCAATCGGCCTTAGCTATCCTCCGCTTATTTGCGGCGGCGCCGATTTTATCTGTATCGTCGGAGAAGCCACTATATATAAATCCGTTGGCCACGGACGTTTGCTGATCAAGGTCCCCTTTGCCCTGACGTGGTTGTGACGCCAATTTGGTGGGTGGGGGCACCACGTCAAAGCCGGGTATGCGGCAAACAGCACATAGACGTGGCGTACTGTGTTCCCCACTACCTGTCTCCTGATATACATCACTTTGCAAGACGATGGCATTTAAATACGCCGGTTTCCCAGCTTCAATCCGGCTGCTCACATATTGTTGTAGCGCCTCGGACATTAAAGTAGTGCTCATCGTTTCGCGCGCATAGACAGTACGTCCTCCCGTTGCTTCAAAAATGTGCGGATTTAGCTCTTTAGGGTCTATATCTCTATACCGTAAAATTGGCCAAAATTGCATCGCGCGGATAGCTTCTGTCACCTTCCCCCAATCCATCTCTACTCTTTTTCTCCCTGAATTAAGTCGTATAATTCCTTCTTGTCGTCGTCGGACAGAGCAACATCCTTGGTTTCCCGCTTTTGAATGAGGGCAGTTATTTTGACGAGTTGTTCGTTAGACCTCTGTAGGGTCTCCACATATTTCGCGGCAATAACTCCGACTTTTTCGTGTTGCATGTTACTACTCGCTAGAAGTTCCATAACATCTTTGAGAAGAGCTTTCGTAACCTCTCTGTCTTCAGTGATATTTTGAATGGCTTCTTGAAGATAAAAATCTAGATTTTTCATCGTTAGTCTCCAGTATCTTCAATAATTAGCAGTGTTTATATTTTTCCATCGTTCCAATTATTGCGAAACGTTTTGTAGCGGGACCGTAACTTCGTTAAACTGCTCACCACTTGCTTGGTGTTTAGACCCGTTAATTCTCTTAAATAAAGATAAACGGCTTTTTTATTAAATATTTCAATGTCATCCGAGCTTTCAAAGAGTACGTCGATGGCTTTCAACACTTTGCGCTCGTTTGGTTTTAAATTCATCTCATGCCACGAGGAAACCTCCTCCTTAAAAGAAGCCCAAAATTCATTATACTCTCTCTGTGATATATACATCTCATCTTCAGAAAGATATTTTTGTTCTAGCCCGTGATTTATGTCATCAAAATTAAGTTCTCGTCGTGTTTTGGTAGCATTTTTTTTTACCTTGTGAATAAACCAATTTTTTGTGATGACGCTAAAATAAGAAAAGGCTTTTGACCCTTTGTCTGGATCATATTTATCGAGGATAGTCGTGAGCCAGAGTTTGCATTCCTCCATCAGAAATTCAATATTGGGCAAATTAGAAAACTTATACGTATATACAATTTTGTTCACCAACTCATGAAATGCTGGACGTATCCATTCAATATACAGTTGTTGTTTTTCATCGCGGCTATCAGATTTTGCATATTTTACAATGGCATCTTCATGATCTTTAGTAAAATAATGTCTTGTTTTACGTTTCCGGGCCATCTTCTTCCTCTTCATCGCCTTCCTCTGCGACGGTGAGCGCGTTCTTATAGTCTTCTATCTCCCCCACTACCACTTTAGAGTGCTTGATAAGCTGTTGCAGAGTACTGTCCCCGTAATAAGTCTCTAACTCGTGTACACCTTGCAGGTGCGTTGAAAACTCATCTACTACATCAAATAAATCTTCAAGATTATCAAGAACATAAAAATAATCTCGGAGAACATTTCGGAGATACCAAATAAAAAAGATATTCACTATAATAGATAATGTGAGTGCTATCCAAATCATTATGCTTTATACTCCTCCTTCTTCAATCTTTCTTTTTCCTCTTGTAAATCTTTCTTCGTATCAGTGATGTACTTTTTGACGCGATCACCAACCTTCATTTTAGAGTTGTTTTGTTTGGTCGTTTTTCTAATAACAGAATAAACCTTTTTTAAAGTGTGAATCTTCTGACATTCTGGACATTTTTTGAGCTTCTCACCCATGGAGTGAGTGATCGTAATCTCGGCGTCACAACTATTGCATTTATATTGGTATCGGGGCATATGCACGTAAATCTAGGTCGCCTTAAAGCAACGGCTCGTCGTCATCATCATACTCTCCCTCTCCCGCGTCGGAATGACATGTTTCGGGCTCCATGGCGTCGCCCTGTGCCGCGGCATCCAGAATATCTGCGTCTTCGTGAGATAGTTTCACCAAGGGTGGGTTAAGCACAACCAATTGGCTACCGTCGTCTGGAGTGAGTCTGAACCCTTTTAATACGGGAACAATATCACTTTGCTCGAGTAGTGATTTTTGAAGCGCCATCATGACGGCGCCCATAGCTTGGTCTGAGAGGTGGTACTCTACTAGGTTTTGTTTCTCGGGTGTTGTTGGCATTATAATCTCCTTTTTTACCATTTAAAATTGTTTTTGTAATAATCAATCAACTTGGGCAGTTCTTCATCAAAATTCTTTTGATTGTTCCATCCAAGAGATCTAAGTTTGTCGTCGTTAAGAGCGTACCTTACATCTTGCCCTTCTCGGACATAAGACAAATCAATGAAGTCCTCCCAATTATACTCATTTCCATGAAAATTGTTAATCACTTTTCTAACAGTGTCTTTATTTTTCTGCTGTAAGTTGCCCGCCACATTATAAATTTCGTCTACTTCCCCCTTTTTAATAATGGTTACCACAGCGTGTGCTGTATCCTCCGCATGTAGCCAGTTGCGTACGGGTTCGCCTTCGTTGTGTAAACGAATTCTTTTTCCTCTTTGTAATAATTTCACTGATAGGGGGATAAGCTTCTCGGGGTATTGGCCGATTCCATAATTATTGGTGGGCCTCAATATTACGTAATTTAATTTATATGTTCTGGCCCACGCCAAAATTAGCATATCTGCCGCAGCCTTTGATGCGCTATACGGATTGCTCGGATTTAACAAATCGGTCTCTACAAATTCACCCTCTTCGATATCGCCGTACACTTCATCGGTGCTAAAATGAAAAAAGGTTGGCTTATTGTCTACATTGGAAGGCTTCTTGCGGATGAGGTCTAGGAGATTCTTGACCCCCTCTACGTTAGATTTTAGAAAATCGGCGCTATCAATAATACTATTTCCAACATGCGACTCGGCCGCTATATTAATAACCCATTCACAGTCAGGCAGATATTTTAAATCGCATATATCCTCCTTAACAAATGTGAAATTCTCGTTCTTCTTAAACTCTTCTAAAAAATGCATATTGGCCGCATACGTGCACTTATCCACCCCATATACTTTCCACCCTTTTTTCAAGCAAAGTTTAGTAACATATGCGCCAATGAGACCTAGACACCCAGTGATGGTTACCAATTTCATTAAAATGCTCCTCTTTCCCAGAGACTAGTGGCCTTCTCATAGGCTTTATAAAACTGGGGTTTCGTGACGTTTTTTTGGTCCATTAATGCTTTCAACTCTTGATACAAATACTTCACATCGGTTGTCATTTTTTTAAAATCTAAAGTAAGAACCGGGAGAGAATTGCTTTTAGTATAATCAAAAAATTCAGTTAATTGCTCACGATCTTTGGACATCTCGGCTTCCTCCCAGGCGCGTTCAGTTGAGATCTCGGCGATGGGTACCCCTTGCTCTTTAAGTAACCGCTCGCCGATGTTCCGGAGAGTTTTATGGCCGGTCGGACTGTTCTGTGCCCAGCGTGGGCCGCCTTGTGTGCCCCATCCTCGCTTCAATCGCGAACGGGCCACTTCACGTGCATCCCGTACGGGAACTATAAACGTTTCCACGCGCTCACCCTTCCTACGGAATAATTCTAAGAGACTATCAAGGTCTTCTATGTCAACCCACCGAGGACTTTTCATAACATCAATACCCGGGTAGGCCGAGAAGGCAGCGAGTTCCAATCCATGTGACCTCAAAGTCGCTTCTGCGGGGAATCCAGTCTTGAGGCCGGCCCACGTAAATAATCTCACTAAAAAGGTGGTGCCGCAACGTCCTGTTCCGGTAATGATAATCTTGCCTGTGCTCATCGCGATGGCTCCCCATTGGGCTCCGCCGTGGCTCGTAAAAAAACTTCAATTGCATCATGGATCTTCGTATCCACTACTTCTTTCCAGGCAACGCGTTTTGCGTTGATCTGCTCTCTAATCTTGGTAGCTGAGATAAAGCCGATATTTTTAGGGGGCACATATTCATTAATTTCATATCCCACGCCGCGGCCATAGTTGACGCTTTCAATATCAGGAATTGTAATGATCTGTACATTATCGTTAGAGTAAACTTGTTCTATCATTGATATCGTCTGTTTTGTGGTGAAGGGGTTGCGCGGATCTGGGGGGATATCCCGTACGGCAATAAGCACAGGTATCTCTTTTTTTAATTTTTGGTTAATTAGCCATTTATGGCCATTATGAAAAGGCTGCCATCTTCCTATAAACATTGCTCGTTTCATTTTACATTCTCCATAATAAATTGTTTTAATTTTCTGGCCGAGTGACCGACCGTCTCTCTCTCAGTGTCGAGCACTAGATCCGCGTTACCGGGTGCTTCATAGGGGTCTGAGACTCCTGTGAAATTGAGAATTTTATCCGGATGGTTGTCTGGAAGAAGCGCCTTGGCATAAAGGCCCTTGGTATCTCTTTCTTTGAGTTCCTCGAGTCCACAGTTAACAAAAACGGTTTTGACGTTCCCATATTCTGTAAGTTCATCACGAATATCTTTATAGGGATTAATCGCGGCTATAATAGAAATTACATTATTCCGTGCTAGCACGCTCCCCACAAAACCCAGGCGTCGGATATTGGTATTTCTATCTTCACGTGAAAATCCTAGATCGCTGCAAAGGCCTGTGCGGTATTCATCCCCATCTATAATTTCAATTTTATAGCCCTTTTTCCGTAATTCATGAGCCACGCGGTTGGCTAAAGTGCTTTTGCCCGCTCCGGACATTCCCGTCATTTGGATAAAGAGGCCCTTTGTTTTGCCCCATTTAATGAAATTCCAGGCGCGCTCGTGAAACATATAGAAAACAATCATTATAGAATGATATATGACCGCGATATAGATGGGTGCATTGGGCGATTGCCATTGCCATAGGGCAGATGCAACTAGAAAAAGAAGGGTAACTCCTAGAAATTTCCAACTTAAGGCCTTGGTAAGTGTCCTGATCTTTGTGTCTACCATTAATCTCCCTTTACAATCCGGTGGGAATCTTCGTCAAAATGCTCCGTCGAAAACTCAAATAATTCCGATTCTTCTAGCGCAACCATTTGATGTCGCAGGCCGGGATATATATAAAAATTTTGGCCCGGCTCCAAAACAATTTCGTCGGCCACGTCAACGTCATCATAATCAGAGAATTTTACTAATAGTTTACCCGATTGAAGATAAAACACCTCATCTTTTATTCTGTGATAATGCCAGGAGCAGCGCTTTCCTTTTTCAAAATGTAAAATTTTGCCACAATACTCTGGCTTGTTAACAATCCATAGCTCATAGCCCCACCCCTTTTCCACACGTTTCATACCGGGTGTTTTATTCATTCGGTTTCCCTCCCGCGAGAGTCTTTGTAGTTGAATAATCCTTAATTCGCGCAAAATAATGTATTTCTGGGACCATCTCTTGTCCTACTATGGGTTTGTTTTGCCAATCAGACCCTACAACCATGATATTTATATTGTTATCTTGCAAATGTTTTTTTAATTCATCATCTGTATTGAATGATACCACTTTATCCACGTATTTTATAGCATTTAATAAATATATTCTATCTTCCAGCTTGTTAACGGGGCGATGCGATCCCTTGGCTTCTTGTACGCGGGCATCGGTATCAGTTCCTACAATGAGAATGTTCCCCTGTTTTTTCGCATATTCAAACATTTCTATATGCCCTCGGTGTAATACATCGAAGCATCCATTTACCCACACCGTTATCATTCTTTCCTCTTAATAATTTGCATACCAGGGGTCATCTATTAAATCATACATTTCTATAAGCTGGGATATCCCGGTATCTAAGTCATATTGGCACTCAAATCCTGTATCGTACATCTTTTGGCTGCTCACAATATAATTTCTTTTATCAGGATCAGAGGTAAACTCAGCTTTAATAATTTCTAACGGTAAGTGTTCTTGTATTTTTTGAGCCAATTGTAATTTATTCATGTTTAGCGCGTCGTTGCCGACGTTGAACGTCTCATTTTTGCAAACTTCCCAATTATCAATTGCATGCTTAAAAGAGCGACATATATCCCAAATGTGCACATAATTTCTCATGAACTCGCATTCGTATAATACAAGAAGCCTGTCCTTGATCGCCTTTAAAACAAAGTTGTTAACTAACAAATCTGTGCGTGGTCGCGTAGAAGGGCCATATACGGTGGCCAATCGGTAAGTGCAGCAATTCTCGGTATTTCTATATACTTCTTCTGCTTCCACTTTTGTTTTCCCATACAGAGATATCGGATTAAGAGGGAATTCTTCAGTGATGATGGTGCCGTCGTCGCTGGAGCCATAACCAGAGTTGGTGCACGGATATATCACTAATTGATTGTCTGACTTATTCTGTGCAATCCACCGATTCGCGGAATAGTTGATTTCCGAGGCGTCGCGAGGGCTTCTCTCACACAATGGAAATCCCACGAGCGCGGCGAGAGGGATGATCACATCACTCTTTGCTAACAGTGGGGACATTAAACCCTTATCTCTTACATCACCTCTAACAAACTGAAAATTATCCCTTCCCACATATTTTAATAGCGAAGTTTTATCGTACATCAAGTTGTCGATGACAACGACGTTATGCTCGGGGAGAAGATATTCAATCAACTCGCTGCCAATATATCCAGCGCCGCCAGTGATTAAAATATTCATTATCTCTCCAATTTACCCGTTATCATATCCTTCATCATAATCCAGTCACTTGCCTTTGACAGAATAGGGTTTTTCCATGCTCCGGGCTTATTTTTCTCAAACACGAAATGGCCTATCCATGCAAAGGGATAGATTACAAAGGGAGTCAGCAAGAGAGCCAACCACCACGAATTTTGTATGCAGAAAATTACAAATAGAATAGTACATAATTGTCCAAGGGCATGAAGTCTTCGGTTCCACTTATTTTGGTGAAGAGTCAAGTAATAATCATAATATTTATCTAGATTTTTTAACAATGTTAACTCCTTTTTGTTGAACCACTATTGTAGCACACTCATTGGCAAATTTTAATGCTTCATTCACATCGCTGGTTTCCAAGTACTTAGAGACGAAGCCGGCTAAAAATGTATCGCCAGCGCCCGCTAAGTCTTTTATCTCAACCTTCTTCACCGGATGTACCGCCTCCTTATAACGACAGCCATCTGATCCAAGGGTAACCACCAAGCTTTCATTGAAGATATACATCCGGTCTTCGATAGAGGGCTTTGTCTTTTCATATTCTATGTTATTGATCTTTATCCATTTGCAATCCTCTGCCCACCGTCCTAATTGTTTTTTCGTGTCCATAAAGGTTAGAGGGTGATAATAACATATTTTTTCTATATCGTTCGTGGATAAAAAACCCTTGTCATAGTCCGATATAACGACGGCATCATATTGGGTCAAATATTTCTTTGTTAAATATTTTTTGTCAATTCTCTTAATTCTTGTTTCACCAGTGTCGATGCGGATTAACAGATGGTTACTTTTCTCATCCATATATCTAGT
>Ga0315338_1001425_pt1 | contig 30185 bp, 28 predicted proteins | sample ASW8metaG_FD_204518 | JGI IMG/M metagenome (GOLD analysis project Ga0315338, IMG submission 204518) | Ammonia-oxidizing marine archaeal communities from Monterey Bay, California, United States - ASW #8 | ecosystem: Environmental > Aquatic > Marine > Coastal | place: USA: California | collected... | reverse complement strand
AAGCGGAATCATTTAAGACAGTTTACAACTATGATTTTAAATAGGACTTATTAATGAAATCTTATAAATCAATTGATATTAGTAATATGAGCCAAGCCATATATGATTTTCCTGATCACATTCAAGCTGCGGTAAAAATTGGTGATAATATTTCTCTCAATCATGCCTATAATGGTATTCAAAATATTGTTTTAGCTGGCATGGGTGGATCAGCCATTGGTGGCGATGTTGCTCGTCTCTTAGCTAAAAATGAACTGAATATCCCAATGTTAGTTTCCAGGAATTATACTTTACCTAACTGGGTGAATAAAAAAACCTTGGTAATCTGTTCGTCCTATTCAGGAAATACGGAGGAATCTATTGCAGCTTTCGATCAGGCTCAAGATAAGGGTGCCCAGATCATCGGAATTACAACTGGTGGTTCTCTTATGGAACGGATGCATGATCTAAAGATGGATGTACTGGCTATTCCCTCTGGAATGCAGCCTCGAGCTGCTCTGGCTTTATCATTTGTTCCCGTGCTTTATTTACTTAATAAAGTTAACTTAGTTGGTTTTGATACAATCAATGAATTAAAATGTGCAGTTGACCTTATTAATTTGAAGAGGGATCAGTATGGTGAAGAAATAGTTGAGAATCCCACATATAAATTGGCTCAGAAAATTTATAAAACCTTACCAATTATCTATGGTGAAAATGAGGCGACTTCAATATTGGCAGTTCGTTGGAAAAACCAGTTAAGTGAAAATGCTAAAATGCTGGCTTTTCATAATGAACTTCCTGAAATGAACCATAATGAAATTGTTGGGTGGGAAAATAATTCCGAATTAATTAATCAGTTATTAGTGATTTGGTTGACGGACGAAGGCGATCATCCTCAGACCGCTGCTCGGCAAGAAGTAACCCGTGAGATCATCGGTGATCTTGCAAGGAATCACGTAGTGGTATCAGTAGAGGGCGGATCAAAAGTTGAACGATTAATACATATGATCCATTTTGGTGATTGGGTGAGTTTTTGGTGTGCGATTTTACATGGTACAGATCCAACTCCGGTAATAAAAATTGATAAACTAAAAAGAATTTTGTCAAAAAAAGTTGAACACTAAGTATCATGTTTCTAATTTCAATTAAGGATACATAATGATTCCCGTCAAAGTTCAAAAAATATCGTATTATCACCCGAACCGTAGTTATGCGGTTATATTAAAAGAGCTTAAAGGCGAACGTCGACTCCCAGTCCTTGTTGGCGCTTATGAAGCACAAGCCATTGCCATGTCCATGGAATATATTGATACACCCCGTCCTCTCACTCATGACCTCATTGTTAATTTGGTGCAAGGCATCGACGGAAATCTATCTGCTGTTAAAATCACAAAATTAGAGGATGGAGTTTTTTACTCTATTCTTGATCTTCAATGTGAGAAGTTGGGTCACCGTGAAATTGATTCTCGTCCTAGCGATGCTTTAGCTGTTGCACTGCGTATGCATTCTCCGATTCTTGTTGCTGATGAAGTGATGGATGAAGCCATTGTGTGGGAAGAAGATATGAAAAATATTGAAGAAGAAATTCAACAAGAGCCTAAAATTGATATATTGGAGAAACAACTGAAGAAAGCCATTGATAAAGAAGAATATGAGATTGCTGCACGTATTCGGGATAAAATAAAAAATATTGATGATTAGTCTTGCAAAGCATCCATGGCATATTGGGCTGCATGTTGCTCAGCTGCCTTTTTATTTGTACCAATCCCACTTGGGTAAATAACACCTCCAACATTCACATGTACTTCAAATAACTTTTGATGATCAGGACCAGATACGTCCGAAACCATAAATTTTGGGTTGGGCAATTGTTTCATGTGGCATATTTCTATTAATTGTCCTTTATAATTTACGGATTTCCATGCTTCTCTTCGATGGGTCCAAATTGTATCCAATATTACTTTTTTTGCCGGTTCAATGCCACCGTCTAAAAATATAGCACCGATCAATGCTTCATACAGATTAGCAGATTGCTTTATAGCAATTTTTTCTTGTGTTAGATCTACAGTTGATTCAATCTTTATAAAATCAAGTAAAGTCATCAATTGGCCCATTGATGCGAGAAAAGACTTTTGAACTAGAGCTGAACGCTTTTGAGTGAGAATTCCTTCATCACCTTCCGGGAATTCCCGCATGAGTTCCCGACTTACTACAATATCAATGACCGCATCGCCAAGAAATTCAAGTCGCTCATAGTTTTTCCTTGGTAGGCTTGATAGGGAACGGTGGGTGAAAGCCTGTTCCAGATAGGGAAGATTTCGAAAACGGTAATGGCAGATTTTTTCTAATTTAGAAAGAGGATGAGATTTAAATGATTTGAATAATAAATCAAAGAGAGACACGTACTATACTTTATTCCAACGTTTAATAACAATCACGCTATTATGGCCGCCAAATCCGAATGAATTTGACATAGTCACATTTACATTTTTGCTCAGAGCTTTATTCGGGATATAATCCAATGGACATTCTGGATCTGGTGTGGTGTAGTTAATTGTAGGTGGAAGTATATTATGTTGTATGGCTTGTACGCATGCTGCAGCTTCAAGGGCGCCACTGGCACCAAGCGCGTGGCCAATCATGGATTTTGTTGAGCTGACCTTCAGTTTATTAGCATGATCACCAAAAAGAGTCATGATTGCAGAAGATTCAGTTTTATCATTAAAAGGTGTGGATGTGCCGTGAGCATTGATATAATCAACATCTTCAAGATTCAGACCTGCGTCAATAATCGCATTTTTCATGGCTAGGATGGCACCAACTCCACCTTGGGAGGGCTGAGTAATATGGTATGCATCATCTGTGGAACCGTAACCAGCTAATTCACCTAGGATAATTGCACCACGTGCTTTGGCATGAGTAGCCTCTTCCAATATAATTGATGCTGCACCTTCTCCTAAAACAAAACCATCACGATCAGCATCAAAAGGACGACTGGCCGCTTCAGGATCATCATTCCGGTTAGATAGTGCCTTCATATTTGCAAATCCTGATATGGTGAGTCCAGTAATGCTTGCTTCAGCTCCACCGGTAACCATTACCTCTGCATCTCCATATTGAATCGTACGCGCAGCGCATCCAATAGCGTCCGTCCCAGATGCGCATGCAGAAATAACTGTATGATTTGGTCCTTGGAATCCATAATTAATAGCAAGATTTCCCGCAGCTATATTGGCAATCATTCGTGGTACAAAGAAAGGAGAAACCCTTCTTTGACCTCTTTTTGAATAAATGCTATTTTGATCTTCAAGGGTTTGAATTCCTCCCACACCAGTTCCCATAATTACGCCTACACGTTCCAGGTCAATATCGCTTTTATTTAACCCGGACTGTAATAACGCTTCTTTTGCCGTTACCAGAGTATAGATTGTAAAAGGGTCCATTTTTCTAATCTCTTTTTTATCGAAGTAATCTTCGGGGTTAAAGCCAGAAAGTTCACCCGCAATCTGGACACTCAGATTTTCAGCATCAAAACATGTTATTGGACCAATACCACTTTGTCCTGCAGAAAGAGCATCCCAGTATTTAGATAACGAATTTCCATTAGGCGCAAGTGCACCCAATCCAGTGATAACAACGCGACGTTTTTTCACTAGTTTTTATTGATTAGCTTCGATGTAATCGACAGCTGCCTGAACTGTGGTAATTGTCTCTGCATCTTCATCAGGAATTTCAATACTGAATTCTTCTTCAAGCTGCATAATCAATTCTACTGTATCTAGTGAATCAGCACCTAGATCATCTACGAAAGATGCATCAGATACGATTTTATCTTCTTCAACACCGAGCTTATCGATGACGACTTCTTTTACTTTGTCGAATGTGGACATTGTTCTCTCCTTGATTTAAATCATGACCATACCGCCATCAACCGTAAGGGTTTGCCCCGTTATGTATCCTGCTTCATCCGAAGCCAGAAAAAGAGCAGAAGCGGCAATATCACTAGGACTACCAATGCGTCCCAATGGGATTTTTGTAATTAAATTTTCTTTAGCTTGATCTGTGATTTGATCCGTCATATCTGTAGCGATATATCCCGGCGCGATAGCGTTTACGGTAATTCCACGAGGTGCTAACTCTTTAGCTGCGGATTTAGATAAACCAATTAATCCAGCCTTGGATGCAGCATAATTGGCCTGCCCTGGATTTCCAATGAGGCCAACGATAGATGAAATATTAATGATCCGCCCAGCACGTTGTTTAATCATGATTTGGCTTACCGCTTTGATACCATTAAAGGCACCGTTAAGGTTAATGTTGATAACTTTATTCCAGTCATCTTCTGACATACGCATAATTAATTTATCTTTACATACACCTGCATTATTGACCAAAATATCTACCGAGCCATGATTTTCTACTATTTCTTTGATTGTATTCTGAAACGCATCTAGGCTTGATACATCACAGGTATAGAAGGAAGCTGCCCCACCATTTTCAATTAAGCTGTCCGCCACAGATTTAAGGTTATCTTTATTACGACTGACACAAGCTACATGGGCACCAGCTTTAGAAAAAGTTTCCGCCATTCCTTTACCTATTCCCTGTGAGGCGCCGGTTATAATTGCCACTTTGTTTGTCAAATCAAACATAGGAAAAATTTACAATTTGTTCTAAAGATTCCACACCATTCATATTCAATGAACGATCAATTCTTCTAGATAATCCTTGGAGGACTCGTCCTGGTCCAATTTCAACGGCAGCAGTTATACCATCTTTAATCATCCGGGTAACAGATTCGTGCCAGAGGACAGGTTTCTCCAATTGATCAATCAATGCTTGGCGAATATCATCTCCGCTGGAAATAGGTGATGCAGATACATTGGCATATACTGGAATTTCACTGTTACGAATTTCTATAGATAATAGCTTTTTCGAAAGAACTTCTTTTGCGGTATTCATCAATGGGGAATGGAAAGCACCACTGACATTGAGTTTAACTACTTTAATAGCACCCGCTTCTTTCATTATTGGCAGAATAGAATGTACAGCTTCTAATTCCCCTGAAATTACTACCTGGCCTTTAGCATTATAATTCGCAGCTACCACAATGCCATCATTATAAGATTGGCATATTTCTTGAACCTTTTCATCATTTAAACCTATTACGGCAGCCATGGCGCCTGGATTATTGATCTCAGCATTTTGCATGCCTTTGGACCGTACTTTGACCAGTTCCAAACCTGTTATAAAATCAAATGCATTGGCTAGGGATAAAGCCGAATATTCACCTAAACTATGTCCGGCGGCACAGGAGGGGATTACACCTTCTTCTTTTAGCAATTCACCAATAATTACACTAACGATATAGATGGCTGGTTGGGTATACTGTGTTTGTTTTAATGTGTCCTCTGGCCCATTAAAAATAATGTCTTGGATATCCAAACCCATAATATCATTGGCGGCTTCAAAATATTGTTTACCCATTTTTGTTTTTCTAAAAATATCATGGCCCATGCCGACTTTTTGAGATGCCTGTCCCGGACATAAGAATGCCAGGCCCATTAGATGTTTCCCCAGCGGATTAACATTGAACCCCAAGTGAATCCGCCACCAAAAGCGGCCAACAATAAAAGGTCGCCGTTCTCCAATAGATTGGCCTCAACCGCTTCATCTAATGCTATAGGTATCGTCCCTGCCGTTGTATTGCCATAGCGATTAATATTCACAAATACTTTTTCTTTATTTAAACCACATCGTTTGGCAGCAGCATCAATAATACGTCGATTTGCTTGATGAGGGATAAATAATTTTATATCGTCACCGGTCAAATTATTATTATCAAGGATACGCTTACTGACATCAGCCATATTCTTTACGGCAAATTTGTATACAGTTTTTCCATCTTGAAAAACATAGTGCATTCTTTTTTCAACTGTATCTTTAGAAGCTGGATGGAGGCTTCCTCCAGCCGGAACGCCTAAATATTTACTGCCACTACCATCAGTATGTAATATAGAATCTAAAACGCCCATTTTATCTTCTGTCTGTTCCAAAAGAACTCCGCCACCACCATCACCAAAAATTACACAGGTGTCACGGTCAGAATAATCTATAATTGAACTCATGGTATCTGCACCAATAACAATTGCATTATTATATTTCCCGGATTCCACCAGTTTAGCTCCAGTTTCCATGGCATACACAAAACCAGTGCAGGCTGCTACAATATCATAACCCCAGGCATTAATAGCGCCAATTTTATCTTGCAAGAGGGCAGCTGTTGAAACAACAAGAAAGTCAGGAGTGCTTGTAGCTACAAGTATAAGGTCAATGTCTTTTGGTGATTTTCCAGATTTTTCTAATAATTGTTTGGCAATCTTTGAGCCCATGTCCGATGTGGCCTCACCTTCACCGACTAAATGGCGTTTTTGAATCCCCGTTCTGGATCTAATCCACTCATCCGAGGTATCCACCATTTTTTCAAGGTCAAAATTTGAAAGGATTCGTTCGGGTAAGTACCGTGCTGTGGCTGTGATTTTTGCTTTCAACTGAGGACTTTAATAATTCGTCAATACTTTTGTTGAAGTGTTGTCTAATAAATTCCCATTTTTCATTATATGAATCACTCAGTAGCTGAAAGAACAGGACGCCCTCGGTAATATCCACAATTGGGACATGCCCTATGGGGCATTTTGGGCTGACTACATTGTGGACAATTAGCTGTGCTCACCGATGCAGCTTTATAATGGGTGCGGCGTTTTCTGCTACGGGCTTTTGATTGTCTACCTTTAGGTAATGCCATGATTACTCCTGAAAATTCTTATTTTATATATTTTTTAATAAATCCCAGCGCGTATCATCTTTAGAAAGATGGCACGCACAGGTGGTTAAGTTTAAATTTTTACCGCAAGTTGAACATAATCCTTTACAATCATTATCACAAAGTTGTTTGAAAGGTTCTGCCAATAAAACTATGTCGTGAAAGACCGGTGTAAGGTCGACAAACTCTTCAGAACCTGCAAACCGAATTATATCAATATTTTTCTCATTAAGTAACGTATCATCATTTGTTAGAATCACATTGATGTTTGATTCATGTTCTTCAATAAAATCGGCCAGACATCGGTCACAGGATTCTTTCAATCTCGCATTTAATTTTCCATAGATACGATATCCATTGGCTGCAGTTTCCACTGAAATAGTGCACATTATTGTGTTACCTGCAACTTGAAGTTCACCCAGATCTAAATTATCTGCTGAGATTTCAAAAAGCTGGTTGGAAATAAGTTGTTCTAAATCCGACCTAAACAGCTTCATTTTAGCCAAGAAATTTACCTTTTATTAACTCTCCTTACCAAGTCTATTTCAGTAAGTATTTTAGGATAGAAGATAAGGTCAAACTCAACAATAACCAGCTGTCTATACTTTGGAGTCATAATTCATCGCCTTCATCATCCCTAATATCATCAACCACCTCTACTTCCAATTCTTCTTCATCCTTACGTTCAAGGATATTGTCATTATCAGATTTGTTTCGGAAAATAGTAAACATCAATGTTTCACCAACAGAAAGAACCGATAAGAAATAAGAGAAAAATGAAAGTGTAATCAGGAAAAGAAATATTCCGATGAAAAATGCAGCAATACATCCGGTTCCAGAAATATCTACAGAAGCAGCGGGAATAAAAAATGAATAAAAATTATCTAAATGATTACTGATATTGCATGCGCTACCGCACCATGTCCAACAGTTTACTCCACACGAATTTGCAATCGAAATTAATAGATCCTGTGGCCAAACTATATGTGCTGCAGAGCCTACAATCTCTATTAACTTTGATCCCATCAGTGCCTCATGACCAAATACAGTATTGATTAATTTAATACCATAAAATGATGCTAGTTTAAAAATGGCGACTGCAAAAACGCTTAAAGGTAAAAGAATGAGATGATATGCAATCACTCGCCAGGACTGACTCCATGTGATGGAATAACTGTTAAATATGGTTCCCATGGTATCTTCCTCAATTGTGCTAACAATTGCCGGTGTATATATAAATGAAACAACAAATACTATTGCTGTATATACAGTAAAAACTGCGCCGAAAAAATAGAGCAGGTATGGAAGTGCAAAAAGAAATTCACCTATATAAGGAATCTTACCAAAAAGGGCAAATACAATTGCCATTCCTACAAAAAATATCATAATTAATGACATAGAAACCGAAGTGAATATTATCGGATGCCAATGCTTCCTAACATATTGCCAAGCATCATTGGCAGAATAAAATTCATCCCCTTTAAGCTGTTTATAGGTCACACGAGAAACGGCAGTACAAGCCAGGTGGATGGCAAAAAACCAATTTAATATACTGACCCAGAACAAGACCCACGCATACCAAGGACCATTGACCAAATACAAACAAGGATATAATCCTTGCGCAGTCCATGTTTCGCTAAATGAATGTCCTGAAAGTGCTAAAGCTAGGTAGTTAAGGATAAAATAAGAGACATAACCAATAATATTAGAGACGAGAAAGATCCAGATCTTTTTACCACTTAGTGCTAGACGGGGTGCACGGAAAATATCCCGAACATCAAAATGTAGATTCATTGGTTCCATGAGGTCCTTTGGTTATGATTTCTGTATTAATATTCATATCGAACAAAATCAACCCAGGCGTTTTCCTGCTGGGTCTCGGATAATGATTTGGCCACAGCACTCGCTGTTTGCCTCTTAGCATAACTTCCCACACGAATTCGATACCATACTTCATTAGTTTCTTTAAATACCGCTTTTTGAATATAAGCATCGTATCCAGCATCAATTAATTTCGCTGCAAATTTTTTAGCATCAGCTAATACTTTTTTAGACCCCACTTGAATGGTGAAACGGTTTTTATCATAGGGGATCGAAGAACCGCGATCTTTTATAGTAATTTTCTTATTGACTGTTATTTTAGGTTGAGATGCCGGAGGTTTTGGTGGCGATATATTTTCTTCTTTGACCATTTCTTCTTTAAGGATTCGTTCTACAGGTATTTCTTTTATATTTTCTAATACATCTGCAACTGATTCAGAATCATACCATTTCGAGTCATCATTCTCAACCAATAGTTCTGAAACGGCAGTTGATTCTCCCTCATTTAAATAGGTTTTTTCTTCCAATTCTTGAGTATTTACATCTGCAATTTCAGTCTCCACTACATCGTAGGAAAAAGATTCTGTACTGATCTCATCTTGATATAGAAATATGGATACCTCAAGGCTATATATACCTGGAACATCCGGGGTAAAATTAATTAAAGTACTATCATCTCCAAATTGAATATCGCTTTTCTTGATTTCACTCTTATCTGGAACACTTGTCAGTTCCCAAATGAATTCAAGGTCTTCACTATCTTCTGGAATCTCTGCAGAAGCAGTGATTGATTCACCTAAGATCACTGTGAAATTTTCTTTTACACATGCCAATAATAACAGCGCCAAAAAGATAATGTTATATTTTTTACTTTCCATCATTTCAATCGAGGTATGAATGCCTGTCTTGGAATTTGAAGGACTAGAAGGAAAAATGCAACAGTTACTGATTGCTAATTAATTCGCTTTCGGTGAAGAAAAATTTAATCTCGATATTAGCATTTTCATCATTGTCCGCACCATGAACAGCATTTTCACCTAATGATGTTGCAAAATCCTTCCGAATTGTACCTTCAGCCGCTTCTGCAGGGTTGGTGGCACCAATCGTTTCACGCCAAGCCACAACTGCATTCTCTTTTTCTAATGCCATAACTAAACATTGCCCCGATGACATGAATGTGGTCAATTCTTCAAAAAAAAGACGTTCAGAATGAACAGCATAAAAACCTTCAGCTTGTTTTTTGGTCATACGAATTAATTTTGCACAGATGATTTTAAATCCTGCACTAAGGACACGATCAAGAATTCTACCCATATGACCATTCCGAATTGCATCCGGTTTGATCATTGCATATGTTCTGTTACCCATTTATAATATTTCCTATTTTGTATTATTGGCACAAAGAAACAAAATCGCCATTATATTTGTTATAATTAATTGTTGTTTAGAAAACTTGGTGATTTTTGTCTCGTATTAATTGTTTAATTTTTCTTTCATTTTGTTACCAATCTCTGCTACTGATTCACAAACTGCTATTCCGCATTCGGTCATAATTCTCATTTTAGCTTCGGCCGTATCATCTCCTCCTGAAACAATGGCGCCTGCATGTCCCATTCTTCGCCCGGGGGGAGCGGTTTTCCCGGCAATAAAACCAACCACTGGTTTGGACATATTTTCCTTAACCCACCGGGCTGAATCATTCTCCATTTGACCTCCAATTTCACCAATTAAAACGACACCGGCTGTTTCAGGATCTGCCTCAAATAACTTTAGTGTATCAATCATGGTGGTGCCAATGATAGGATCCCCGCCAATACCAATAGCAGTTGTTTGTCCTAATCCTGCATTGACCAATTGACCTATAGCTTCATAAGTCAACGTTCCTGATTTTGAAAGGACACCTATATTGCCTTTTTTACAAATAAATCCAGGCATAATACCTATTTTACATTCATCAACTGTGATAATACCGGGGCAGTTGGGCCCAACCAATCGCGTTCCTTTTTGATCAATAATCCGTTTGGCCTTTACCATATCGTGAACAGGTACACCCTCCGTAATACATACTACTAATTCCAAACCAGCGTCCGATGCTTCAATAATGGCTTCGGTTGCGAATTGTGGAGGCACAAATATAATGGATACGTTGGCATTGGTCTCCAGTCTTGCTTCTTTAACAGAATTGAACACGGGTACTTTCCCATCTAGAGCGATTTGACCTCCCTTACCAGGAGTGACACCGGAAACCACATTGGTTCCATAGTCAAGCATTTGGGCGGTATGGAATGAACCTTCTGAACCTGTAATCCCTTGAACCATAACCCTTGAGTCTTTATCTACTAAAATAGACATGTTTTTCCTCTAATTATTTATTGCTGCATCAACAACTTTTTTTGCAGCATCTTTCATATCATTTGAAGGGATGATGGATAATCCCGATTCAGATAAAATGGTTTTGGCTTCATCTGAATTTGTACCTTCAAGTCGAACCACGACGGGCACTGTTAATCCAAGTTCTTTTACCGCCTGAATAACACCATTAGCAACTCGATCACAGCGAACTATCCCACCAAAAATATTAATTAAAATAGCTTTCACATTCTTATCCGAAAGAATAATCTTAAATCCATTCTTTACTGTTTCAGCCGAAGCTGCACCACCCACATCTAGGAAATTCGCTGGTTCACCGCCAGCCAGTTTTATAATATCCATGGTTGCCATTGCTAGTCCTGCGCCATTTACCATACAGCCGACATTGCCATCTAGCTTGATGTAATTTAGATCATATTTACTAGCTTCAAGTTCAGTGGGGTCTTCTTCGTTAATATCTCTAAGCTCAGCAATATCTTTATGTCGGAATATTGCGTTGCTGTCAAAATTAAATTTTGCATCAAGAGCAACGATATAATCATCTTCAGTAAGGACCAATGGATTAATTTCTACAATGGTCGCGTCTGTACCTATATAACATTTATACATTTTCATAAAAACTTTGGTAGCTATTTTGAATGCATTACCTTTAAGCCCTAGTCCGAAAGCTAATTTTCTAGCTTGAAATGATTTTATCCCAACTAAAGGGTCGATCCAGACTTTGATAATTTTTTCCGGTGTTTCTTCAGCAACTTTTTCAATTTCAACGCCACCTTCAGTTGAAACCATGAAGACGTCCTTGATTTGAGCTCGATCAAGCGTAATGGCACAGTAATATTCTTTTTTAATATCTAGAGCTTCGGTGATATATACTTTGAGGACTTCCTGTCCTTCTGCGCCGGTTTGGTGGGTAACCAGATTCATGCCAAGCATATTTTTGGTATTGGCCAAGGCCTCTTCAGTCGTTGGTGAATATTTTACTCCACCGCCTTTACCGCGCCCACCTGCATGGATTTGTGCTTTTACAACAACAGCTTCTGTATTGAATTCTTCTTGAACTTTTTTGATTGTTTCAAGCACATCATCAATCTTTTCAATCACATAGCCATCTTGGATTGGTATATCGTACGACTTAAAAATTTCTTTACCCTGGTATTCATGAATTTTCATGGATTAGTTCCTGATAATTGTTCCATTATTTCCGTTTAATGCTTCTTTAACTCCTGCAATTGAGGTGATGACTACTTTTTCTCCGTGATGTTTTAAAAAGTATAAAGCGGCCTGAATTTTTTGTGCCATACTACCTGCCTGAAAATGCCCTTCTTCATTATAATTTTTTGCTTCGGTCAATGTAATATCTGTCAATTGTTGTTGCTCATCTGTGCCAAAATGTAAACAAACTTTATCCACGTCAGTAATGATCCATAATTCATTGGCTTTGATAACACGCCCAAGTAGTGCAGCTGACAGATCTTTGTCCACCACAGCATCAAGGCCTTCCAGATTCCCACTATTATCCCAATAGGCAGGAATACCACCACCGCCTGAAGCAATCACAATAATACCATTATTCACCAGAGTTTGAATCGATTTTCCATGTTCAATATATTGGGGTAGGGGGCTGGAAACAACTTGGCGCCATTCACCTTTATTCTGCTCCTTAATGACCCATCCAAATTGTTTAGCCATCTGTTCTGCTTCATCCTTATTAAAGCTTTGACCAATAAATTTTTCAGGATTAGTGATTGAAGGATCTTTATTATCTACAATTGTTTGAGTTATTAAAGTAACCACTTCTCGATCGATATGTTCGAGCTTTAAGGCATTTTGAAGAGACTGCTGAATCATATATCCAATAGAACCTTGAGTCTCAGCGACACATACTCCTAAAGGCAATGGCGGGACATCTTTATGAGTTAAATCCATTCGGAGCAACTCATCTCCAACCTGAGGCCCATTTCCGTGTGTTAAACAAATGTTGTATTCTAATGAGACAAAATGCATGATTGCATCAAGGCTTTCCCGAGTGTGGGCAAATTGCTGGTAAATGGTACCGGACTCATTCTTGGGAGAGAGGGCATTTCCTCCAAGTGCAATCATAACAGATTTTTGCATGGGTTGTAATTATTCTTTTTCCATAAATGGATAACGAAAATCTTTTGGCGGATCAAACGTTTCTTTTACCGTTCTCATGGATACCCATCTTACCAGATTGAACATTGAGCCTGCTTTATCATTGGTCCCGGAGGCGCGGCCACCGCCAAAGGGTTGCTGTCCCACTACAGCACCAGTTGGTTTATCGTTAATATAAAAGTTTCCTGCTGAATGTATCAGGTAATCCTTGGCTTCCACAAGCGCTTGTTTATCTTTTCCAATAACACATCCAGTAAGGGCATAATCTGAAGTAGAGTCAACCAGTTTCAAGGTTTCTTTCCATTCAGAGGGTTCATAGAGAAAAATGGTTAGTACAGGACCAAAGATTTCCTCACACATTGTACGAAACTTAGGGTTCTCTGTCAAAATAGTAGTTGGTTCTATAAAATAACCTATTTTATCATTGTAGTGTCCGCCTGTTATTATTTTTGATTCGTCCGAATCATGTGCGAAATCAATAAATTCTGAAATTGAATCAAAGGCTTCTTTATCTATAACAGCATTCATAAAATTTGAAAAATTTTCCGGATTGCCTATATTAATAGTATCCACTTCAGCAATGTACTTTACTTTTACTGAGTTCCAAATTGTTTTTGGTATATAGGCTCGAGACATAGCAGAACATTTTTGACCCTGATATTCAAAGGCTCCTCGAACCATGGCAGTTACAAGTGCATCTATATCCGCTGATTCGTGGGCCACACAAAAATCTTTACCACCTGTCTCACCAACAATACGCGGATAGGATTTATAATTGGCAATATTTGTACCAACCTCTTTCCACATGCCTTGGAAAACAGCCGTTGAGCCGGTGAAATGAACTCCAGCTAAATTAGAGTCTGACATGACATTGGGTCCCACATCTCTGCCCGATCCGGGAATGAAGTTGATAACACCTGCAGGCAGTCCAGCCTCAATGAGTAAATGCATTATAAAGTGGGCAGGGTAAACCGCACTAGACGCTGGCTTCCATACAGCCACATTACCCATCATGGCTGGGGCCGATGGAAGGTTGCCACCTATTGAGGTAAAATTGAATGGTGATACAGCAAAAATAAATCCTTCTAATGGCCGTAATTCAAGTGTGTTCTGCATGCCTTCAGGGGAATACATAGGTTGATGCTTACTGAGTTCCTGTGAATACCAGGCGTTGAATCGGAAAAAGTCAATCATTTCACAAGCAGCATCTACCTCTGCCTGGAAAACGTTTTTACTCATATTGAGCATGGTGGCAGCGTTAATGGTATCACGCCATGGTCCAGCCAAAAGATCAGCGGCTTTCAAAAAGATTGTTGCACGGTCTTCCATACTTGTTTTTGACCAGATTTTCCATGCAGTTAGAGCAGCGTCAATTGCCATTTTAACTTCCTTCTCGCCTGCCTTATGGAATGATCCTAATAGATGCTGATGATCATGAGGTAAGCGCATTTCCCCCATTTGGCCCGTTTTAATTTCTTCGCCGCCGATTATGAGCGGAACTTCAATCTGCTGAGATTTTAATTCATGCAGTTTGGCCTTCAGGCTAGTTTTTTCAGTTGATCCAGGTAAATAGGTTAATACTGGTTCATTCACCGGTTTTGGAATACTAGTAGACTTGTATGTCATAAATTTTTTGTTAATTAGTAAAATTTATTGAAAAAAGCTTAAGAATTTATTGGGAAAAAAGTGAGGATTCAATGACTGGTTATGATATAGAATTCAGAATAGCAAGCATAGCTTCTTTATCCGAGGCACAAACGAGTCCCTTTCGAAAAGGTGCAGCCCCATCAAATCCGCGGATATACCAACCAAAGTGCTTTCGCATCAAATTAGTGCCGCTCTTTTCACCGTACCAAGCGATCATATGATCAAAGTGTCGACGACAATATGAGATCCTATCCACAATAGATGGAGCTCCTGGTGGTGTTTCACCTTTATAAAGAGCATTGGCTTCTTTAAAAAACCATGGATTTCCCAGTGCGCCTCGGCCCACCATTACACCATCACAACCTGTTCTATCAAACATACGCATGACGTCATCCGGTGATTTAATATCACCATTACCAATGATAGGTAGCGTAGTTGATTGTTTTAAATTCTTGATTAAGGTCCAGTTTGCCTCTCCTTTATAACTTTGTTTAGTTGTACGCGGATGAAGTGCTATGGCTTTTACGCCGATTTTTTCTAATCTTGGACCAACCTCAGGGATAACAATGGAGTTTGTATCCCAACCTGATCGCATTTTTACCGTAACGGGAACCTCCGGAACCGCTTCTACCACAGCAACTGTAATGTCATCCATTAAGCAGAGGTCTCGAAGTGCAGCAGAGCCCGCGCCGCGCTTTGTAACTTTTGGGACAGGACATCCATAATTTATATCAAGAATATCTGGAGAGAATTTATCAACTACCATTCGAGCTGCTCGACTCATGACATCTGGAGAATCACCAAATATTTGAATTCCAATTGGTCGTTCGAAATCAGTGAATTCAATCATTTTCAAAGTTTTTAAATTCTCTCGGATAATACCATGTGCAGATACGAATTCTGAATAAACAACACTAACGCCTTGTTCTTTGCATAGAACACGAAATGGATAATCAGTTACGCCTGCCATAGGAGCAAGAAGTATTGGGATATCTATATTTATATTACCCAGTTGCATATATCAAATTTATTGCGCATACGCATAATTAATTAAATGTATATATACAACCAACACTTATTATAAAGTGGTATGAGGCAAAATATTATTTTTACCAGGTTCTAACCTTAGAATTTGTAAAATAAAGAAAATGACCTTAATTAAAATAAACCTTTTCGTTTATTATAATTAATTTGAAAATGGATAGTTAATATTTTACATTCCTCGGCTTTTTTGAACGTAAAAAAGAATATTTTATTATGAGTAGAGTTTGTGATGTAACAGGAAGAAAACCCATGTATGGGAATAATGTGAGCCATGCTCACAACAAATCCCGTCGTCGGTTTGATATTAATCTGCAGAAGAAAAGGTTTTGGTTAACGGATGAAAACCGATGGATAACCCTTAATGTTTCTACGCAGGGCTTACGTTTGATTGATAAGATTGGTATTCGTAAAGTACTAAATATAATGAAAGCCGAAGGCAAAAAAGTTTAAATTTTACTTATAACGCAATTTTTATTGATTATTAAGAACCCCAGGTTATTTAGCGTGGGGTTCTTAATTCTCCAGACTATGATTTATTCATACTTATAATTAATTAAATTAATTTTCTAAAGAAAAAATCTATTAAAACAACATTTTTTCACCCAGTACTATAACTGACAGACATTTTTAACGAGTGGGGTTGATTGGTAACTTTTACAATTAGTCGTGTTGACGACGAATGAACGCGGGTACATCCAAATCATTCCCATAAATTGTTGGATTTGTATCATCAAAAAACTTAGCTGGTTTCGGTTGTTCGATTACAGGTTTCTGTGGAATTAGTTCTTCTTGTTTTGGTTGTTGATGTAGTGGCACATTTTCTTTTTCAGCTAGGATTCGTGTTCGGGTAGGTGTTACTTCTTTATTCTCCGAACGGGTAATAGATATATCTTCTAACATGGACTTCCGGTTGAATCCAGTTGCTATGACTGTTACCATTATCTCTTCACTCATCAATGGATCAATTACGGCGCCAAAGATAATATTCGCATCCTTACCAGCTTCCTCAAAAATGATGGATGTTGCTTCATCGACTTCCATTAATGTTAGATCAGCGCCGCCCGTAATATTAACCAATACTCCCTGTGCACCTGAAATGGTTGCATTATCTAGAAGAGGGCTAGAGATGGCCTGTTGAGCAGCAAGAACAGCACGTTCTTCACCATTGGCAGTTCCAGTCCCCATTACGGCCTCACCCATATTTTTCATAATCGTTTCAACATCTGCAAAATCCAGATTAATTAATCCATGAACATTAATGAGATCTGAGATTCCTTTGGATGCATGATGGAGAATAGAATCCGCTAGTTTAAATGCTTCCACAACTGTAGTGCTTTTATCAACAATTGACATCAGTTTTTGGTTAGGAATATTAATAACAGTATCGCAGGCTTTACGTAGCTCTGTTATACCAGCCAATCCTCGGTTCATTCGTTTAGGACCTTCAAAATTGAAAGGGAGAGTTACAACTCCTACAGTGAGGATTCCCATTTCGCGTGCCATTTGTGCTACCACAGGTGCTGCGCCGGTTCCAGTTCCGCCACCCATTCCAGCTGTGATAAAAACCATATCAGCACCTTCTAGCATAGATTTAACCACTTCCTGATCTGCTTCCATAGCATCTTTACCAATCTCAGACCGTGCACCGGCACCCAATCCTTTAGTGAGGTTTTTACCAATTTGGATTTTGTTTTCTGCTGCATTGTTATCCAGATCCTGTGCATCTGTATTAATTACAATAAAATCAACTCCGCTCATACCTGCTTGGATCATACGATTTACCGCATTACCTCCAGCACCGCCAATACCGATCATTTTTAGATTTGCTTTTTGTTCAGCTAGACTATCGAATTCAAATAGCATAGTGATTCTCCTTTCCTTGGTTTCTTGGTATGTGTAGTAATTCTTTCTTTAAAAGAATTCTTTTATAAGTTTTTTCATTTTATCCAGTGTGCCTTTTAGGGATTCCACTGGCATAAACTGGTTAAGGTCTTCTCCGAAGTTTTTCCATTGTGCCAAACCTATGGCACTGGCATAGGATGGACCTGAGGCCACATCTACTGCGCCACTTATATTATTAGGTTTGCCGATCCGAACAGGCATATTGATAGTTTCTTGGGCTAGTCCGGATAAGTTTTTCAGTTTTGATCCACCACCGGTTATCACCATTCCGTAGGTTAAGGTTTCTTTTATATCTGCTCTAGATATTTCTCGCATGATCAATTGCAATATTTCCACCATCCTCGCTTCCACATAGCGAGATAACTCATGTTCAGAAACTTTCCGTTTCAGTCCGCCATTTTGCGCAGGGAGTTCAAAATCTAGATCGGGAGAGGACATGGATGCTTTGGCTGATCCGTATGTTTTTTTAATCTTTTCCGCTTCCTCAATGCCTATTTGAAGCATAACAGCAATATCATTTGTAATACTGGCAGCACCGATTCCCAATGTTGCTGCATGACGTATGCCTCCATCAAAATAGATTACAATATCGGTAGTGGTGGCGCCGATATCTACACAGACTACACCCAAATTCTTTTCATCTTCTACTAAAGTTGATACGCTGGAGGCTAATCCTTGATAAACGATGCCATCTACTGTGACGCCTAATTCTTCTGCGCAACTAGCCAGATTTGTAGCAGCGGTTGTGGCTACTGTAATTAAATGGACTCTGGCTTCTAATCGTCGACCCGTTAAACCAACGGGATCCTTGATGGAATCCATAGTATCAATCGCAAACTCTTGGGGTATTACGTGGAGAATATCACGATCCACTGGGAGCGATATTGCCTTCGCTAGTTCGAGCACACTTCGTACATCTCCATCGGTAATCTCATGTTGTATGTGTCCATTTGATCCATTATTGCCACCTATTGCGATAGCACCCTGAGTATTGATGCCACGAATATGATCACCGGAAATACCCAGCGATAGATTTTGAACTGTAAGGTCAGCCATCATCTGTGCTTCCTGTAGTGCATGATCCATTTCATCGATTAATTGATTGCGATTGGTGATGGATCCTTTCTTCATTCCTGTAGCGGGAGAGGTACCTATTCCTAGTAATTTGATATCACTTGAATTAGAATCCACTTCTGTTATGGCACAACAGATTTTGTTTGAACCAACGTCTAAACCGGTTTGTATATATTTATCTTGATTACGGTTTGATCGTATCATGTCCACTCCCGCGCTATCAGCTGTTTATTATACCGCATATCCAGTAACTGAAAATCGGTTAACTGGCGTTGTCCTAAAGCTTTATGAAAATTCTTTAAAATATTCAATTTGTTTAAAATATTATCTTTTCCGAGAATCACTCTAGTTGGTTTATCAGATAAGATGATTACATATTCATCGTCTTTGTTCAATGTGAGTTCTGAAATATTATTATATAGATCTGGATAACTATCAGATAATTGGTTAAGAATTGACACGGCCTCCTTTACTTTGATTGAATAGGTTTCCTCACCGTGTGGATACAAATCTTTTTCTGAATTAAACCCAGATAAGATAGGAATTAATACACTATTGCTATAACGGTGATTTGGGAGGATAACAGCATCTCCATCAATCATGAGCTGCTCCTTTAAATTAATGATTGCCAAAGGCTTACGTTCTACGATATTGACTCTCATCTTATTCGGGTATTGACGGCTGATTTGGGCTGCTCTTACAAATGGATTGTTTTCAATCGTTTCTGCGATTTCACGCAAATCAAAATCATAAATAGATTGAACTTTAAATTGAGATAGTATTTCTTCATAATCTGTTTTTTCAAGGATATCATATCCATAAATATTGATCTTGGTTAGGTGGAATGTTTGGCGATAATTAGCCCATTTGGCTGCGCCGGACAAGGTAATGAGGAATAATATTAACAATCCTATGCTAATGGTTTTCCTTAATGTTAAACTTTGTTTTTTCTTTTTATTCATACGTCAAATGTCCCAGGTTTAAAACCCAAAGTTTTCACTTCCAATTCAAGCATTATCCCAAATTTTTCATTTACAGTTTTTCTCGCGAGTCGAATTAATTCTACGATATCACTGGCTTTGGCATTACCATGATTCACAAAAAAATTTGCATGGTGAGTAGATATTTCTGCGTTTCCCACTTTTGTACCTTTCAAACCAGCTTGATCAATAAAGAAACCAGCCGCACCTTCACTTGGGTTTTTAAATACGCTGCCAGCTGAACGGAATTTTAATGGTTGGGATGCCTTTCGGCCTCCACTTGCGACTGATCTTTTTTTAGCGATTGTTTCGGCATCGCTTTGAACCAATTCGAATTCAGCACTGATTACGATCTCATCGAGAGGGAAGGTAGAGTGCCGATAACTGAATTTAATGTCTCCTGGTTTATAATATTTTTCTTCTCCACCCATGGTCATCACTTTGACCCTTTTCAAATAATTAGAAATTTCTCCACCAAATGCACCAGCATTCATAACCAAGGCGCCTCCTAAGGTTCCAGGTACTCCGATTAAGCTTTCTACTCCGGATAAATGGCAACTGATACATTCTTTAACCATTTTACCAAGCATTACGCCAGATTCTGCAAATACTGTTGTACCTTTAATCTCAAAGTGTTTCAATGCTTTTCCTAAGGTAATAACCAATCCATCTATTCCTTTATCTGATACCAATAAATTTGACCCTGAACCGACAAAATAGGTCGAAATATGATACTTACTGGCAAATTGTAAGATATTGGAAAGATCATCTTTATCTTTAGGGATGATATAAGCTTTTGCCGGTCCACCGATACCATAAGAAGTATGATGTGTCATGGCTTCATCTTTTAAAAAGATACCTTGTGTTATGTTGTTCAATGTTTTCATGGAATCCACCTTATGCAGCAGCCTCTTGGCTGTCTAAATGATCAAAATAGGATTGACCATATCGCCATATCGTTCCAGCGCCAATCATAATGACTATATCATTTTCTTCAACTATTTTATCCAAGGATGACTCAAGGTCATCTAATATTGGAACATAATGTGCATTTTTATGACCGGCAGAACGCGCTGCATCAAATACTAGTTGGCCTGTGACACCTTCAATAGGTTCTTCTCTCGCCGGGTACACATCTGTAACAATCAGCACATCACTATCCATGAAGGCTGTTGCAAATTCTTTATAAAAATCTTTTGTTCTTGAAAATAGATGAGGCTGAAAAACAGCAATAATTCTTCGATCCCAGCCATCTCTTGCTGCCTGTAGAGTGGCTGATACTTCTGTTGGATGATGAGCATAATCATCTACAACCATTACATCTCTGGCTATTCCTTTGATCTCAAAGCGACGACGTACACCGCCATAATTTCCAATACCGGCAATAATGGTTTTTGTGTCTAATCCCATTTCAAATCCAATGGCGGTAGCGGCCAAAGAATTCAGGACGTTGTGTTCACCAGGGACTTCTAAAGTAACTTCACCGCATTTTAGATTATTACGGTAAAGGGAGTAAGTTGTTTTCATTTGATTGAAACGAATTTTTTTTGCACTGATTTCAGCCTGCGATGATAAACCGTACGTAATGACCGATCGTTTTACCAAGGCCAGAATATTTTGAACGCCAGGCGAATCTAAACATGCCACAAGCGCGCCATAAAAGGGAACTGAATTAGCAAATTGCGCGAAAGAATTATGGAGATCATCCAGATTATCGTAACAATCCATATGTTCCTGTTCGATATTGGTGATAACAGCAATAGTTGGTTTCAACTGCAGGAAACTTTTATCATACTCATCGGCTTCCACAACAATAAGATCTCCAGAACCAAGTTTAGAATTAGTATCGAGATTCTTAACCAAGCCACCAACGACCAAAGTCGGGTCCAGATTTGCTTTGGATAACAAAGAACCAACCATTGACGCTGTTGAGGTTTTGCCGTGAGTGCCGCCAACACCGATACTTGTTTGTTTTAGGGCTATCAATTCTCCTAGCATTTCAGCTCGTTTGATTATGGGAACATTTTTTTTGTGAGCAGCAAGTAATTCAGGGTTATTCTTTGGAACCGCGCTGGAATAGACTACGACTTCACAATCCTGAATATTATTAGCATGATGTCCTTGCAAAATAGATGCCCCTTTGGCTTTCAAATTTTGAATGATTGAAGAGTCATTTAAGTCTGATCCGCTGACTTTAAAGCCAAGGTTTATAAGCAATTCAGCGATACCGCTCATTCCGATGCCACCGATACCGACGAAATGAACTTTATTGACTTTTCGAAACATTATTGAATTAAATCCATAGCTTGATCCACAATTTCTGAAGTTGAGTTTGGCTTACCCAATTTTTTACTTGCTGAAGCCATAGCATTTAGTTGATTTTGATTGTTCAATAAACTTTGTATCATGGCGGCAAGTTTTTCAGGTATAATATCACTCTCATTAACCAATTCCGCTGCTCCATGACGAGCCAAAGCATCCGCATTTTTTGCTTGGTGATCTGCCGCTGCCGCAGGGAAAGGGATTAAAATAGATGGTTTTCCACAGACAGTTAATTCAGAGCAAGTAATTGCGCCAGATCGGCTCATTACAAGGTCACTTGCAGCATAAGTATTGGCCATATCATCAATAAAAGGAAAAACCCGAGTTGTTTCATTTTCATGATGAATATAAGCATTATATGATTTTTTTCCCGTTTGCCAAATAACTTGAGTATTTGATATAGAAAGAAAGGAAACCATTTGATCCATAATCTGATTCAAGGCAAGAGATCCCTGACTGCCTCCAAATAAGAATAAAGTCTTTTTATTCGAATCAAACCCGTATTGATGCAGTCCCGCTTCACGGTTACCAGAATTAATTTCACTTCTCACAGGATTACCTGCCAAAACACACTTTTTTTTTACGAATGACTGTGCCTCTTCAAACGCAATGCACACTTTACTTGCCTTTTTAGCAAACCAGCGCGTGGTTACACCTGGATAAGAATTCTGTTCCTGGATTAATGTGGGAATTTCCCTTCTAATACTCTCACGTAAAGGTAATGCTGACGCATATCCGCCGGTTCCTATAACTAATTGTGGGTCAATAGTATTGAATAATGATTTGATCTTCCCAATTGATGCGATTAATCTTATGGGGAGAAGAAGATTTTTGCCTATACTTTCCAAATTTAAAAGCCTTTGTAGCCCACGGATCGGAAGAAGTGAATGAGTTACATTCTTTACAGGCAAAACATCTTTTTCAATTCCAAACTTGGAGCCAATATAATGTATGGCTGCGTTAGGATGACGCCGCATAATCTCATCGCCAATGGCTAGGGCTGGGAAGAGGTGTCCTCCAGTGCCTCCTCCTGAGATAATAATATTCATCGGCCTAGCCATTGAATTGTGGCCTCCATCCTGAATTGTGGCTAACGCTACGCTTAGTTTGACTAACATTTAGCAAAATTCCCAGACAAGCCAGATTTATTACCAAACTGCTACCTCCATGACTTACCAATGGCATAGGAAGTCCAGTCACAGGAAAAATTCCGGTAACCACAGCCACATTAACAAAAGCGTAAATAATAATGCTAAATGAAATCCCAACCGTTAGCATTACTCCAAATGGATCAGTTATTTCTTTCGCAATTTTGATGCCCCGCTGAAAAATAAAGAGAAAAAGAGATATCACAAAAATTGCTCCCAATAATCCCAGTTCTTCACCGATGATAGCAAAGATGAAATCTGTGTGTGGCGTAGGAAGAAAGAGGTTTTTCTCTAAACTATTTCCGAGTCCTAGCCCCCAGAAGCCGCCATTTCCTAGGCTTATCAGAGACTGTTGCGCCTGATATCCAATAACTTCTTGGTCGGTGCCGTTGGTCATCCCAAAAACTGAACCTAACCAATAAATAATCCGTTTCATTCGATAAGAACGCATCAGCATGACTGGTACCATCACCACGATTGCTACGGCACCAGTTACTATAATATGGGAGAGTCGTGCACCACCTATAAATAACATTGAAAACCCTATAAATCCAATTACTGCAGCTGTACTGAAATCCGGTTGAATAACAATGGTAGCAAGAATACTAGTCATTAAAATAATAGGTGGCATAAATCCTTCATAAAAATCCTTCAATTTGTCTCGCTTTTTATCTATGTAATAGGCGAGGTATACAATGAGAGAGAACCGTGCAATATCGGATGTCTGAACAGTAAATAACCCAAGATCTAACCACCGTGCCGGGAAATTGATACCTTTTACAATGAACATGAGTTTTGTAGCCAATAATAGGATGATAGATCCAAACATTAAGTAGGGAGCGACAATTTTTAGTTTTCTGTAATCCATAAAAATAAAAAGGAACATAATTATCATACCTAGAATCAATCGTTTCAAATGGGAACGGAGGAATAAAGTATCTGTTACGCCTCCGGTTTCACTGAGAGAAAGTGTGGAACTTGCGCTATATAACATAACAGTGCCGACTACACATAGAGTGACGATTAGCACCAGAAGTATCTGGTCATATTTATTGGTTATAATATCCAAATATTTCATGCTGTGGCTATTTCAGTTACAATCGATTTGAAGACGTTTCCGCGTTCTTCAAAATTTTCGAATTGATCAAAACTTGCGCAGCCCGGAGATAAAAGGACAATATCACCGGAGACTGCGCGTAGATGACAAATCTCGACAGCGTCTTTTAAACTGGATACATGTTCCAGTTTGACCGCATCCCCAAGGGCTGCCGAGATTGTTTCAATCGCCTGTCCGTAGACAACAATTTCCTTCACTTTATTTTGGGCATGTGGAAGGAGTTGTGAGAATTTGCCACCTTTGTCTTTACCACCGAGGATGAGGTAGATGGTATTGTCAAAACTATCTAATGCAACTTTAACTGCATCCACATTAGTGGCTTTTGAGTCGTTATAATAGGTTACACCGTTAATATCTAGAACTCTTTCGAGTCTATGCTCAACTCCGACAAAAGTAGATATGACTTGGGTTATTCGTGAGTTGGGAACACCGAGGATTTTTGCTGCAGTCGCAGCAGCCAAGATATTCGCCAGGTTATGCCGTCCAGGCAAAGCGATCTGGTTCAGTTGAATCAGCGTGGCGTGTGCTTCATCATAGATTTTAGTGGAATTCGTAGTCAACAAGGTATTATCTGCTCCCAAAAGACTGAAAGCATGAGTTTGAGGTAAAACGCCAATAAATTTTTTATTAAGGATAGGGTCATCAATATTGTATACTATATGATCATTTTCATCTTGGTTTTGAATCATATTATATTTTGCCTGCACATAATGCCCCATGGCTACATATCGATCCATATGATCGGGACTAATATTGAGAAAAACAGAAATAAATGGTTTGAAATGAACAATGTGTTCCATCTGGAAACTAGAGATTTCTAAAACATAAATACGGCCTGATTTATTTTCTTCCAGATCCGCCAAGACTATATCTGAAAAAGCAGTTCCAATATTTCCACCAAGAACTGGTGAAAATCCATCAGTATCACACATTTGTTTCAACAAATGAACAGTTGTGGTCTTGCCATTGGAACCTGTGAGCCCAATAATGGGTGAATCAGTAAACCAACTTGCAAACTCAATTTCACTTATAACTGGGATATCTTTAGATTTCGCATTTTGAATGATGGTAGCATCTTGACGCACACCAGGAGAAAGAATCCATAGATCAGCGTCGTAAATTTGTTCACTATGACCACCCAATTCAGTTTTGATCCCAACAGTTTGTACTAACTTACTTAACTCAATCATTTTAGGATTGAAGTCACCATCACTGATTAGAACATTTGCACCCAAATGTTTTGCTAAACTTGCTGCACCTTTTCCGCTTTTACCTATACCAATAACCACAACGTTTTTACCGGCGATTTGAATATGGCCTTTATTTGATATATCCATTAGCGGATTTTGAATGTAGTAATGGTTAACAATGCAAGAAGGAGACCAATTATCCAGAACCTAATTACTACCCTTGACTCTGGCCATCCTTTCAATTCAAAGTGGTGGTGAAATGGTGCCATTCGAAATAACTTTTTTGGTTTACCATATTTTTTTTTGGTATATCGGAAATAGCTAACTTGGAGGATGACTGAAACTGCTTCTGCTACAAATACGCCACCAATTATAACGAGTAAAAATTCTTTTTTAAGCAAGATGGCTAATGTGCCTAAAGCAGCTCCAGTTGATAAAGAGCCTATATCGCCCATGAATACTTCTGCTGGGGCGGCATTAAACCATAAGTATCCCAAACAAGCCCCAACACACGCGGCTGTAAAAATAGTTAGCTCACCTGCACCTGGGAGATATATAATATTGAGATAGTCAGAGAAATCCACACGACCGCTAATATATGCAATGATGGAAAATACCGAAAACGAGATTGCTAATAATCCAGCTGCAAGGCCATCGAGGCCATCTGTTAAGTTTACTGCATTTGATGTTCCTGTAACTACAAGAACTATTATTAATGGATATAGCATTCCAAAATCAATTACTGTGTCTTTAAAGAAGGGCAGGGAAGTGACCGTTCTAAAATTATCCCAAGCTGGTGTGTTATAGATCCAAAATGTTATAATGATTCCTAATAGGATTTGGCCAGAAAGTTTGTAACGGGCTACCAGCCCCTTCTTCATTTTTTTAATAGACTTTAGATAGTCATCTATAAAGCCAATCAAGCCCATCCATACCGTAGAAATTAAGAGAATGTCTACGAATGGATTTGTCAAATCCGCCAAAAGTACAGTGGGGAGGATAATGGCGGTGAGAATAATTATCCCCCCCATAGTTGGAGTGCCTTTTTTCTTATGATGGCTCTCCGGGCCATATTCACGAATCTCTTCGCCGATTTGAAATTGGCTAAGTTTCCGAATAATGACCGGTCCGAGGATGAAACTGATTAGTAATGCCAATATTGCAGCGCTGGCACTACGAAAAGTGATGTATTGAAAAATATTTAGTGGTGAGAAAATTTCTTTTAGTGGATAGAGTAAATGGTATAACATTAGTTGTCCAACATAGCCTTTACAATGGTTTCCATTTTCATTCCACGAGATCCCTTCACCAATACTTTATCGCTTTCTCTAACGATTTTATTAAATGATTCAAGGAGATCATCTTTGCTCTCAAAATGTTGATGAAAATTTGTTTTGCGGATAGCTCCATCTGTGGCAATCGTTTCAGAACCAATGGTAAGTACGGCAGATAATTCAGCTTCATCGCATTGTTGACCTACGGCTTGATGCTGTTCAATAGAAGAATCACCTAATTCAAACATATCACCAAATACAAAAATACGCTGACCATTTCCACTAAAAGCTTTAAGGTACTCTATTGCAGCCACAGTGGATTCTAAATTTGCATTGTATGTGTCATCTATGATAGTAAATGTCCCATTGTTTATTACGTTACACCGACCTTTTGGAGGTAGAAAAGTGGCTATTCTATCTTTAATAGAATCCCATCCCAGGTCTAATTCTCTGGCGATAGCTGTACAGGCAATTACATTTTTTGCGAAAGCAAGATTTATTGATTTTGTCGGTATTTCTTCAGCATCAATAGTTAATGTAATAGTACCATCTTTTTCATGGTGGAGATCTGCTGGATAATCACAATCAGGTGTCAATCCGAAAGAAACATTATCTCCAGGTGTTTGAAGTTGAGTTACATGTTGATCGGCAACATTAACAAATGCAGTACCCTTAGATAGGCTTTGGAATAATGCACCTTTAGTTTCTGCTACTGCTTCGATGGTTCCGAATCCCTCTAGATGTGCTGGAGATATATTTGTTATAACACCGTGAGTTGGTTTTCCAATTTGACATAATTCTTCTATATCCCCAGGCTGATTTGCGCCCATCTCCAATATAGATGCCCCATGAAATGAGGTAAGCTGAAGAAGAGTAAGGGGAAGGCCGATGGATGTATTATAATTTCCTTCAGTTGCGTGGATATCAAATTTTGAAGATAAAATATGCTTCAATAGTTCTTTGGTAGAAGTTTTGCCATTTGATCCTGTGATTCCAATCACTGGAACATCAAATTGACTACGCCAAACTGTTGAGATTTTACCGATTGCTTTAACGGGATCATTGACTAATATTTGTTTGCCATCTATATCTGTATTTACATGGTTAACTAATGCGGAAACTGCACCTTTTTCAAAGACTTCAGTTAAAAATGAATGGCCATCTACTCTCTTCCCAGGGATAGCTATATACATATCACCTTTTTGTACTTCCCGGCTATCGGTGACTAGACCACTAGCTTCAACCTCTAGCGCTTTGCCCAAGGCAGATTCAAATACTTTCGCAAATTCGGTTGAATTTGGTAAGCTAATTCTCATGCATAAAACTTTCAATAATATTGATATCTGAATAGGGTTTTTTTTGACCTTTATGCTCTTGGTAGTTTTGTCTTCCCTTACCCAGCACTACAAGAATGTCATTTTGTTTTAATCCGCGAATGGCTTTTATTAATGCAACACCTCGATCGTTATATGTTTGATAATGATTCAAAGAAAGGCCACTAACAATCTCAGCATTTATATCTTCGATTTCTTCCGATCTTGGGTTGTCTGGAGTGATCCATAAATAACTAGCATATTTTTCTGCAATTTGTCCCATTATAGGCCGTTTGGTTCTATCACGATCACCGCCACATCCAAATAACACATTCAATTTTCCATCAGAGGATTTCATGCTAGAAATGGTCTTTAATATTTTTTCATATGCATCAGGAGTGTGCGCATAATCCACAATTATTATACCGCCACTGTTTGTTTTAAATACTTCCATTCTACCTGGGACGATTTCACAATTAGACACACCGGAATGAATAATATCAGGTTTAATACCCAAAGAAGTGGCAACACTAACCGCGCATAATATATTTTCTACATTGAATTCACCCACTAATGAAGAATTAATATGAATATTATTATTTCCAGAAATGATAGTACCTTCAATTCCACTGAGACCTTGCTTCAACTCAGAAAAATAAATATCAGTAGAATCATTTTTTGAAATACTTACCACAGGCGCCTGAGATTCTTTTGCCATAGCCATACCCATTTTATCATCAAAATTCAAGATGGCTGTTCCAGTTATGGGTAATGCTTGGAATAGTTTTGCTTTGGCATAAAAATAGTCTTCCATGGTATTATGATAATCCAAATGTTCAGACGAAAGGTTTGTGAATACTGCCATATTGAATTCTACATCTGCTACACGCATTTGATCTAAGGCATGAGAGGAAACCTCCATGACCACATGGGTAAAACTTTTATCTAATAATTCCCGAAAAATTCGATGGAGTTCGATGGGGTCTGGTGTCGTTAAGGATTCTTCTGGCGTATATCCTTCGGCAATCACTCCAAGGGTACCCAACTGTGCACATTTAAAACCATTTTCTTTCAGAATATGATAAATAATTGATGATGTAGTGGTCTTACCATTGGTACCAGTAATGCCAATGATTATCAGTTCTTTGGTAGGATGACCATAATATTCTGCTGCCACTCTGCTTGTTGCCAGCCTTGGGTTGGCTACTTTAATATTTGGTACTGGCAACTCCCCCATATTTCTACCATTGGAAATAATAGCAGATGCACCATTCTTTATCGCCTGAGAAATAAAATTATGGCCATCAAAATTTGAGCCGTAAACTGCCACAAATAAACTTCCGTCCTTTACTTGTTCAGAATGTGTGCAAATAGTTGTTACATCTACAGAAGGGAGTTCTGCTCCATTTTGCACGATATCTTTGACCAGTCGTCTCAATTCCACGTTAATTTAATCCCATAGTACATAAAGAGCCGGGCAACTTTTTTGTTCCTGGTTTAGGACTTTGCCAAACTACATGTCCTGAACCAGTAAAATTGGCAAGCATATTTGCTGACATAAGGATTTGTTTTGCTTTACGAATACTCATGCCGCGCACGTCAGGAACAATTGTGTAGCCATCTTGATAAGGTGAGTAAGTTCTGACTGTATTAAGTGCTGCCATTTCAACATTTGATTTTTTGAATGGATGATCGGTAATCATTAGCTTGTTATTTTTTGGCTTACTGTACTGGATAGAATCATCCATATTGATGATTCTTTGAGCCACTCGGCGAAATGCAGGTGCAGCACCATAGCCACCCCAATGAAGGCCATAGCGGGGTTCATCTAATATAATTACTCCAACCACTTGGGGATTTTCAGCAGGGAAGAAGCCTGCAAAATTGGAAATATATTTATTGGAATAAGCTCCGTCAATGAATTTGTGAGCTGTACCTGTTTTTCCCGCAACTGACCAGCCTTTAATATTTGCTTTAGTACCAGTGCCCGAATCAACTACCTGAACGAGCATATCTTTCACAATATCCATAATTTCAGGTTCGGC
>Ga0315338_1001422_pt1 | contig 30233 bp, 31 predicted proteins | sample ASW8metaG_FD_204518 | JGI IMG/M metagenome (GOLD analysis project Ga0315338, IMG submission 204518) | Ammonia-oxidizing marine archaeal communities from Monterey Bay, California, United States - ASW #8 | ecosystem: Environmental > Aquatic > Marine > Coastal | place: USA: California | collected... | reverse complement strand
CTTAATGGAAAAGCTCTCGGCGGCGTAAATAGACATTTTTTTATGTCTACAACATGCTCTAGGCTGGCCAGCGAACCCATTCGGCGCTACCCATTTTACCATGTCTTCGAGTGCGATTCGTATCCTCGGGCTTGATCCCGGATTGACCCGGACCGGCTGGGGTATGATATCGATTGCCGGTACGAAGCTTGTGCATATCGCAAATGGAGCAATTCCTACTAAAAGCGCATCACCTTTGAGTGAGCGGCTGCTAATAATTTATAAGGCGCTTCACGATGTTGTTGCCCAGCACGCACCGGATGTTGTGGCAGTAGAACAGACTTTTGTCGCCAAGGACCCAGTGGCGGCTTTGAAGCTCGGCCATGCCCGTGCCATGCCGCTTTTGGTTGCGGCCGAGGCAGGGCTTGAAATTGCTGAATACGCACCCAACCATATTAAAAAATCACTGGTTGGTGTGGGTCACGCGGATAAGGAGCAGGTTGCGGCCATGGTGCGTTGTCTGCTTCCGACAGCCCGTTTTCAGACTTTAGACGCTTCCGACGCACTAGCCTGTGCGATCACCCATGCTCATCTTTCAGGCACCAATGCGCGGATTGAAGCCGCGCTACGCGCATGATTGGAAAGCTTACCGGCAAAATAGATTTTTTGGGTGTAGACCATGTCATCGTCGATGTTGATGGCGTTGGGTATCTTGTCCATTGCTCCTCCGCTACGCTTGGCCGCCTTTCCGTAGGGATGGAGGTGAGCCTTTTCATCGAGACAAAAGTCTCTGACGATGCAATCCGTCTTTATGGTTTTGTTGCGGGTGAGGAGCGTGAATGGTTTCGCTTGCTACAAACGGTACAGGGCGTTGGTGCGCGCGTCGCTCTGGCAATTTTAAGCGTTGTTAAGGCTTCGGATCTCGAGCGCAGCATTGTTCTTGGTGATAAAGTGGTGGTGGGTCGGGCATCGGGTGTCGGGCCAAAGCTCGCTAGCCGTATCGTGAGTGAATTAAAAGACAAAGCGCCTAGTTTGGTGATGCAACGCCATGCCGAGGCTGGCGCGATGCTGTCAAATTCGGATGAAACGCCTGTCACGGAAAGCGATGCTATCGCCGCGCTGATGAACCTCGGCTATTCTCAAATGGCAGCGGCTGAAGCAGTTGCGCGTGCCGGACAGGACAAAGACGCGATGCCACTCGATGTCTTGATCCGCGAGTCGCTCAGACAGTTGGCAAGGTAGAGCTCCGATGGCGAATTCCAAATCAATTACTAATTCTGCAGCGAACGATAGCAAAGACAATAACCGTTTGGTGACGCCTGTGCGCCGCGTGGAAGATGATTCGGAAACCTCGCTTCGCCCGAAGGAGCTTTCCGAATTTGTTGGCCAGACACAGGCCTGCGCTAATCTTTCGGTCTTTATCAAAGCAGCAAAATCTCGTAACGAACCCTTAGATCACGTTCTGTTTGCTGGCCCGCCGGGGCTTGGTAAAACGACTTTGGCGCAAATCGTTGCGCGCGAGCTTGGCGTAGGTTTCCGCTCAACTTCAGGCCCGGTGCTTGCCCGGGCCGGCGATCTTGCAGCGCTCCTAACAAATTTGGAGCCTCGTGATATCTTATTCATTGACGAGATCCACCGTCTTAATCCTGTGGTTGAGGAAATTCTTTATCCAGCAATGGAGGATTTTGAGCTCGATCTGATTATAGGCGAGGGTCCGTCGGCGCGCTCCGTCAAGATTCAACTTGCACCTTTTACGCTTGTTGGAGCTACAACGCGCTCAGGTCTTTTGACAACTCCGTTACGCGATCGCTTTGGCATCCCCGTGCGTCTCAATTTTTACGATACTGACGAACTCGTCGAGATTGTTACGCGCGGCGCGCATGTCTTGTCCCTTAAGCTCACTGATGCGGGTGCGCGCGAGATTGCACGGCGCTCGCGCGGCACGCCGCGCATTGCTGGCCGTTTATTAAAACGGGTGCGTGACTTTGCTGATGTTGCCAAGCGCAGCGAGGTTGACGAGAAGGTCGCGGATGCAGCACTCGCTCGGTTGGAAGTCGATGCGCGTGGGTTAGACGCATTCGATCTGCGTTATCTTACTCTGATCGCGGAAGGATTTGGTGGCGGTCCTGTGGGGGTTGAGACGCTTGCGGCTGCGCTCGGTGAGCCGCGTGACGCCATTGAGGAGATTGCCGAGCCGTTTCTTATTCAACAAAGCCTTGTTCAAAGAACGCCGCGTGGTCGAATGCTGACGGAGCAAGCCTATCAGCATCTTGGCCTGTTGGGCGCCGAGCAGCCAAAAACTGAAGGTACATTATTTGGAGATGACGACACCTGAAGCGCGTGCGCCTGCGCCCGGTTGGTATGAGGAAAAGACGTTCGTATTTCCCATTCGTGTCTATTACGAAGACACAGATCTATCGGGAGTTGTTTATCACGCGACCTATTTGCGTTTCATGGAACGTGGCCGCTCGGAGTTTTTGCGGACAACCGGACTTCGTCATCAAGGCATGCTGGATGCCGATGAGGCTATAGTTTGGGCGGTCCGACGGGTCACAATTGATTACATTAAGCCGGCGCGAGTCGATGAAGCGCTGGAAGTGCACACCAATGTCCGTAATCTCTCTGGTGCACGCTTGTGGCTCAGTCAGGATATCCGCCGTCAAGACGATATTCTAAGCTCAGCAGAGGTTGAAGCCTGTGTCATTTCGCTCGACGGTCATCCTAGGCGGATTCCGGGTCATATGACTGAGAAGCTTGCCAAGTTCATGACCCGTTAGGGCATGTAAGATAAAATAATACCGCTATTGGGAAAGCGTTGTGGGCTCAGACGTTAAGAAATAGCCGAGAACGGAACAAAATTCCGCCATGTTTAGGGGGGTTTATGCTAATCGAAGATTCGTGCGCGTGCTCAATGAAGATAATGAGTAAGCGTTTTCGACGGGCCGAAACAAGGGTTTGCTGATGAAGTGGATGCGTTTGAGCGCCGTGGCGGTGGCGTTAGCCATACCTCTGGCTTTCGTTCCCGAAAGCCCGGCTGAAGCACAAATACAAACTGTGCCGCGAGCAGAAGGTGCGCCGCCCATCGCGGCACCTACTGGCGATGCTGCCGAAGGTACCACGCTTGCCGCACCTATCGGTGCCCCAGCTGGTAATGTTCAAGCAGAATTTGTGGGGCCGCAAACCGAGCTTCAAGAGACTTTTACGCCATTGGGACTGTTTATACGGGCTGATTGGGTCGTGAAGACAGTGATGCTTCTTCTCATCCTCGCTTCGTTTTGGTCTTGGGTCGTGATCGTAGATAAATGGTTGGCATTGAGGAGTTTGAAACACAGAACACGGCGCTTTGAAAAGAATTTTTGGTCTGGTCGCTCACTTGATGAACTTTATGCGCAATATTCTGATCGCTCCGACCAACCAATGTCGTTATTGTTTATCGCTGCGCTACGCGAATGGAAGCGTTCTTACGAGAAGGGCGCAAATCTTTCAGGGGTCAACTCTCGCATTGAGTTGGCGATGAATGTTTCAATCCAACGTGAGTCGGAAAAGATAGAACGTGGTTTGAATTATCTTGCGACGGTTGGCGCAACGGCTCCCTTTCTTGGTTTGTTTGGAACGGTCTGGGGGATTATGAATTCCTTTCAGGCGATCGCAGTGCGCCAAGACACAACGCTTGCGGTTGTCGCTCCTGGTATTGCGGAAGCTCTGTTTGCAACCGCCCTAGGGCTTCTCGCTGCCATTCCAGCGGTGGTCGCCTATAATCGCTTCCAGGGCGAAGTGACGCGCTATACCGCACGGTTGGAATCCTTTGCTGATGAACTATCAGCGTTTCTCTCGCGTCAAGTCGACGAAGGAGAGCAGTGATGGGAATAGCTCTCAGCACCGGAACGCAAAGTGTTCGTCGCGGCAGAGGGCGGCGCTCGCGTCTGATGTCGGAGATCAATGTCACGCCCTTTGTAGATGTGATGCTCGTATTGCTGATTGTGTTCATGGTGACCGCGCCGCTTCTGACCGTTGGTGTTCCGGTTGATTTGCCTGAGACACGTGCGCCAGCATTGGGGCAAGATCCCGAACCACTCGCCGTTACCATTGACAGCGGCGGGCAGATCTATCTTCAAGATACGCTAATCGAAATCGAAGAGCTGGTTCCGCGTCTCGAAGCTATTGCGCAAAACGGTTACGATCAACGGGTCTTCGTACGCGGTGACCGGGCGGTTGCTTATGGTACGGTCGCGGAAGTTATGGGGCTTTTGAGTTCCGCCGGGTTTAACCGCATAGGGCTGGTCAATCAGGGCGAGGATATTCCACAAAGATAAAGATGAAGGCGATATGCGCAAAGGCATCATTGTATCGGCTGCGCTCCATATGGGGATAATGGGCGCAACGATAGTCACTTGGCCAAGTTCCTTCTCGCAAAGCGATGAGGTCTTGCCCATCGTGCCTGCAGAGTTGGTTACGCTCGACGATGTAACAAATATTCAGGCGACTGTCCGCGAGGTAGAAACAACGGAACCGGACCTTCCTGAGCCCGTGCCACCTATCGCCGCGCCAGAGCCTGAGGTGGCGATTGTCGCGCCTCCAACGCCAGAGCCTTTGCCCGAGCTCGAACCTGAGCCTGAGCCTGAGCCTGAGCCCGAAGAAGTGGTAGAGGTGGAACCAGTTGTAGAGCCTGAACCGCAACGTGATGAGTTTAATCTCGATTCTGTCATTGCTCTGCTCGATTCGCGTTCGCAGGTTACAACGCCGGCCCAGCCAGCGGAGCAAACGCAAAGCGGGATAGGCGAGAACAGCGCGATGAACATGAATCTCGTCGATTTGCTAAGAACCCAAATGTACCAATGCTGGAGCCCACCGATTGGTGCGCCAAACCCCGAGGAGCTTATTGTTGAGTTGAATGTCTATCTTTCGCCGAATGGTGGCCTTGGTCGGGCTCCGCAATTGACTCCGGCAAGCCGCGCTGCAGCGGCAGTGAACCCCTATATGCGGGCGGCGTCAGAAGCAGCATTACGTGCGGTAAATATTTGTGCGCCTTACAGTAATTTGCCGGCAGATCAATACGGGCAGTGGAATGAGGTCAGTATTATTTTTGACCCGACTAGAATGGCCGGGCGTTAACAGAAAAGGCCTTTGAAGGTGATAATGATGAATTTAAGAAAAAATCTTCTTCGCGAATTTCTGGGAATTTGTGTGGCGGTGGGTATGTTGTTTATCGCACACCCAACAAGAGCCGCGCTGGAAGTTCGTGTCGAGGACGGCGTTACTGCGCCCTTACCTATCGCTATTCCTGATTTTCTTGGAGCGATGCCGGAGGCTGTGTCCATGGGGGCCGACGTTGCCAATGTGGTACGCGCCGATCTCGAGCGCTCCGGCCTCTTCCGTCCGCTTCAGCCTGCATCCTTCATTGAAAATATCTCTGACATTAATGTGCCGCCGCGTTTCGGCGATTGGCGAATCATTCAGGCGCAAGGCCTCGTCACAGGGCAAGCAACCCTTCAATCTGATGGACGCTTACGTGTTGATTTCCGACTCTGGGATGTATTCGGCGAAGAACAAATGATTGGTCTGCAGTACACGGCGACGCAGGAAAATTGGCGCCGCATCGCGCATCTTGTTTCCGATGCCATTTATCAACGCATTACAGGTGAGAGCGGTTATTTTGACACCCGCATCGTCTTTATCGCGGAGAGCGGACCTAGACTAGAGCGCCGCAAGCGTTTGGCGGTGATGGATCAGGACGGTGCCAATCCTGTCTTTCTTACACAGGGCGATTATCTCGTGCTGACACCGCGCTTTAATTCAAACGCTCAGATGATCGCCTATATGTCGTATATCAATGATCGCCCGCGGGTTTATATTTTTGATCTTGAGACCGGTCGCCAAGAAATGCTCGGAGATTTTCCGAACATGACTTTTTCGCCGCGGTTTTCGCCAAGCGGAGACAGCGTAGTGATGGCGCTGGAGAACAATGGCAATTCTGACATCTACATAATGGATCTCGCTACTCGCACGTCGCGGCGCTTGACCAATGACCCCGGAATCGACACTGCGCCATCATTTTCACCCGATGGTACGCAAATTACATTTGAGTCTAATCGAGGTGGCTCGCAACAGATCTATGTCATGAATGCGGACGGATCAAACGCGCGGCGTATTAGTTTTGGCGCAGGGCGTTCAGGGACGCCAGTCTGGAGCCCGCGTGGTGACCTCATTGCGTTTACCGAAATTGCTAATGGTGCATTTCGGGTTGGCGTGATGCGCCCTGACGGCTCGGGTGCGCGGGTGCTGAGTACTGGTTGGCAGGATGAGGGCCCGACTTGGGCACCTAATGGGCGTGTGATCATGTTTACGAGAATATTTGAGACAGGGCAGGATGGGAGTGGCGGTGGAGTGCAAATATGGTCGGTCGACATCACTGGACGCAATGAAAGACGTGTTTTAGCGCCCGGAGACGCGTCTGACCCAGCTTGGTCACCCTTGATACAATGATTACAAATGCGTAATATTTTGGCCTAAACCCTTGAGACGATGCCTTAGACCAGTTTGAAATAGGTCTAAGTGAAACTTTAACATTGCGATGCCAAATTTTGGGCGTGCACGATGGAGTTATGAAAATGTCTAGTGTGATGCGAAGCGCCCAACAGGCGACCCACAAATTTCTAGCAATAGGTGCTGTTTTACTTATTACCGCTTGTGCGTCTGATCCACCACCTCCCCCTCCGCCACCTCCGCCTCCTCCGCCACCAGCGCCGGTTGTTGAGGCACCACCACCACCAGCGCCCACGATCGTTCCGGGTAGTGTTGCTGATTTTGAGGAGAACGTGGGAGATCGTGTTTTCTTTGAGTATGACAGTTCCACGCTTGATGAGACTGATCATGACACGCTGAGCCGTCAAGCTGCTTGGCTGAACCGATTTCCCAACGTCGTCTTGACGATAGAGGGGCATTGCGACGAGCGTGGAACGCGTGAATACAATCTTGCACTTGGTGCACGCCGTGCGGCTGCAGTTCGTGAACATCTCGTAAGCTTGGGTGTAAGCGCAGCACGTGTCGAAACCATTTCCTATGGCAGCGAACGGCCTACATGTGTCGCGTCGGCGGAGAATTGTTGGCAAGACAATCGTCGCGGTGTCGCGACAATTAGGGGTGGTGCGGCCTCCTAAAATTCTAGTCGTCTGTAATAAGAGGGGGCGCTCACTAACGGGCGCCCTTTCTTTTTCTGGAGCTAAGGATACGTTCTGAATTCAATTCGTTTCTTGTGTATATTGCGAATGAGGGCAATACACTTCGCTTAAATGAGGCGGACATGATCAATCAGCATAGTGCAGCAAAAATAGCAGTTGTAGTTACGCTCTCTTTGTTTTCTGCATCATCATTTGGTGAAGCAGACGCGCAAATCTTTGGCGGTGGAAATGCTGAGGCAATGCAAATAGAAATCGAACGCCTGCAGCGTGATTTGCGCGAATTGCAGATGGAGGTTTTCCGAAACGGTAATACCGGGGCTCAATCGGGTGCCGCGCTATCGGCACAGCGCGTTAACGATATTGAACAAAGCCTCCGTCGACTTACCGGCGATATGGAAGAGTTGATGTTCCAGCTCAATCAGATTGCCTCGTACATGGACCGGGTTCAGAGTCAGCTAGATTTTGTTGAGCGCAATCAACTTGATTTAGTTGAGAGCAATCAGCGTACGCTAGATATGTTAACCGGATTGCCTCCAGATGGTGTCCCTGGCGCGGTGCCAGGAGAAACCGTTCTTGGCGAAACACCTGTAGAGGAAAACGTCGAACAACGGGTTTTCGAAATACCCGTCGTTCAGCCAGGAGCATTGGCGCTGGCGCCTTCTGATGGGTCGCTCGGTTCGATTCCAGAAGATGTGGTCCTTCCAACACCCAAGACACCATTGCAAAGTGGAGGCACCTCCTCAGAATCAGGCGTTTTGCTAGGAAATAGATCGGTACCAAATTTCCCCTCGGCCACTGGCGGAAGTGATCCTGACGCAGAGTTTCAGGCTGCAATGGGGCTTCTTTCGAGCGCGCAATATGAGCGTGCCGAAGAAGCCTTCCGTATTTTTTCGTTGACTTATCCTGACACCGAACTTGGAGCGCAAGCGCTGTATTGGAGCGCTGACATAGCTTATTCTGTCGATCGTGATTATCAGGGCGCAGCGCGGGACTTTGCTGAGCTCTTAAGGCAATATCCCGATGCGCCACGTGCGCCGGATGGTATGCTGAAGCTAGGGCTATCATTGTTGGCCTTGGGGCAGATACAGGAAGGTTGTGTTACCCTTGCCGCGCTTCCGAGAACCTTCCCCAATGCGTCCGCTTCGATCACTGGCCGCGCGAGCACCGAGCACCAAAACGCCGCCTGCGTCTAGTCGCGCCAGGAATCAGCGCACTCAAAATTTTGATCTGCGGTTTGCCGATGCGGTGAGGGCGTTGAACATAGAAATTACGCCGCCGATTGTGCTGGCACTTTCTGGTGGAGGTGATTCCATTGCGCTCATGACGCTTCTGAGTCATTGGGCATTGGACGACAGGCGCTCACGTACAAAACATTCTTTGCATGCACTTATCGTCGATCATGGTTTACGCTCGGGTTCAGCCGGCGAGGCAAAAAACACTGCCGCCTTAGCCCGCTCAGCAGGGTGGAATGCGCACATTTTAAAATGGTCGGGCGGTAAGCCAACATCGAATATCGAAGATGCCGCGCGAAAAGCGCGCTATGCGCTTATGGGAAAATGGTGCCGTTTGCATAAGGCGCGTTGTCTTTTTGTGGGTCATACGCGCAATGACGTCGCGGAAACATTTCTTTTACGTTTGGGGCGCGGCAGTGGCGTTGACGGACTTTCCGCGATGCGTGCGGTAGCACCCTATCCGTTTGAGGGGTTTGGAGAACTTTCCGTTCTTCGACCTCTTCTCGATTTTGGGCGCGAGGAACTAAGGGCCTATCTTCAGAAAGAGTGCATCGGTTGGCGCGAAGATCCAATGAATAAAGATCCGCGATTTGCACGTACGCGTATCCGCGAACTCATGCCGGCTTTGGAAGCAGCGGGTGTTTCGCAACGAAGAATTTATGACGCTGCCTGCCATCTTGCGCGAGCGCGTGAAGCTCTTGAAGACGATATGGATACATTTCTGCGCACGCATACGACAATCAATATTTCGGGGAATGCATTGGTTGATCGCGATGCGCTTCATGCGGCACCCCGTGAAATCGGCTTACGGGCCCTGAGCAAGCTCATTTCGGAGGTCTCGGGGACACAATACCGCCCACGCTTTGAACGCCTTTTGGCACTTTATTCTGGTCTTTGTAACACCACAAAATTCCGCGCCCGTACCCTGCAGGGCTGCCGAATTGGACCAGCACCGAAGCGCCTGCAATCTTTCGGCGTAGGAACTATTGAAATTAAACGGGAGAAGGCCAGAAAAGGGCCTTAGCGGTTTTTTTGCCTAATTGAGGGCGTAATATTGGTTTTCAATGGGCCCTTAACGGTTTCTGACTAGTAAATGGCTATGGTAGTACCTATCTCAGAAACTTGTCCTTTTAGAAGGCTGCCTTCTTAGAATGTTGATTGTGCCTGCTGGCAGAAAGACAAGGTTAAATTGACTAATTTTCGCAATCTCGCTCTATGGATCATCATCGCGCTTCTTTTGGTGGCGTTATTCAACCTTTTCCAGAGCCCAAACCAGGGTAATGGCCGGGTTGATGCCAGTTATAGCGAGTTTTCACAGCAATTAGATGAGGGTGCGGTACGCGATGTCACCCTCCGGGCTAACCAGATCGAAGGTACCTTCACCGACGGCCGCCGTTTTTCAACACGTGCTCCCGAGGCGGCAGCGGCGGACCCAACCCTGTATGACCGTCTCAACGATCATGGTGTTCAGATCACTGTTGAAGACGCAGATGGCGATATATCGCCATTACTTAGCATGCTGATCAACTGGTTTCCGATGCTACTTCTTTTAGCAGTATGGATTTTCTTTATTCGTCAGATGCAATCAGGAAGCGGCCGAGCGATGGGATTCGGCAAGAGCAAAGCCAAGATGCTGACTGAGCGTTCCGGGCGCGTCACTTTCGAAGATGTTGCTGGCGTCGACGAGGCTAAGGATGATCTTGTCGAAATCGTTGATTTTCTGCGCGATCCGCAAAAATTTCAAAAGCTAGGTGGTCATATACCGAAGGGCGTATTGCTGGTCGGGCCGCCCGGAACAGGTAAGACGCTGCTCGCGCGCGCGGTTGCGGGTGAAGCAAATGTTCCTTTCTTCACGATTTCGGGCTCTGACTTTGTCGAAATGTTTGTCGGTGTGGGTGCAAGTCGTGTCCGTGACATGTTCGAGCAAGCAAAAAAGAACGCACCATGCATTGTCTTCATTGATGAAATTGATGCAGTAGGACGCCATCGTGGCGCGGGCTTAGGCGGCGGAAACGACGAACGTGAGCAAACACTAAATCAGTTGTTAGTTGAGATGGACGGCTTTGAGGCAAATGAAGGAGTTATCCTGATTGCTGCAACCAACCGCCCGGACGTGCTTGACCCCGCATTGCTTCGTCCCGGTCGTTTTGATCGCCAAGTGGTGGTGCCTAATCCTGATCTTTCCGGCCGTGAAAAGATTTTGCGTGTTCATATGCGTAAGGTGCCGTTGGCGCCAGATGTCGAACCTCGCACGGTCGCACGTGGCACTCCCGGGTTTTCTGGCGCTGACCTTGCCAACCTTGTAAACGAAGCAGCCCTTATGGCGGCACGCAGAGGCCGGCGTGTCGTGACCATGCAGGAATTCGAAGACGCCAAGGATAAAGTCATGATGGGTGCGGAGCGGCGCTCGTTAGCCATGTCCGACGATGAAAAGGCGTTGACTGCGTATCACGAAGGCGGACATGCTATTGTCGCCTTGAATGTTGTCGGGTCTGATCCGATTCACAAAGCAACGATTATTCCACGTGGTCGTGCGCTTGGCATGGTGATGCGCTTACCAGAACGTGATCAACTATCGATGTCGCGGCAAAAATTGAACGCTGATCTTGCCGTTGCCTTTGGCGGGCGCGTTGCCGAAGAATTGATCTTTGGCTACGATAAAGTCACAACTGGTGCACAGTCAGATATCGACATGGCAACCCGTATGGCACGCTCAATGGTAACGCGCTTTGGGATGTCCGACGAGCTTGGGCCTATAGCCTATAACGAAAACCAGGAAGAGGTATTTCTTGGCCATAGTGTTTCGCGTCAGCAAAATGTTTCGGAAGAGACCGCCCGAAAGATCGATGCGGAAGTGTACCGTATCGTCGATGAGGCCTATCAAAAGGCAAACCAGATTCTCACCGAGAAGAAAGAAGATTTGGAGACTTTAGCCAAAGGCCTGCTTGAGTACGAAACACTGACCGGAGACGAGATAAAAGCGCTTCTCGCGGGGAATCCGCCTGTGAGGACACCTTATGATGAGCCACCGCCTGATTCACATCGGCCGTCGGCTACGGTTCCGCAGACAGGTCGCCCGCGGGCAGAAAATCCAGCTCCCGAAATCGATAAGAACCCTGAGCCCCAACCGGGGACCTAAGACAACTTTCTTATGCGGCCTGCACAAAAATTGTGCTGATAGCGACAACACCGTCAGCGACCCAGCGTCGCGCATTTGTTGTCAACGTGCTTGATCAGCATGTTGACGATAGCATGGACAATTGCCGATAGAAGGATAAGAACTGTTGCGGTCATACGCCGTTCACTAACCAACGGGCGGCCATCTCATATCAATGTTGGTCGCGGGTGGATATGTTTCAGCCACAAACATTTGGCATTCTGAATATCACCGCGGATTCTTTTTCGGATGGCGGAAAATTTCTTGCCCCTGGTGCTGCGCTTGCTCATGCTGAAAAGCTAATTGGGGATGGCGCGGACGTGCTAGATATTGGCGGCGCTTCGAGCAATCCTGACTCTGCCCCCGTACCTGTCGAGACGGAAATGGCGCGTCTAAAGCCAATTGTGAGGCGCGCGAAGAAAGAGGGTTGGCCGATCTCAGTAGATAGTTATGCGCCTGAAACCCAAGCCTGGGCCCTAAGTGAAGGCGTTGAGTACCTCAACGACATTCAGGGCTTTCCCTATCCTGAATTCTATCCGCAATTGGCAAACTCTGAAGCGAAGCTGATAATCATGCACTCTGTTCAGGAACGCGGCCGCGCCCAGCGCATCGAGACTGATCCTGAAACAATTTTGGACCGCATTGGTAGCTTCTTTAAGCAGCGCGTGCATGCGCTCACCAGCGCGGGGATTGAGCGAGAACGCATAATTTTAGACCCAGGCATGGGTTTTTTTCTTGGAGCAGGGCAGGAAGCCTCAGTGACCGTCTTAAGAAATCTTTCCGAGATAAAGTACGCTTTTGGTCTACCCTTGCTCGTTTCCGTATCCCGAAAGGGTTTTTTACGCAAACTGACCGGTCGTCCGGTTGCTGAGATTGGGCCGGCAAGTCTTGTGGCCGAGCTATATGCGGCCCGTCATGGTGCCGACATGATTAGAACTCATGATCCTAAGGCATTACGCGACGCATTAACGATTTGGTGTCATATTGAGGCCTGCGACAAGGTGGCGACAGAAGGATAAAACCGGGATTGACAAGATTGGTCAGAATATTTGATCCCGCCAGGGCTGAGCCTTTGTTAAGGGAGTCTCTGCTATGTTTGCATTTGTTTAATTTGCCATTGTCAGCCTTCAGGGGCTTATTGTTTGGCGGATGTAGTTGAGAGCCTAGGCATGACACACGATCTATTTGGAACCGACGGAATACGCGGCTGTGCAAACAAGTTTCCGGTGACGCCGGAGACCGCGATGAAGGTAGGTATGGCCGCGGGGAGAATATTCACCCGTGGCGAGCACCGCCATCGCGTCGTAATCGGCAAGGACACACGTCTGTCGGGTTACATGATTGAATCAGCGCTGGTTTCCGGATTTACTTCGGTGGGCATGGACGTCTTCCAATTTGGCCCCCTGCCCACGCCTGCCGTCTCTATGCTCACGCGCTCTCTGCGCGCCGATCTTGGAGTAATGATTTCAGCTTCGCATAATCATTACGCAGACAACGGAATTAAGTTTTTCGGGCCGGACGGTCATAAATTATCTGATGAGGTCGAGAGCGAAATTGAATTACTCATGCAAAATGGGCTCCAGGACGGGTTAGCTACTTCAGAAAACATTGGCCGTGCAAAACGTATCGACGATTCACAGGCACGTTACATTGAATTTGCTAAGCGGACTTTCCCAAGGCAACTAACGCTCGAGGGTATGCGCGTTGTTGTCGATTGTGCCAATGGGGCCGCCTATCGTGTTGCGCCATCCGTATTCTGGGAACTCGGTGCAGAAATTTTTACGCTCGGCGTCAATCCGAACGGAATGAACATCAATGATGAATGTGGTTCGACCTTTCCTGATGCGATGTGCAGAAAAGTGTTGGAGACTCGGTCTGACATCGGTATTGCACTCGACGGGGATGCCGACCGCGTTGTGATGTGCGATGAAAATGGACGTTTGATTGACGGTGACCAAGTTTTGGCACTCATTGCGCAGTCTTGGGCAAAAAAAGGTGAATTGAAAGGTGGTGGGGTCGTCGGGACCGTGATGTCCAATATTGGTCTCGAACGCCATTTAAAATCGCTTGGTCTTATTCTGTCTCGCTCATCTGTGGGTGACCGCTATGTCATTGAGAAGATGCGTGACGGTGGATTCAATGTCGGCGGCGAGCAATCTGGTCACATAATTCTTTCAGATTTCGCCACGACGGGAGACGGCATTATTGCCGCCTTGCAAGTGCTGGCAGTTATCGCGGAAGAAGGAGTACGCACAAGCGAGATCGCCCCTTTTGAGCCTGTGCCACAAATTCTTGAAAATATTCGTTTTAAGGAAAATGCTTCACCCCTAACCGACAAGAAAGTCCTATCCTGCATTGAAGCAGGAGAAGCACGCTTTAATGGGGCAGGGCGACTACTTGTCCGTAAATCCGGTACCGAGCGCGTGATCCGTGTCATGGGCGAGGGTGACGACGAAAATCTCCTACGCAAAGTTGTGGACGAGGTCGTCGCCGTAATTCGCAAAGCTGCAGCCTGATGGCCAAGCCTGCCCGCGTTCTTTCTATCGCGGGGTCGGATTCAGGCGGTGGGGCGGGCCTTCAGGCCGACATCAAGACTCTCTCAGCGCTGAATTGCTATGCTATGACGGCAGTTACCGCGATCACCGTGCAGGACACGACTGATGTGTATGGCGTTCATCCGGTCCCGCTCGATATCATTCGCGAACAGATCACACGGGTACTAGGTGATATCGGGGCCGATGCCATCAAAATCGGGATGTTGGGGTCTGACGATATAGTAGGCACGGTTGCTGGTGCATTAGATGCGCATAAATCTATTCCGCTGGTTCTCGACACTGTGATGTTTGCTAAGGGCGGTGCGACACTTCTCAATGACGGTGGTGTCGAGGCATTGAAAACAAAGCTTCTTCCGCATGCTGATCTAGTAACGCCAAATGCTCCCGAGGCGGCGATCCTGACCGGCATCCGCGTTGAGACAGCGGATGATCTTGTGCAGGCAGCGCAAGCATTGGTCGCTCTTGGCGCCAAAGCTGCCCTTGTTAAAGGTGGTCATCTTGCCGGACCAATGCTCACCGATGCGCTGGTGACCGCTTTTGATGTCCATTTTTTTGAGGCTTGGCGTATAGATACAGACTCGACGCATGGCACGGGTTGCACTCTTGCCTCTGCCTGCGCGGCAGGAATTGCCCAAGGAATGGAATTATTCGATGCGGTGGCACGTGCCCATCGCTATGTGCAAGATGGACTTAGGACAGCACCTGGCTTTGGTCAGGGTAGTGGTCCACTTAACCACATGCAGAAACTTAAATTCTGAGGTAAATTAATTGAACTGGTGTTCTTAATTTGCCCAATTTCTTTTAGTTTGCACCCGGGCTTTCTGTGATCGTAGCACTCAGCACATATTTTTCTTCAGGCGCCGCAAATTCCGACACTTCTTCGAGCACCGTCGTAAGGTTTTCAATAGCTGTGAAATGACAACGCGTGTTCATCGAGGTGCGCTCCACTAGAGATATTATGCCTTCATCGAGCCATTCTTTGCGTGGCCAACATGAGCCGGAATATTGAACCGCTTCGACGCCGTCGAAATCTACGAGGAAATAATAATATTCAGAGACACGCTCGAAATTGGAAGTATCGTTGACTTGAACGATGTAACGGTCCGGCGAAATTTCCATAAGAAGGAATGGAACACTCAAGCGATTTCTGTCGTCATTGACGTAGTAATAATAATCACCTTGGCGATGAACCGACCGGCCCACTGGCAGGGGTCGCCAATCCGTACCGCGTCGTGCAAAGACTTCGAAATGGGAGCCTGGCTCGATGGGATAATCGGCGTTTTCTGGCGTGATCAAAGGTTCTTTGGTAAGAAAACAAGCCTGCAAACTCAAGGACAGCAAGAGCAGCAGGGCCGTTCTTGCAAACCTTAGCTTTGAGACAAGGTGTGGCATCGAAACACCTCAGTTCAAAAACGGATCGCGTACCAAAATTGTGTCTTCACGCTTTGGGCTGGTGGAAAGTAGCGCCACGGGCGCCTGAATCAATTCTTCCACGCGCCGAATATATTTGATTGCTGTAGCTGGAAGCTCCGCCCATGAGCGTGCGCCATGTGTGGTTGCATGCCACCCTTCAAGTGTTTCGTAAATTGGTGTGACGCGCGCTTGATCATTGGCATCGACGGGCAGATAATCGATTTTCTGGTCCCCCACCTTGTAACCAACGCAAACCTTGATCTCGTCGAAGCCATCGAGAACATCCAGCTTGGTAAAGGCAATTCCATCTATCCCGGCAGTTGCTACGGTCTGGCGCACAAGTACAGCGTCAAACCAGCCGCAACGACGTTTACGCCCGGTAACCGTGCCAAACTCTGCACCGGCTTTTCCAAGGCGCTCGCCGGTCTCGTCGCTAAGCTCGGTTGGAAACGGCCCTTCGCCGACACGCGTCGTATAGGCCTTGGCAATACCAAGTACGAAACCCGTGTCGCGTGGGCCGCAGCCCGCGCCTGCCGCCGCTTGCCCTGCGACGGTATTAGATGAGGTGACATAGGGATAGGTCCCATGATCAATATCGAGCAGGGCGCCCTGCGCCCCCTCAAATAATACGCGTCGGCCCGCTTTTTGTGCCTCTTCCAGGCGCCGCCAGACGGGGCCTGCAAAAGGAAGAATTTTAGGTGCAATTTCGTGCAGGCTTCGAATGATTTCCCTGCCGTCTGCGTCCTCAACGCCCATGCCGCGGCGCAGCGCATTATGATGGATAAGCAAGTGTTTGATCTTGGCATCAAGACCGCTCAGGTCTTTTAGATCGGCGACGCGAATAGCGCGTCGGCCAACCTTGTCTTCATAGGCAGGGCCGATACCTCGCCTGGTGGTGCCAATGATCGTACCCGAATTGGATGTCTCGCGCATGGTATCGAGTTCACGATGGAGCGAGAGAATAAGCGGTGCATTTTCAGCAATAACGAGATTATCTGGCGTCACCTCTATACCAAGGGATTTTATGGCCTCGATTTCTTCCACTAGTGCCCAGGGGTCGATAACCACACCATTACCTAGAACCGAAAGCTTTCCCTTACGCACGATGCCAGAAGGAAGCAGCGAGAGCTTATAGGTCGTACCGTCGATGACGAGCGTATGGCCGGCATTATGGCCGCCTTGAAAACGCACCACGACGTCAGCACGTGCGGACAACCAATCAACAATCTTGCCTTTTCCCTCGTCACCCCATTGGGCGCCGATCACCGCGACGTTGGCCATGCAATTCGAGCTTTCGTGAGTGCTGAGAAACTTACCCTTCTTTGGGTGCTTTTCGCCACCTTTTCATGAAAAGATCGAACTAAAAAGACAGAGATTTTACCTGTTTAACCAATGGAAGCTTTAGGATATCCGCGAGCACCGATTCGTCCACAGTCCCGTCGGTCTCGATCAATGCAATGGCTTCAGCGTCCGGCTTACTTCTACCAAGTGAGAATGAGGCGATGTTCACTCCGGCTTGACCCAAGGCCGTGCCCAGCAAACCAATGAATCCAGGCTTGTCCTCATTGGTGACATAAAGCATCCGAGGAGCAAATTCAGCATCCATATTGATACCCTTCACCTGAATAAGGCGGGGGCGGCCATCGGAGTAGACAGTTCCAGCAACCGAACGTGTTTGCCGCTCGGTGGTCAGGGTCAATCGCATATAGCCTTCATAGATGCCATGTTGGTCACGGCGCACTTCGGAAATCTTTATGCCACGTTCTTTGGCGACAATCGGCGCATTGACCATATTCACTTCCGACAGACTCGACTTTAAAACACCCATCAAAGCTGCCTGAGTCAGCGCCCGCGTATTGAGCGCTGCAGAGGTGCCTTCATACAGAATTTCCGCGCTATGGATTGAAGTTTCCGTTAGCTGACCAGCGAATGCGCCAAGGCGTTCAGCGAGTGCGATCCATGGTCTAACCTTTTGTGCCTCCTCGGCTGAAATCGAAGGCATATTCAGTGCGTTTGTTACCGCACCGGTAAGAAGATAATCGGAAATCTGCTCGGCAACTTGCAGTGCGACGTTTTCCTGTGCTTCCGATGTCGAAGCGCCAAGATGCGGCGTAGCGACGACCTTGTCATTGCCGAAGAGTAGATTGGTTTTTGCTGGCTCTTCTATAAACACATCGAACGCAGCCCCCGCGAGTTGCCCTGATTCTATGGCCTCTTTCACTGCCTCTTCGTCTACCAAACCACCCCGGGCACAATTGATAAGCCGGGCGCCCTTTTTCATTTTGGCGATGGAATCAGCTGAGATGATGTTTCGAGTTATTTTCGTCAGCGGCGTGTGGAGGCTAATGAAATCGGCGCGTGGGAATAGTTCGTCAAGCCCAACCTTTTCAACGCCGAGATTTTCTGCGCGTTCTTCCGATAGAAACGGATCGAAAGCGAGCACACGCATTTTTAAGCCTTTAGCACGGTCAGCAACGATGGAGCCGATGTTGCCGCAGCCTATGAGGCCCAGTGTTTTCCCGTATAGCTCAACACCAAGGAAGCGGTTTTTTTCCCATTTGCCTTCATGGGTTGAGGCATTCGCCGCTGGAATATCACGTGCAACGGCCATCATCAGTGCAATGGCATGCTCAGCAGTGGTGATGGAATTACCAAAAGGCGTGTTCATCACGATTATACCTGCCGCTGTAGCTGACGGAATATCCACATTGTCAACGCCGATCCCGGCGCGGCCTACAACTTTTAAATTCTTTGCAGCCATAATTAGTTTGGGAGTGACTTTGGTCGCGGAGCGAATAGCAAGTCCGTCATACTCACCAATGATCGCAAGAAGCTCCTTTTTCGAAAGGCCAGTTTTGACGTCGGCTTCGATGCCGCGCTCCTTAAAAATCGCGATGGCGATGGGTGAGAGGGAATCAGAAATCAATACTTTAGGCATGATCTATCCTTTTACCTGCGCGAAGGCCCAGTCGAGCCAGGGCGTAAGGGCCTCAACATCGCTTGTGTCGACGGTTGCGCCACACCAAATACGCAGTCCCGGGGGGGCGGCTCGATATCCAGCAACGTCAAGTGCAACGCCTTCGTCTTCCAGCACATTTGCAATTTTCTTTGCCGCGTTGGCCTTGCCCTCATCAGATAAGGCTTCAAACCAATGATCGACTATTTTCAGACATACGCTGGTGTTGGAGCGTGTCTTAGGATCAACGCTGAGAAAATCGATCCAGTCGGTCTTTGCAACCCAAGTTTCGAGCACCGCCAGATTGGCATTCGAACGCGCGAATAGCGCCTCTCGACCGCCGATGCTTTCGGCCCATCTCAACGCATCAAGATAGTCTTCAACGCAAAGCATGGATGGCGTGTTGATGGTCTCACCATTGAAAATGCCTTCAACCAGTTTTCTGCCTTTGGTAAGACGAAATGTTTTAGGAAGCGGCCATGGCGGCTCGTAGCTCTCAAGCCGCGTGACCGCACGGGGTGAAAGGATGAGGACACCATGTGCGGCTTCGCCGCCCATAACTTTCTGCCAAGAAAAAGTAATTACATCGAGTTTTCTCCAGGGGATTTCCATGGCAAAGACTGCAGAGGTTGCATCGCATATAGTTAGCCCTTCACGATTATCTGAAATCCAATCAGCGTCGGAAACTTTCACGCCCGATGTCGTGCCATTCCAAAGAAACACGATGTCGTGCGCTGGATCAGTCTCGCTCAAATCAGGAAGCTCACCATAACGAGCCCGGATCGTGCGAACCTCTTTTAGCTTCAACTGTTTGACGATGTCGGTGACCCAGTCCTCGCCAAAGCTTTCCCAGGCACACACATCCACGGGGCGTGGCCCCAATAGCGACCACAGCGACATCTCCACCGCGCCAGTATCAGACGATGCGACAATACCGATACGGTAATCCTTAGGAACACCAAGGATGGCGCGCGTACGCTCAATGGCCTCGGAGAGTTTGCCTTTGCCCAATTTGGAGCGATGTGAGCGTCCCAAACAGGAATCTTTTAGGGCTTCGACCATCCAACCAGGGCGCTTGGCACAAGGTCCAGATGAAAAAAAAGGCCGTGCGGGACGCACGGCCGGCCTATTTCCGGTCATGTTCTATTCCTTTCAGAATAGTTGCACTCCGTTGGGGGAGCGTGGCCCAGCGCCCGTATAGGGGCTCGCAGGTTTGGCGTCAAATGATGTGCAATGATGCGGGAAAAGCGCCCTTAAAGAAGCACACTTTTCGGTAAACCTAATATTTCAACGGGCTCAGCATGAGGGTCTAACAATGCTTCATATTTAAAGAGTGATTGGTTACAGCGACAAAGGCTAGTCAGCCTGCAACATCTTTGCATTCTTAGCGCCATGTGCTGCCCTCATTGCTTCTTGCAGCTTTTCAAAGGCGCGCACTTCGATTTGGCGTACGCGCTCGCGGCTAATGCCGTATTTGACCGACAATTTTTCTAATGTCTGCGGTTCTTCACGCAAACGCCGTGATTGTAAAATATCCTGCTCACGTTCGTTCAGATCTTCCATTGCATCGACAAGAAGCGTGCGGCGCTCTTCCAACTCTTCTGCTTCGCCAAGCAGAGTTTCCTGATCAAGCGTGTCGTCGGCAAGCCAATCCTGCCATTCAGCTTCTGACTCAGTATCGCCGCGCAAAGGCGCGTTGAGAGATGAATCATGACCGGAAAGACGTCGGTTCATCGAGATGACTTCGTCTTCCGCCACGCCAAGCCTGTCAGCAATTTTTTTTACATGTTCAGCGGTTAGATCGCCGTCTTCCAAGGCGTCGATTTGTCCTTTGGTACGGCGCAGATTAAAAAAGAGTTTCTTCTGTGCAGCCGTGGTGCCCATTTTAACGAGGCTCCAGGAACGCAAAACATATTCTTGTATGGAAGCTCTGATCCACCACATTGCATAGGTGGCAAGTCGAAATCCCCGATCTGGTTCAAATCGCTTGACGGCTTGCATCAAGCCGACGTTGCCTTCGGAAATCACATCGCTAATTGGCAGACCATAGCCGCGATATCCCATCGCGATTTTAGCAACAAGCCGCAAATGGCTGGTTACGAGCTTGTGGGCAGCATCGGTGTCCTCGTGCTCACGCCAGCTTTTTGCCAGCATGTATTCCTCCTTAGGTTCGAGTAGAGGAAATTTGTGAATTTCCGCGAGGTAATGCGAAAGCCCACTATTAGTAAGTGCCGGGAGCGTGCGCGCCACTATTTTTATTCCACCCCTTCTCTAGTTCTGGATCAGGCTGTCGTGAGCCGCATTTTCATTCGCAACTCACAGGGCTTATGTTTCTTCTTGCCCCAGACTATCCACGATTATGGCAAAATGTGGGGTGAGAGGCATGAAATTCAAGTCGTTTTGCATTGGCCACGCACTAGTCGCACTAGTTAGGCAACGTGCCTATCTCACGTAAGGCATTGACAAGGCAAGAAAAATCTTTTGGCCAGGGACTTTCAAAGCGTAAATTTCTAGCTAATTTAGGATGATGAAATCCTAGTAATCCGGCATGAAGCGCCTGCCTGGGAAAGCTGTGTGCGGCCCGATAGGCGGTTTCTTCTGCAATATTACGCGCTCGCGGCGGCGTGCGAGAACGTCCGTAGGTACTATCACCAATGAGCGGGTGGCCGAGATGGGCAAGGTGCACCCTAATTTGGTGCGTCCTCCCAGTCTCCAATTGGCACTCAACAAGTGCGGCGAAAGGGCGGTCTGGAGCACCGAAACGCTCCAGCACACGATAATTCGTAACTGCTGGCTTTCCTCCATTTCGGAGGACGCCAATCTTTTTTCTGTCAAACGGATTGCGGCCGAGATTCGCTTCCACCTTACCCTCGTTTTTACGAGGCAAACCCCATACAACAGCGAAATAGGTGCGCTCAACGCTGTGCGCTGCGAACTGCTTCGAAAGACCCAGCATTGTCGTCTCATTCTTTGCGGCAACCAGAACGCCACTTGTATCCTTGTCGAGACGATGCACGATGCCCGGGCGCGCGACCCCTCCGACTCCGCTAAGGTCCTCACAATGTGCAAGAAGTGCGTTGACTAAGGTGCCATCCTGATTGCCCACAGCAGGGTGAACCACGAGCCCTGCGGGTTTGTCCACGACGATCAAATCAGAATCCTCGAATACGATATTAAGCTGAATGTCTTGCGCCTTTGGTTCAGCAGCAACTGGCGCAGGCACAAGAATGCAAAAACGCTCTCCTTGTTTGACCAGCCTGTCGGCGTCTCCTATCGTCTCGCCGTCAATGGAAACTGCGCCTTGGGCAATGAGCGCCTGCAAACGCGAACGGGAAAATTCGGAAAGAGATTGAGCGAGAAAGCGATCGAGGCGCATGCCGGAATTGTCGAATCCGACAAGCGCTTCACGAACTTCTCCGTCTACGGATTGATTGAGCGGCATGACTGACGCTGATAGCGCAAATAACACTTCTCCGGCAAATCGCCGTGGCTTATTGGCGCTCGTAATTTTTTTAGGCGTGCTTCTAATGCTTGCTTTCGGAGCGCTTATTGGAGGGTTGTTACTTGGCGCCGGGCCGGGGGGGAGCGCGCGAGATGGAGAATATCTCACTTCGATTCCCGTAGAAGCGGGAGCTCAGATCACCGCAAGCGAACTTGATGGAAACCGTCTTCTCCTTCGTATAGAGGGACACCAGACGGTCTTAGTTGTTTTGGAAGCGACGACAGGCCGTGTCATCGGGCGGGTCGAACTTGATCATGTACCCTAGGGCCACGATCCATTGAGCACGCCCCGACTTTATCTTTCAGAAAATTTGTACGATCAAATTGTAACGGCTGCGCGTGCTACATATCCGTTGGAATGTTGCGGTTTGATTGAAGGCACGGCGGCTAAAGAAAGCTGGTACGCCCACGCCATTCACCATGCAAAAAATCTGGCCGAGGACCCCGAAAACCATTTTCTCATCGATCCACAAATGCACTTTGATTTGTTACGCAGATTGCGCGGTTCCGAGCGGCGTATCATTGGTTGTTTTCACTCGCACCCGAACGGGCTCTCGGTTCCCTCCGCTGATGATCGTGTCAAAGCGATCGAAGTAGATTTTGTCTGGCTGATTGCCTCACGCAATAGAGAGGGCTTCTTTGGACTAAGCGCATATATTTTTGCCGAAACCGTAGATGATTTCGTAGCACTGAGATTATGTCCGTAAATGGTGCTGGCGCCCTCCACCGCGCAAAACAGTGGCGGGCACTTTCTAAATAGTTCCGCGGCAAAGCTTGCACATCATCGGTAGTTTGAGGGGGGGCTGCTCACGGCTTGGACTAACGTGGTTCGGGCCAAAAGGTACTAACCCTAAGTTATTAAAGATATTTCCTGTTCTTGATTGCCGCCTTGGCACAAGGCTATAAGCGTCCGTCTTAGGCCCCCATCGTCTAGCGGCCTAGGACGTCGCCCTCTCACGGCGAAAACAGGGGTTCGATTCCCCTTGGGGGTACCAGGCATATAAGCATTTGCAACCTTTGCAGATTTCGGGAGCCCCATGTTTTTTCTCAAGCTTATACCTGACGATACAAAAATTGATTTCGTTGGTGCACGCTACATCGCCTTTGGGCTGGATTTTATCCTTTTAGTTGCCACGTTAGCTTTACTGGCGATCCAAGGTCTCAATCTAGGTATTGATTTTACCGGTGGCGTCCTCGTTGAAGTGAAACAAGAGGAAGCGATCGACATTGCGATGATGCGCGATCAGGTCGGAGAGATCGGGTTCGGCGAAGCGCAAATACAATATTTCAGTGGCGGTGAGTGTGATCTGCCACTTGATTCTTGCGTCCTGATTCGTGTTCAGCCACAAGAGGGCGGCACCGATCAAGCCGCGGCTACGGCCATTCAAGAAGCGTTGGGTGAGGGCGCTGAATTTCGTCGCGTCGATGTTGTCGGTCCAAAAATTTCAGGAGAGCTGTTTATCGATGGCGTGGTTGCGACAATTCTTGCCGTGATAATGATCGCAGTCTATGTCGCGTTACGCTTTGAGTGGCAATTTGGGATTGGTGCAATCATTGCAACCGCTCATGATGTCTTCATAACGATAGGGCTTTTCACCGTTCTACAAATGGATTTCAATTTGGCTTCAATTGCAGCGCTGCTTACTTTGGCAGGCTATTCGGTGAACGATACGGTGGTCGTGTTCGATCGCATTCGAGAAAATCGGCGTCGTTATAAGCGCATGCCGCTGAAAGAGCTCATCAATGTTTCGATTAATCAAACTTTGTCGCGCACGGTATTGACCGGTGTGACAACCGCCATCGCTCTTATGCCCCTTTTATTGTTTGGTGGCCCTGCATTGTTCGAATTTGCCGCGGCTATTCTCTTCGGCATTATCGTGGGGACGTTCTCGTCTATTTACGTCGCGGGCGCTCTTCTACTTTATCTGCCACCGCTCTCAGGGTTAGCACCAGCAGTGCCGGCTGAATAAATTTTTGAACGAAGTTGTTCACGCTAAAACGGCAAAATTTGATGCCTTTGCGTGTACGAGAGATGACCGACATTGACTCCTAGCTGCAGACCAACGCCGGACCGCATGGTAGCCAAGATGATGTCAGCTGATTGCTGTTAGTTACACCCCTTTGCAACGAAATAGGGATTAGCGAATCCTTGTGCGCGTTTGCCGTAGAAAAAGGTTGCGCCGTCGAGTTGGGTGACATTTCCACCTGCGGCCAGGAGGACCGCGTGCCCTGCGGCAATATCCCATTCCATTGTGCGCCCATGACGCGGATACAGGTCGGCTTCGCCTGCTGCGATTAGGCAAAATTTCAATGATGAACCTAAAGCTACCATTTCCGTTATTGGGTAATGCGCAAGATATTCTTCGGCTTTGCTATCACGATGAGAACGGCTGACCATAGCGACCAATTCACCCACTAATGGCTTACGCGCGTAAATATTTTTTGCACTCGTTATGTCCAGCCGGCCTGTCTTAGAGAGCAATAATTCCTTTGAGACCGACAATTCGAACGCGGCAGCCGCGCCGACGTCACCCATGAACACACGTCCTTTCGCAGGCGCCACAACGACCCCACATACCGGCATATTGTTCTCGATTAGTGCGATATTGACGGTGAACTCGCCATTGTGCGCTAAGAATTCTTTGGTGCCGTCCAGCGGATCGACCAGAAAGAATCGATCACCGATTTCAGTTGTTTCCCCCCGCGCTGATGCCTCTTCCGCAATGATTGGAACACCAGGAAAATGCCGTTCCAGGCGTGCCACAATTAGGGCCTCGGCTTCCTCGTCGGCGAGGGTCACTGGCGAGTGATCCTGCTTTTTGCGGACCTCTGTACCTTCGAAATAATGACACAAAATTAGCCTTCCTGCCTCAACGGCTATTTCTGCGAGCAGGTGGGTAAGGGGAGACAATTGGAGGCTCATTATAGCTCTGAAAAGAAAAGGTTACTTCACAGGGGTGGCTTCCTAATCAGGCTGCTTTCTCTTCGGGGTCACGCAGTACATAGCCACGCCCCCACACAGTTTCGATATAGTGGTTGCCTGCGCAGGCACCGGCGAGCTTCTTACGGAGCTTACAGATAAAGACGTCGATAATTTTAAGTTCAGGTTCATCCATGCCGCCATAAAGATGATTTAGAAACATCTCCTTGGTCAGGGTGGTGCCTTTTCTGAGACTTAAGAGTTCAAGCATCTGATATTCTTTGCCGGTCAGATGGACGCGTTGCGTGCCGACTTCGACTGTCTTAGCGCCAAGGTTCACCGTTAGTTTTCCGGTGGTGATGACTGGCTGCGCATGCCCTTTTGACCGACGCACCACCGCTTGAATCCGTGCAACCAGCTCATCCTTATGGAACGGCTTAGTCATATAATCATCTGCACCGAAGCCCAGCGCCCTAACCTTCGCTTCGACAATGGCGTAGCCGGAAAGAATGAGCACAGGCGTTTGGACCTTCGCCATCCGAAGGGCCTTAAGCACTTCAAAACCGCTCATGTCCGGCAATTGCATATCGAGTACGATAATGTCGTAATCGTATAATTTGCCGAGATCTATTCCCTCTTCGCCAAGGTCAGTGGTGTAAACATTTAAGCCTTCTGACCGCAGCATTAACTCAATACTGCGCGCCATGGCGCTATCGTCTTCGATCAAAAGAACTCGCATACCCTAATCCCCTCACGTGCCAACAACCGGATTAACCTGTCACATCCCTCTTCGTTAATTGGAGGCTTAACCGTTAATAGAATTTGTTAAGACTAATTTTACCAATCTAATTTCAGCCTCTGCGGGTCCAAATCCACCTGTTTTCTCAATTTCTTGAGGGCAAGATAGAACTGATTCGTTTGGTATAGAGGTTAGGCGCAATAATATCCCCCCTACAATGAAAGAATTGGCGCGCGCGGCTCCAGCATGGTGCTAAAGTCATCCGTCTCTATTTCCGTGGATCATTCATGACACATTTTCCATCCGAGCCGTCGCATTCCGATAGGCCAGGTTTTGTCGCCAAGATATTGATTATCGTTGTTGTTGTAGCTGTGCTGTTGGCAACCTGGAAAATCGCCCCTGTCTTCATGCTCGGCTTTGGCGGGATCGTTGTTGCTGTTGCTCTAAATAATATTGCGACACCGCTCGCACTGCGAACTGGTCTGCCGCACACTGCCTCTCTAGGCTTAACCGTAGTGGGATTGACGCTTCTTGGAATTATTTTCTTCGCCTTATTTGGCGCCAGGGCGGCGGATCAGTTTGCGCGTTTGATAGAAGAATTGCCGCAAGCCTGGACAAATATGGAAGGCTGGCTTGAATCTTGGCCCTTAGGCCGCTGGATTCTTGTCATGGTTGACGACGTGGTGCGTGGTGGCGGAACCGCACTTTTCAATGCGGTGCCTATCGCTGGTGGATTGCTCGGCGGAATAGCGAACGCAGTATTGATTGTAGTGATTGGTATTTATCTCGCCGCCGACCCTATTTCCTATCGAATGGGTGTTTTGCGTTTGCTCCCCCCAGCGCGTCGCGCGCGCGCCGATGAAATGCTTGGAGAAACAGCCTCAGCTTTACGTAAATGGCTTACGGCCATGTCACTCGACATGTTGTTTCTCGGTACCATTACCGGCATTGGCCTCTGGTTGGTTGGTGTGCCGCTTTATTTTGCCCTCGGAGTGCTTTCTGGGCTTTCCGTCTTTGTTCCTTATCTAGGTCCGCTGGTAGCAACGGTTCCGGGACTGCTTTTAGCCCTTTCCGTTAGCCCCCAACTCGCCCTTTATGCGCTTATTGTTTATGTGGTCACGCAGCAATTGGAAGGAAATATCAGCCTTCCGCTGCTGCAACGTTGGACGGTTCAAATGCCCCCGGCGCTTATGCTGCTCGCGATTGTCGGATTTGGTTTGTTGTTCGGGTTATGGGGCGTCCTACTGGCAACCCCACTGGCGGTAGCCACGATAACCATCATTCGTATGGCTTATGTAGAGGATGTACTTGAGAATCCCACTGCTCATGGAGCAGAGTAGGGCGCTGGCAGATCGGGTTGTCTTAGATCACGCCATCGGCTAAAAGCTCGCACTTCAGGCCTGCAAACCACCATTTAGGGCTGAAATTCAAGGATTTTCTAGATGGCCGAGCTGCAAATCTTGCGTGCTGAAGTGCGCGCCGAAACGGGTAAGAACGCTGCCCACAGAATACGTGGTAAGGGTTCCGTGCCGGCCGTCCTCTATGGCGGCCAGGACGCCCCACAAACGATCGTCATCGATGCGCGCGAATTTGCCAGGCATTATTCAACCGGCACATTGCTTTCGACATTATTTATGCTTGATGTCGGCGGCAAGAAAACGCGTGTCATTCCGCGTGACGTTGAGGTTGATCCCGTTAGTGATCACCCGATCCATGTCGATTTTCTACGGCTAGCTGAGGGCGCGCGTATTGCGCTTCACATTCCGGTACGTTTTCGCGGTCAGCTAGAATCGCCAGGCCTTAAACAGGGTGGCGTGTTGAACATCGTCCGCCACACGGTTGAGCTTCATTGCCCTGCCGATGGCATTCCTAATGCCATTGAGGCGGATCTTTCCGAAGCTGATATTGGCGACAGCTTACATATTTCTGCGTTTTTATTGCCTGAAGGTGTGCAGCCGGTGATACAGAGCCGAGATTTTACGGTCGCAACCATTGTACCGCCGACTACCTACGTTGAAGAGACGCCGGTTACTGAAGAAGAGGATGTCGAAGACGCCGAAGGTGAAGTGGTCGAGGGCGAAGAAACAGAGAGTGCCGAGGGCGACGAGAAAAAAGAAGATTCATCCGACGAAAAAAAATAGCCTACTGATTTTCCCGTCCCGTGCCGGTAGTTGCCGGAACGCGGCGGGAGACGCGGAATTCCCATGTCTCAATCCCCGCTCCTTATCGCCGGGCTCGGAAATCCCGGGGAGAAATATGCGCGCCACAGGCACAATGCCGGGTTCATGGCTATTGATACGATTGCGGCGGAGCATGGCTTCGGGCCGTGGCGCAAGCGCTTTCAAGGGCTTGTTGCCGATGGCACGATCTCCAGTCGCAAAACGATTCTCCTAAAACCAATGACCTATATGAACGAAAGCGGACGTGCAGTTGGCGAGGCGATGCGCTTTTTTAAACTTGCCGAAGACGCGCTTGTCGTTATTCATGATGAGCTTGATCTTGCGCCTTTTAAGATTCGTGTGAAGACCGGGGGTGGCGATGCTGGTCATAACGGCTTGCGTTCGATCACTGCGACGCTTGGGCCTGACTATCGCCGTTTGCGCATTGGCATCGGTCATCCAGGAAAGGATGCGGTACTCAATTGGGCATTACACGATTTTTCCAAAGCTGAGTTTGAATCGCTCGAACCCTTGTTAGACGCAATTGCAAAATCTGCTTCTTATTTCGCAGAGGACGATGATCCGGGTTTCATGAACCGCGTTATCTTAACCACCACACCAGTAGAGCCAGAAGAGAAAACCACTAAGTCCAGGCAAAAGTCAGAACTGAAGCAGCCGGAACAAACAAAGGACAAAAATCCGGATGGGATTTAAATGTGGCATTGTTGGCCTGCCGAATGTTGGAAAGTCGACACTCTTCAATGCGCTGACACAAACAGCTGCAGCGCAGGCCGCGAATTACCCTTTCTGCACGATAGAGCCTAATGTGGGTGATGTTGCGGTGCCAGATTCACGCCTCGATCAGCTGGCGGCCGTTGCCAAATCTGCAGAGATCATCCCAACTCGTATCACTTTCGTCGATATTGCAGGGTTGGTGCGTGGCTCCTCAAAGGGCGAAGGTCTTGGCAATCAGTTTCTTGCTAGCATCCGAGAAGTAGATGCTGTTGCTCATGTCTTGCGGTGTTTTGAGGATGATGATGTCAGCCATGTCGATGGCCGGATTGATCCGGTTGCGGATGCAGAGACGGTCGAAACTGAATTGATGCTCGCCGATCTCGAGAGTTTAGAGAAACGAATTATACCCATCGAAAAAAGAGCAAAGACGGCCGATAAGGAAGCAAAAGCCCAATATGCGCTTATGATGAAGGCGCTCGATCTTCTTCGCGAGGGAAAACCCGCCCGTCTTGCTGAGCTAAGTAAGGAGGAAAGTGAGCCATTCCGGCAATTGGCGCTTCTGACCCAAAAGCCTGTACTTTATGTTTGCAATGTTCAGGAAGAATCTGCTGCGACCGGAAATGCCGCCTCCGCGCAGGTTGCGCAAATGGCGAAAGAGCAGTGTGCAGGTAGCATCATTATCTCAGCACGGATTGAGGAAGAGTTGGCTCTGTTGGTTAAAGACGATCGCGTCGAATATTTGGAGAGCCTCGGTTTAAGCGAGCCTGGTCTCAATCGCCTGATTCATCAAGGTTATGATCTACTGGGTTTGGTTACGTTCTTCACCGCTGGACCGAAGGCAGCCCGTGCCTGGACCATAGTAGATGGTATCAAGGCACCTGCAGCAGCAGGTGTCATTCACACTGATTTCGAGAAAGGGTTTATCCGTGCTGAGACCATCGCCTATGAAGATTATGTCGCTGCCGGCGGAGAGGTGGGCGCTCGGGACACCGGCAAATCCCGCTTAGAGGGAAAAGAATATGTAGTGAAGGATGGCGATGTACTTTACATCCGTTCGGCAAATTAGACTGTTGTTGGTGAGCCTCCTCCCTCACTTATAATTATGCTTCATCTCATATTTCTTCTTCACCAAATATTTTTTTGAGTGAAGCTCAAAGAATATTTCGACACCCCCCCTCAAGGGGGGGTAAAACAGTGGTACATCGTTTTATGCCTGCACAAAAAATTCGATAAGAAAAATGTCCGAACATCTACGCTTTGAAGATTTTACCGTGGGACGAAAATTCTTCTTCGGTGATCATTTGGTCACCGAAAAGCAAATCATTGATTTTGCCTTGGAATATGACCCGCAGCCCATGCATATAGATCCGATTGAAGCCCAAAACGATATTATGGGCGGCCTCATCGCAAGTGGCTGGCATCTTTGTGCACTTGCAATGCGTCTCATTAAGGATGGTTTGTTTGACGATCAAACGAGCTTAGGCTCGCCTGGTGTCGACGAGGTCCAATGGCGCAGTCCGGTGCGGCCATATGATCGCCTGTCCATGCAAGCCGAAGTACTCGAAGCGCGAAATTCAAAGTCCAAGCCCGACCGCGGCATTGTGCGGTTTCGTTTTGACCTCTTTCGTACTGACGCGGCGTGCAAGCGCGAGCTCGCGATTACCTACACCTCGCCAGTGATGATCCGTAAAAGGGAAAATTGCGAAGAT
>Ga0315338_1001421_pt1 | contig 30241 bp, 23 predicted proteins | sample ASW8metaG_FD_204518 | JGI IMG/M metagenome (GOLD analysis project Ga0315338, IMG submission 204518) | Ammonia-oxidizing marine archaeal communities from Monterey Bay, California, United States - ASW #8 | ecosystem: Environmental > Aquatic > Marine > Coastal | place: USA: California | collected... | reverse complement strand
GGAGGCACCGTCTTCATCGACCGGGATATCGTCACGCCGTCCGACCCGTCGGAGCTCGTTTCCATCACCGACGCGGGCACCGGCAACCGGACGATGTTCGACCGCCGCCTCAATGCCTTCGCGACGTTCAAAGCCTTTCTGTTCAACGCGTCGTACGCAAATGGTCGCAGCGTCGAGATCCAAGTCAATCCCGAGTTTCAGAATCGTGAGAAGGCGCGTGCCGAAGCCGAGAAGTACGCTAGGCTCGTAGGCCAGCTTCCGAGGACTTTGAGGCGTGACCTCGAAACGGTGTGGATCCACCAAGGGGTCGAGCTCTTCGGCGGGGGCAACAACAATGTCCTCATCCACACGGGGCAGGCGAGTCTCTACGAGCAGGACGGCGTGATCGAGGAGGTGCTCATCCACGAAGCGGCCCACACCTCTCTCGACGCCGACCACGCAGCATCCTCGGGGTGGCTTCAGGCTCAAGCGGACGACAGGGGGTTCATCTCGGACTATGCCGAGGAGTTCCCGAGCCGCGAGGACATTGCCGAGAGCTTCCTGCCGTGGATGGCGCTGCGCTACGGGGAAGACCGGATCTCCGCGGACCTCGCGTTCACGATCCGGACGCGCATGCCGAACCGGCTGGTCTATTTCGACGCGCAGAGCTTTCCGATGGCGCCGGTGCGGTGACTTCAGCATGCGTGTGATGTGGGCAGTCCTTCTCTTCGCGCTCACGGCGGCATCCCTGCCCGCTCAGCCGGCGACCTATGTCGGCCGTGACGGCATCAAGCGTTTCCTCGACCCGACGGTCTTCATCAACACGCTCGAGTACCGGTTCGATAGCAGCTTCTCCGACGACGTCACGACGTACGGCCACAACTTTCTCTCGCTCTTGCCGGTGAACCACCGGAACACATTTTGGGTGGGCGGCGCGTTCAGTCACATCGCGGCGTCGGGAACACCCGTCGATAACGCCGTCGGCGATGTCGTTGTGGGCTTTGGCACGCTTCTCCACGAGAATCTGCTCGACCGTTTCACCTCTTCCATGGCCGGGCTCGAGCTCGTCGCGCCCACGGGTAGCGTCGAGTCGGGTACCGGTGACGGACGATGGCTCTTAGCACCTCGAGGGGCGCTCGCCGTCCACCTCACGGACTACTTTCCGCTTTTCGTGAGGGGGCGGTACTCGCACTCGCTTGGCGAGAGCGAGCTCCCCTCCATCCGTCTCCTCGACATCGAGCTCGAGTTCGCGCTTCTGGTCGGCGGCGGCTTCTTCGTTGAGGTCGTTCCGGTGCTCGCCTACGACTTCGCCGCGGAGGCCGATTCGGTTTCGCTCGAAGCGGTCGTCGGCCGGGCTATTACCGAGAACGTCGCCTGGGTAGCGGGATATGTCGAGCACTTCGAGGATGGCCATAGCAACAGCCGTGGCTTCATCGGCGGGTTGAACGTGATCTGGGGCGATGAGAAAGTCGCCCCGAAGCCTCCGTCGCCTTGGCGGTGAGGCGGCTGCTTGACGCGAACCTACGACTCGTCGCCCTCCGGGGCGTTCTCGAGTCCGAGCGCCCGCATTTTCTGGAGCAGGGTCCAGCGGCTGATGCCGAGCTGTTCGGCCATATGGGTCTTGTTCCCGCCGAAACGGTCCTGAGCCCGCTCGATAAGCTCCTGCTCGACGGCTTCTATGGCGTCTCGCAGCGAGCTATGTTTCCTCCACTCGGTCGTACCCGAGGCCGTCCCCGAGATCTTCTCGGAAAGTTCCGTCAGATCGATGCTTTGACCCGGAGTGGCTAGCACGAGAGCGCGCTGCATTTCGTTCGAGAGCTCGCGGACGTTTCCCGGCCAGTCGTACTGGGTCAATGCGGCGAGGGCGGGTTGCGTGAAGCCGGTGCACTCCTGGCGAAACGCGCGCGCATACTCTTCGAGGAAATGATTGGCCAGGAGCGGGATATCGTCGCGCCGTTCTCGAAGAGGAGGCAGGCGGATGGGAAAAACGCTCAGCCGATAGTAGAGGTCTTCGCGAAACCGGCCCGCTTTGATCTCGAGCTCTAGATCCTTGTTCGTCGCTGCGATGACGCGGACGTCCATCTTGCGAGGCTCGAGCTCACCGACTCGAGTGACTTCCTGCTCCTGGAGTGCTCGCAGCAGCTTCACTTGGAACGCAGGGCTCGTTTCGCTGACCTCGTCGAGAAACACGGTGCCGCCGTCCGCCGCCTCGAGGAGGCCGACCTTGTCCTCCATCGCTCCGGTGAACGACCCCTTCTTGTGACCGAACAGCTCGCTCTCGAGGAGCGTCTCGGTGAGCGCCCCGCAGTTCGCGGCGACGAATCGTCCGCGCTCTCTGGGGCCGTTGAAGTGGATCGCTCTCGCAAAGGCCTCTTTTCCGGTGCCCGTGTCGCCCACGAGGAGCACGGTGACGTCGCGCGTGATGACTTTCTCGACGAGCTCGAACACACGTTTCATCTCGGCGCTCTCGCCGATGATCGTGTCGAAGCGATAGCTCTTCTTGAGCTCGTCCTTGAGATAGCGGTTCTCGTGGTGCATTTCGCGAATCCGCAGCATGCCGCGCACCCGAGCGACCAGCTCGATGGGTTTGAACGGTTTCGTGATGTAGTCGTCGGCTCCGGCCTCGAATCCTTTCACGAGCGATTCGGTCTCGGTCTTGGCGGTCACCAAAATGACCGGAGTAAACGCTTCTCCGCCGTGTTGCTTCATGCGCTCGCATGCTTCGTAGCCGTCCATGCCGGGCATCATGATGTCGAGGAGCACGAGGTCGGGGCGCTCCGCTGCGAACAGCTCGAGTGCGTCGGCACCGTTTCCGGCCTCCAAGATCTCGTGCCCTTCCGCCTGAAGCTTCATGCGGATCGCTTTGACGTTGGACGGGTGATCGTCGACGACCAGTATCTTGGCTTTAGTCATGCTCTGGCTCGGCGGCTCCCAGGTGTTTGGCAACGTGCTCCAGGATCACCTTCGGACGATAGGGCTTGGACACGTAGGCGTCGCAGCCGGACTCGAACGCGCGGGGCTCGTCCCCGCTCAGCGCGTACGACGTGACCGCGATAATCGGAATCGCTTTCGTCCGCTCATCTTCGCGCAGCTTCTTGGCGACGTCATACCCGGATAGCTTTGGGAGCTGGATGTCCAGGAGCACGAGGTCCGGAGGGGAGCGGAACGCGTGTTCCAGGCCGTCCTCGCCGTCGACGGCCTCGTCGAGCTCGTAGTCGGTGCGCTGCAAGATGTGTCGTACCGCTTTGCGGTTCGAGGGGTTGTCCTCGATGTGAAGAATCCGTTTCCGAGCCACCCTATCCACCGTCCACCGGAATCGTGAAATGAAACGTCGAGCCCGCGCCGAGCTCACTGTCAACCCAGATGCGTCCGCCGTGCATCTCGACGAACTTGCGCGCGATGGTGAGACCGAGCCCGCTGCCCTCGACTTCACGCGTGAGCGAGCCGTCGACTTGTCGGAAGCTCTCGAAAATGGCTTCACGTTCCGACTCCGGGATACCGGGGCCGGTATCCTTGACCCAGAACGCGACGACATTTTCCTTCGTTTGCGCCCCTGCCTCGACACTGCCGGTGCTCGTGAACTTGACCGCGTTCTTGATGAGGTTGATCAGAACATGCTGGGTGATGCGCCGCTCGTCCGCGACGATCTCGGGCAGGTTTTCCGCGACGACCTGTCGGAGCTCGAGCCCCTTCTCCTTCGCTTCGTAGTGGAGCGTCGCGATCGCGTCGTCGACGCACTGCTCGGGACGACACCGGTCGAGCTGGAGCTTCATCGCTCCGGCGTCGATCTTCGCCAGATCGAGAATATCGTTGATGAGTGCCAATAGGGCCTCGCCGTTGCGGTCGATCTCCTCGACCGCGTCGCGCAGATCCTCGGAGATATCGCCGTAGGTGCCATCCAGGATCAGCGCGGAGAAGTTGATGACCGCGTTCATGGGCGTGCGGATCTCGTGCGACATGTTCGCGAGAAACTCGGACTTCAAACGGTTCGCAGCCTCGAGGACCTTGTTCTGCTCCTCGAGCTGGCGAAAGTCTCGGTGACGCGTGAGTCCGAGAGAGAACGCTTCGGCGAAGCGCTCCGCGACCTGCGCATCCCGCTGGTCGAACTGATTGGGCCGGAAGCCGTGGAGCACGATCGTACCGCCGGCGAACGGTGCTCGAACCGAGGAGCGAAAGTAGAGCTCCTCGGGCCAATCAGCCGTCTTGTACAGGGTCTTCCAGAGGGGCACGAGCTTCGCGAGCTCTTCCTCGCTCCGAGAGATGATCGCCGTTTTCGTACTTCTCGGCTGACGCGAGAAGTAGTCATCGAGCGTCGTCGTGACGCAATTGACGGTGCGATGCTCGGCACCGGGAATGTCCGAGATGATGATCGGTCCCTCTTCGTTCTCGACCTGAGCAATCGTGTCTTCGCTGAAAGCGACACGGAACTCCGGTCGGAGCAACTTATGGGTGCCACCGAACATGTTGAACGAGCGCACCTTTCCCTCGTCCTCGTCGAACAGGCTGATCACGCAGGCGCTGAAGTCGATACCCAGGGTGCCGAGCTCTCGAAACAAGAGCGCGATGACGGTCACGATGTCGGCGCTCGACTTCATGGCCTGGACGGCGATTTGAACGGTCTCGACGGCGCGTTCTGTCTCGAGCTCTCGGTTTTGCTCCTCCAGCGTTCGAAAATCGAGATAGCGCGCATAGCCGAGCGAAAAGGCACGCGCGAAGCGGTCGATGAGGTCCGCATCCTCACGGGTGAAGTAGTCGGGCCGCTGGTCGTTGACGGCGATCACACCACCCGTGAATGGTGCTCGGATCATCGAGCGCAAATGATATTCCTTCGGCCACTCGCGAACGTTCCACGTCTTCAACATGGACGGAAGAATGCGCTCGATCTCCTCGTCGGTGCGGGTCACGATCGTGGTGCGCTCGACCCTCTCGTGGCGGTCGTAAAAAACCTCCGAAGGAATGGTGACGCAAGCGACGACCCTTTCGCCCGCTTCGGGAATACCGCTGATGAGGATCGGGCCGGGCTCGTGCTCGATCTCCGCCATCGTTTTGGGGGAGAACGGTACCTCCCTTTTTGCGATGCCTAAGAGATCTCGATTCAGCATGGCATAGGAGCGCAGAAACACACCTGACTCATCGTCGAGTGAGATGGCGCACGCGGTGAACGAGAGTCCCAAAGCCTCGAGCTCGTTGGTTAGAAGTGTGATCACGCGAACGATATCCGCGCTCGACTTCATGCGATGCACGGCGTTCTGGACGGATTCGACCGCCCGCTCGATCTCGAGCTCGCGATTCTGCCCTTCGAGGCGCCTGAAATCGAGATAGCGCGCGTAGCCGAGTGAGAACGCGCGTGCGAATCGAGTCAGAACCGCTGCCTGCGCCTCGGTGAAGTTCTTTGCGCGAAAGTGGTTGACGGTGATCATGCCACCTTTGAACGGCGCCCGGATCGATGAGCGCAGATTCAGGTGCTCCGGCCACGTGGCCACCCGCCATGTTTTCTCGAAAGACTTTCGGAAATGCTCGATCTCCCGGTCGCCCCGGTCGACGATGGTCGTCTCGCTCGCGTGCCCATGCCGTTCGTAGTACACGTCATACGGAATGCGGACGTGCGTGACGCTCTTGGGACCCGCCTCGGGGATACCGGTAATAACGACCGGCTCCACGGCCTCGTCGAGCTCCTCAGCCGTGTCCGGTCCGAACGCGACCTCGAGGCCTTCCATGCCGAACGCTTCGAGAGATAGTGGAAGCGTTGCAAAGGATTGCATTGCCTGCTTTTTGTCGTCCTTGAGGCTGATCGCGCAGGATATGGTCTCCATCCCGAGGCCTTCGAGCTCGTTCGAGAGCAAGGTGATGACTCGCACGATGTCCGCGCTCGACTCCATGCTCTGTACGGCGCTTTGCACGCTCGCGACCGCGCGCTCGATGGCGAGCTGGCGGTTCTTCGACTCGAGCTTCTGAAAATCGTCCAGCCGGGTGAATCCGAGCGACAACGCGTCGGCGAAGGCGGCGACCAGGTCGACATCCTTGGTCGTGAAAGCTGACTGGGACATCTGCGTCACCGCGATGCTTCCATGCGTGAAGGGAACGCGGATAGCCGCGCGTGGAACGTGCTCGATGGTACTCGTCGTCGCGGTAAAGAGGCGTCGCCATCGTTCTAGAAGTTTGGCGGCGTCATCGTCGGAACGTCGCTCGACCCTGGGCTCCCGCTCTCGGTCTTCCAGCACCGGTGAATCGGCGGCGGGCTCTACCATGAAGATGAAGTCGAGGTTGTCGACAAGCCCGGCGACGGCGACGGGGTGGTTGAGCTGCGAAAGCCGCTCGAGGACCGACGGATCCTCGTAGGCGACATCGGTGATACCTACCAAGCGGGAGCTCACGAGCGCGTACACCCGCACCAGCTCGTCGACATCGTCCACGACCGAAATGGAGCACGTATCGAAGGCGACCCCAAGCTCGGTGAGCTGTCTCGACAACGCCGTCACGACGGTGACGATGTCTCGGGAGCTTCGCATCGCCGTGACTTCGGCGCGAAGCCGATCCACGCTCGCCTGGATTTCTCGGGCGCGGAGGTCCACAAAACGCTGGTACCCGTCGGAGAACGCATCTCCGAATCTCTCGAACAAACGGATGTCGTCCTCGTCGAAGTCATGTTCACCGCGTCCGCCGGTCGCGACTCCGACGAATCCGTAGCGCGATGGAACGTAGAGATAGTACGCGTCCGGGATGTCGTGCCACGAAACGGGTTGGAACAGGCGTGCAACGAAGCGAGCGGCGTGCTCCTTGTCCTCGCGGGATGTGAGCTCGTAGCGAAACACCTGGTGTTCACGCCAAGCCTCGAGCAGCGCCTCCCGATAAGGGCCGCCGCCGACCGATATCGCGAACTCGGACACGCCAACGCGCAGATCGTCGTCCGGTGGCTCGAGTGAATGAGAAAGTATGCCCATCCAGTCCGCGCTCATGACCTGGTACGTACCCCAGAAGTCCTTCTCCTCATCGATGACCGTGATGCTCGCGCGGACGAGGTCGTAGCCAAGCGCGGCGAGTGCGTCCCAGATGATGCGGACGACCGTGACGATGTCCTCGCTCTTCTCCATGCGGAAGACTTCGGTGCGCACGCGCTCGAGCGCGCGTTCGGTCCGGAGGTCGTCCCGGGACAGCTCAACCGACATCGGGATACATCTCGGCGATGAGCCCCTCGTAGCGATCGCACAGGAACTTCCGCCGTACTTTCATCGTCGGTGTGAGCTCGTCTTCTTCGTCAGAAAGCTGCCACTTGAGGATGCGGAAATCGAGGATCTGTTCGCGGTCGGACCAGTGCTGGTTGACGTTGTCGACGGCAGCGGTCACGAGCGCGTGAATCTCCGGCCGCGAAGCGAGGTCGGCGAACGAGGAGAACGGCACATTATGTGTTTGAGCGTAGTGGCTCACCGTCTCTTCGTCCAGCACGATGAGGCTCGTCAGGTGCGGACGCTCGTTGCCCACGAGCACCGCGTCCATGATGTAGTCGCTCGCCTTGAGCATGTTCTCGAAGTTCTGCGGTGCGATGTTGCGCCCTCCCGAAGTCACGAACATATCGACGACGCGACCATCGAGGCTGACGTAGCCGTCCTCGTCGATCTCGGCTTTGTCGCCGGTATGGAACCATCCGCCCTCGAGCGCTTTGGTCGTCGCCTTCGGGTTGTTGAAGTATCCCTTGAAGATCCCGACACCTTTGAACAGGAGCTCGCCCGTATCGGAGACCCTGCCTTCGACCGACGAGACGAGCTTGCCGACGCTATCGAGGCGAATGTCGTCTCGCGGCATCAATGCGGTCATGCCTGTCTCCGTCTGACCGAGAACCTCGTAAATCGGCACGCCCAAGGCCATGAAGTAGACCACGACCTCAGAGGCGATGGGCGCCGCCCCGGTGAAGGCCCAGCGAGCTCGATGGAGGCCGAGCCGCTCGCGGAGCTTCCTCAGAACCGTCCACTCCGCCACGAAACAAGCGGCGCGGGATGCTGCCGAAAGTCTTTCGCGCGCGAGCATCGCGTTCGCTCGTTCTCTGCCGCGCGCGAGGGCCCACCGATAAGCTCGCTGCTTCAACTTGCTCGCTTCGGAGATTCCGATCTCGACACGAGATTTGAGTTTCTCCCAGGTGCGCGGCATGCCGACGAAGATCGTCGGGGCGATTTCGCGCATATCCGCAAAGAGTGTTTCCGGCCTCTCTGCGAAGTTGAACACGCCGCCCACGAGCAGCAGCCGCGTGTAGCTGAACAATCGCTCCGCGGCGTGCGCGAGCGGGAGGTACACGATGGTCTCCTCGCGCTCGTCCACTTCGAGCAAGGAAAGCCACGGCCGCGCGCCCTCGAGAATCGTACGGTACGAGTGCATCGCTCCTTTCGGAGGCCCCGTCGTTCCGGACGTGTAGATGATGAACGCCGTATCGTCCGCGTGCACTTGTGCCAATCGCTGGTCGAGAAGCCGCGGCTCGACGCGTTCGAGCTCCCGTCCCCTGGCAAGCAAATCGGCGAAGGTCATCACCGTCGGGTCGCCCTTCGCGCGCACGCCCTTCGGGTCCATCACGATGACCCATTCGAGCTCCGCGAGCTCGTGACGTGACTGCACCGCCTTGTCGTACTGCTCTTGGTTCTCGACGATCCAGATCTTGGCTTCTGCGTTCGCGACGATGTAGCCGCACTGGGACGCGCCGCTGGTCGGATAGATGCCGACGGTGATCCCCGCTGCGGACTGGATGGCGAAGTCGGTGTAGAGCCACTCGGGACGGTCGTCGGAGAGAATCGCGATCCGGTCTTCGGGCTGCATCCCGAGCGCCATGAGTCCGTAAGCACACGCGCGGACGTTCTCACCGAACTCGTTCCAGGTGATCTCTTGCCACGTCCCGAGATGTTTGTGGCGAAGCACAACCGTGTCCGGTCGCCGTGAGACCTGATCCCAGAACAGCGACGGTCCGGTATCTCCGGGAGGGCTCTCGGACTCAGCGCCAGATCTTTTTTCGTCGGTAGGTGCGAGCATCGGCATAGCTTCGTCGGGTCTCGTCTTGGGAGAACCCCAGATAGAACTCTCGAACGGTCTCGTTTTGAGCCATTTCCTCGGCGGAACCGGCAAGGACACCTCGGCCCGTCTCGAGCACGTATGCATGGTCCGCGAAGTCGAGGGCGACGTGGGCGTTTTGCTCGACGAGGAGCGTCGTGAGCCCCTCTTCTTTTCGGATGTTCCGCAAGTTCTCGAAGATCTTGTCGACGAGCACCGGGGCGAGGCCCAAAGAAGGCTCGTCCAGCAAAAGCACTCGCGGCCTCGCCATGAGCGCCCGGCCGATGGCGAGCATTTGCTGCTCCCCTCCCGACAGGGTGTCGGCGCGACTACTCTTTCGCTCGCGAAGTTGAGGGAAGTAGTCGTAGATGCGAGTGAGTCCCCCGTTCATGGCGCCCCGTTGTGCGTAGGTGCCCATCCACAGATTCTCTTCGACCGATAGATCTCGGAATACCTCGCGTCCCTCGGGGACGTGCGCGACGCCGCGGCGCACGATCTCGTCCGGGCGCAGATGATGGATGGGCTCACCGTCGAGGCGGATGCCTCCCTCTTCGACCTCCATCTCGAGGGAGCGCGAACAGGCCTGCGGTACTCCAGACAGCGTTTGTAGCAGCGTCGTCTTGCCGGCGCCGTTCGATCCGAGGACGGCGACCGCCTGCCCTTCGTCGAGCTTCAGGGAGAATCCCTTCAGCGCCCGCGTGAGGCCGAACTTGACCTTGAGGTTATCGACTTCCAGCAGCATGCGTACGACCGCTATCTCCCAGATAGGCTTCAATCACCCGGTCGCTCGACTGAACTTCGTCGGGACGACCTTCGAAGATCACCTCGCCGTGATCCAGGACGGCGATGCGGTCGGACAGGTCCATGACGAAGTGCATGTCGTGCTCCACGAGCAGGAACGTCATGTCTCGAAGCTCACGGATCTCCTGGATCCAAAAGGCGAGCTCCTCCATTTCCTCCGCGTTGAGCCCGGCGGCAGGCTCATCGAATAGTAGAAGCTCCGGCTCGAGAGCGAGCGCCCGCCCCATCTCGACACGCTTGCGCACGCCATAAGGAAGATTGTGGACGAGGGTCTTGCGCGCTGATTCGAGCTCGAGAAATTCGATAACGTGCTCGGCGCGCTCTCGGGCTTCGTCCTCGGCCCTCCGGGCACCGCGCGTGTACAAGACGCTCTCCCACAGGCTCGTCTCGATGGTCGCGTGACACCCGATCAAGATGTTGTCGAGGGTAGAGAGCCCGGGAAAGAGCTCGAGGTTTTGGAACGTGCGTGCAATTCCATTTCTCGCGACTTCGTGAGGCTGAAGCGTCGAGACGTCTCTCCCGTTGAAGCGGATCTCCCCGCTGTCCTGTCGACATACTCTGGACAGGCAATTGAACACGGTCGTCTTTCCTGCCCCGTTCGGGCCCACGAGTGAGAAGAGCTGGCCTTTCTCGACCGACAAGCTGACATCACGGAGTGCTCTTATGCCTTTGAAGCTGATGCCGAGGTCTCTGATCTCGAGAAGCGCCATCGATCCGCTCGCCCCGTCCGCTTCTTCGTCTAGAGGTCCGGCATCTCGAACAGCCGGTCGGGAGTGATGCGCACGAGAGTGCCCTTTTCTACGTCTGCCTTCGCGAAGAAGACTTTCGCGGCGGAGCCACCACGGACGTTCGGACCGTAGGTGAACGGATGTCCCCAGGCGTTATCGTCCCAACGATCGAATGTTTCGAGCGCTTCCACGAGATTCTCGCGCGTCACGTCCCGCCCGCTTCGCTCGAGTGCTTCGACCACGACTTGCGCGAGCGAAAAGCCGCCCGCATGGTAGAAACCTGCGCGGTGATCCGGTTGGTGGCGCTCGCGCGCCTCGAGGTACTCCTTGACCGATGCGTCGTCGCTATTGACGTCGAAGAGGCTCAACACGTGGAGGTTCTTCGCCGCGTCGCCCGCCAGCTCCACGACACGATCGTCCGCGAATCCGAACCAACCGATGAACTCCGGTGACCATTCGAGGCTCTTGGCTTCTTCGAGGATGGCGGCGGACTCCCGGAGAATCGTCCATAGCAGCACGTGGGTCGCGCCGGCTTTCTTCAAGTTCAGCACCTGGCTCCCGAACTCCACCGCGCCTCGTTTGTGAGACTCCTCCGCCACGATGTCGAGCCCGTAGTGGGACGCGGCTTCGTGAAGGCCGGTGAGGGCGTCGGCTCCGAGATCGTCGTCCTGATAAATTACACCGATGCGAGCGTCCGGCGCGCCGAGGTCGTCGCGAATGTACTCGACGAGCATCCACGACGTCATGCGATAGGAAGGGTCGACACCGAAGAGGTAACGGGACGGCGGCGTGTAGGTCAGGCTCGCGAAGCTTGTCGGCGCCACGAGCGGGATCTTGTCGCGCTCGAGCATCGGTCGCATCGCCATGACCGTCGCGGTACCGAGATTGCCCATGAAGCAAAAGACGCCGTCACGATCCACGAGTTTTCTATAAGCAGCGACGCTCCGTGGCGGCTGGTAGCCGTCGTCCTCGACAATCAGCTCGATCTTTCGTCCATGAACGCCGCCCGCCCGATTCACCTGGTCGAAGTAAAGCTTCGCTCCGGCGCTGATCTCTTGACCGAGAAATGCGATCGGGCCGGTCAAATCTGCGGTCATGCCGAGCTTGATCGTGTCGTCGGTGACGCCCGGTGTGACGCCGTCCTCACTCGGAGCTCCACAGGCGGCTCCGAGCCCGACAAGAGCGATGATTGCGGCTAGCTTCCATCCTTGATTCATGACGTCTCCTTCACACCGCCCTTAGAGCAAGAGCCGTTCCAATGCGGCGAAATCGCCATAATCTGTTTTAAGGCAATGACTTGAGTCGATCTCTCGCACGGAAGGTCCGACCAGTAGCGAGTCGGTTTCAACGGCGGATGACAAGAGGCTTATCGCTCGTTTCTAGAACGGCCATGTGCGCCAGTAGCGGCGGATCTTGTTCCAGCGGCCGGCGAGCCCTTCGGGCTCGAACACGAGTATCAAGATGAGGATGAGGCCGATGACCAGCGCTCTGAGATCCGGAAGCATGAGATCCGGACTGAAGCTGTTGACCGCGTCGAGGACGAAGCGGAGGACTTCGGGGAGTAGCGTCAAGACGAACGCGCCGATCACGGATCCGAGAATCGAGCCAAGCCCACCGACGACGATCATCGTGAGGTATTCGATCGACAGCTGGACCGTGAAGTGATCCGGGCCGATATAGCCGAGAAAGTGCGCGAAGAGGCTTCCGGCGACACCGGTATAGGCGGCGCTGATCCCGAACGCCATCGTCTTGTAGCGCGCGAGGTTCACGCCCATGGCTTCGGCGGCGACATCGCTGTCGCGTATCGCGACGAGCGCGCGTCCATATCGTGATCGCATCAAGTTCGCCATCGCGAGCGCTGCGACGACGGCGACGGGAGCGGTCAGGTAGTAGAAACGCGTCGCACCCGTGAACGAAAAAGCCCCGATCGACGGGGGAGGGATCGTCATCCCGTTGGCGCCCCCGGTCACGCTCTCCCACCGAAGGACGACGTGGGTCACGATCATCTGAAACGCGATCGTCGCGAGCGCCAGATAGATTCCCTTGAGCCGGAGCGCGGGCATTCCGACGACGAGGCCGATGGTTCCGGTGACGAGTCCGGAGATCGTGATCGTCATCCAAAACGGAAAACCGAGGGTGGATGCGAAGAAGCCGGCCGTATAGGCGCCGACCGCGAAAAACGCCGCGTGGCCGAGTGAAACCAACCCCGCTGAGCCCGTGAGAAGGTTTAGTCCAAGCGCGACGATGGTGGCGATCCCGGCCATATTCAGAAGGTACGGGACGTAGTTGCCACCGAGAGAGGCGCCGACAACGGGGGCTATGGCCAGGGCCACGAGAAGCGCTCCGAACCAGAACTTTCGCACACCGGTACGGAAGAGCGCGGCGTCCTCCGCGTAGGACGTGATGAGATGCTTGTACTTGGTCGTCCCCACCGTTGTCGCCACCAGGCTCACACTCGCTTCGTATCGGGGAGTCCGAACAGGCCCGTCGGTCGGATGAGTAGCACGGCGAGAAGGACGATGAACGCGAAGATCTCCTTGATGCCGCCACCGAGCAGATGTTCGAGATAGGTCCCGGCCAAGCTCTCGGCGAGCCCAATCGCGACACCGCCGATGAGCGCTCCAGGGATGCTCTCGAGCCCGCCGAGGACGGCAGCGGGCAGCGCCGCGAGCCCGATGAATCCAAGATTCGTGTGCAAGTAGCTGATATCCGCGAGGACGATCCCACCGAGCGCGGCGACGGCGGCCGCGAGCGCCCACGTCAGCGTGAACAGCCGCTGCACGCGGATCCCCATGAGTTGGGCCGCGTAACGATTCTGGGCAATGGCCCGCATCGCCGTCCCGAGCCGGGTCCAGTGAAAGAACATGAACAGCCCCGCGGTCACGAACGCCGTCGCGCCGAGCGCGAAGAGGTCCACGGTCGAAACGACGGCACCGGCTATCGAGAACGTCCCCTCGGGAATCGGTGACGGAAAGCTCTGCGTGTCGTGCGTCCAGATCATTCCTGTCACTGAACGCAATAGAATTCCAAGGCCGATGGTTGCCACGACGAGGACGAAGGGCGGCTCATCCGCGAGCGGCCGGATGAGACTTCTTTCGATCATGGCGCCGAACAGGCCGGCGAGCACGAGTGTGAATGGCAGAGCTGCCAGCGACGGCAGGCCGAGTCCGGCTACGAGCGTGAAGTGAATGTACGCTCCGACCATCATCAGCTCGCCTTGCGCGAAATTTGCGACCTCGGTGGCCTTGTAGATCAGCACGAAGCCGAGAGCGACGAGCGCGTAGACACAACCTTGCGAGATACCGCCGATACATGCCTGGAGGAAGACGTCCATCACCGCAGAGCTTTAGCAAGGCCTGTACCAACGTGGCGCAAACCTCGCAAGCCCTTTGAAAACGCCCGTCGAGCTCGAGTCGACGCGTAGACGTGTGACAAGAACCTGGTCAAAGAACCGCCGAGCGATAAGTTTCGAGGCAGGGCTCTTCTTTTTCTATAGACTGTCTCCCATGCGTCGCTCGCTACCGGCTGGACTCGCCTCGATGCTACTCCTCGTCGGGGGCGCCGGCGCCCAAGAGGCGGACGTGCTCTTCGTCGTCCTCGGTAAGATGTCCTTATACACGCAGGACGTCGAAGGCTCGATCACGCTGCGCGACCACCACTTCGTCGCCGAGATCATGCCGAAAGCCGGCGGCACGATTTTGGCGGGCACTCTCTCGAGCCGGGACGACCCGACCGACCGCTACGTGTTTGCTTCCGAAGGCGAGGCGTTTCTCGCGCATGGCGGCCGTTTCGACGTTCCGGCGAAATTGCACACGGCGCATCCGGACGGTGAATACGTCTTCTCCTACGAGACCGCCAGTGGTCGCATGGACGCGCAGGTGCTGGAACTGTCGAAACGCGCGAGCATTGGCGACGTTCTCGATGCGGCGACGATCACTTTGACGCAGTCCGGACGACCGGTTCGGGCGGACGCCATCGATCCTTCCGTCGATCTCGAAGTCCGATGGACCGTTGCGCGGGAGATGACTCGCAATCCGGAGAGCGTCGTCGACGACTTGACATTCGTGCTCGCGTTCGACTGCTTCGGCAATCGCATCGCTCACAGTGGCCGGCCGTTCCAGGAAGGGAGCTTCCTGACTTATCGCGACGATCGTTTCCTGATTGAGGCTGACGCGCTCTCGAGCGGACTCCGTTACTCGCTCATCGTCGAGCAAGCGACCGCCGACGCCGCGATCCACGAAGGGGTGCCCGGTATTGCGACCTATGCGACGCTCACTTTCCTCGACCTCGAGACGATCGGTGAGGCAAAAGAGTCGTGCCCGGTCGAATCCCCCTAAAGTCTCGACGACGTGGTGCCGATAGGTGCCAAAGAGAGGCTAGGCTCGGAATGGAAATCAGCTCTTCTTCACACGCACATACCTTGGAGCGGCCGACCGCTCACGGTGAGCTCGACGCCTCCGACCGGAAGCGAGTTCAAGAGCTGCAGCGGCGCGACCGCGAGGTCCGTGCGCATGAGCAAGCGCACATGGCGGCGGCAGGGGCGCATGCAAACGGCGGCCCGACCTATCAGTATGAGCGCGGCCCTGATGGCAAGCTCTATGCAACCTCGGGTGAAGTCTCCGTTGATACGTCACCCGTCGCCGGCGACCCGCAGGCCACCATCCGGAAGATGCAGCAAATCAAGAGGGCAGCTTTGGCACCGGACGACCCGTCGGGAGCGGACCGAGGCGTTGCCGCCCAGGCGGCGCGACAGGAGCAACGCGCTCGCACCGAAGCGAGAGAAGAGAGCGAGAGCCCGGGCGAGGGCTATGGCGCCACCGACCCCGCGCAGGCTAGAGGGTCCCTCATCGATCTCGTCGCCTGAATCCGGCTTTCATCGACCCGTGCGAGGGGATGTCCCGATGACGTCGCCCTGGGTCGTGACGCCAAGTCCGTTGAGCACACGGTTCGCGTAGTTGAAGTACGCGACGATCTGATTCGCCTCGAGGATTTCGCTGTCGGTCGCACCCGACGCACGAAGAGTGTCGAAGTCGCGCCTCGTCATCTCCGCCGGGGAGAGAGTGAGCTTGCGGGCGTAACGCAAGAGCGCGAGCTCCTTGCCCTGGAAGACCGCTTCCGGTTGACCTCGTGCCAGCGCTTTTCGGATCTCCTCCGCCCGGGTGTCGTCACCGAGCGCGCGACGAAGACCCTCGAAGTGATGCGTGAAGCTGTAATCACACCCGTTCGTCAAGCTCGTATAGACGCCGAGCACTTCGAGAAACCACGCCGGCGTCTCGTTACCTGGGTGATGCAAGACGGACTTGTAGAGCGTGTAGTGCCCTTCGAGTGTATGAGGTCTCAGACTATGGACTTTGACGACGTTGTCGACGTTGCCGCTCGCGCCTTTCACGAGGTCGTAGAGACGCCGGAGCTCACCGGTCGACTTCTCGTAAGGGATGACTTGAATCCACGCGACGTCGGACGCGGCGCTCTGCGGCACCGCGCTCATCAGGGTTGTCAAGAGCACCGCTAGCATCATGTTCCCCCAGGCGAATCGGAATGGCCTTTCGGCATTCGAGATAGAACTCTAGCCGCTTCCACGCTCAGCGACAATCGATGGGGAGCAGTGTCGTCTTCAGGGAAATGGCGCGTCAAGGCTCCATGACGACTTGCAATCGTTTTCCTTGGATCGTGGTCGGAATCGTATCGACCCAATCCGTCGCGATCTCGGTGGATTCCAGGAAGCCACTCAACGTGTGCCGGAACCGAGCTTCGCGCTCCGGAGCCAGGGGACTACCCTTGAGTCGAAGCGTTACTTTTCGCTCCCGGCTGACGACCACTTGAAATTGCTGGATCTCGGGATAGTCCTTGAAGAAGTGATTCCAGAAGAGATTGCTGATCGTCTTGCCAGACGGAAGTCGAAGCAATCCGGCGGTCCGGCCGTGCAACTCGTCGAGAGCCGCGACGCCGGCTCGGTCATAGCTCGCTTGATTGCTGGCGCCGACATCGCCTATCTCATAGCGAATGAAGGGCGTGCCACGACAGACGGTATGGGTGACGAGAAGGCGCCCCTTCTCTCCCGGAGGCACCGGCTGTCCGCGCTCGTTGACGATCTCGAGAAAGCAAAACGGGCGTAGCAGGGATAGAGGCGCGTCTTGACGTTTCTGATATCCGATCGCCGATATCTCGCGCCCGCCGTAAAGGTTGAGAATCGGGACGGAGAAAGCGCGCTCGAACAGCTCGCTTTGCGCCTGCGAGAGCATCTCGCCGCCATTCCAGGCGGTGACGACTCGACCCGGTGCGACCGGTGGACGTTCGAGTGCCAGACGTGCGAGCTCTTCGAGCAGGCTGCTGAAGCCGAAGATAACGACTTTCTGCGCGCGGTCCATCACCTCCATCACGCGGTCGAGAGTGCGCCCATCGATGGCGTAACCGTCGACTATCCAGAAGTTTCGCGCGAGAGCGGAAATGCGCGCGCGTGGTGCCCGGCTCTTTCCGATGTCGCGCTCGGAGCCCCAAATCACGATGGTCGTTATCCCGGGGCTCCAGCCCATTCCCATGAATGCGAACAATCTTGCCGCAGTCGTCGCGCGGAGCATCGGAGGGTCGTGGAGGAACCGCGTCGGCTCTCCCGTTGAACCGCCGCTCGAGCTGACAACGCCTCTGACGCCAAAACGCTCGCGGATCGCTTCGGGCTCGAATCGCTCGCGCAATATGTCCTTCGTCAGGACCGGAAGATCGCTCCATCGCTCAAAGAGCTCATCTTCGGAAAACTTCGCGGCCTCTTTCCATTCGTTGAGAGCGTCGTCGCGCCGGCCGAGATCGTCTACTAACCCTTTCAAGCGTCTCCCCATCGTTCGTCGTCGCTCCGGCTCCGTTGCGGACTCGAACGCGTAGAGCTGTCGTGACCAACTCTTCGAGGATGGGCGGCTCAAGTAGGCACGCCAGAGGAGCCTGGAGAAGGACGCCTGCGCGTAGGAAATCATGCGGTTGCGAGTTTGACGGTCTGCTCGCACGCGCCGCGCCAGCCTTGCGGCATCCGAAACGGGCGCCCGGTCCTCTCATACACCTGTTGCACCGAGCAGCCTGTACCGTCGAGGCGGATGACCAGTTCATCCGGCCGCACGCGTATCAGCGGCATCCGATTGAGCTGCAACGTCTGGAGCAGGAGCGGAATTCTCTCCGGATCCAGACCCATGATAAGAGCGTGGACCCACTCCACGGCCGCCGTGGACGTGCTCAACGACAGCAGACCGAGGCCGACTGGCGATGGTGCTAGCGGTCCATTTCCCTCTCCGGCGACAATCGCGTCGGTCAACGACACGACAGTGCGCTGCTGGGTGTCGCTCAAAGAGCCGTCGACGCGTGCGTAGTGCAAGACGCGCTGTAGGTCGAGGCAGGTACGCCACACAGTGTCGTTACCGTGCCAGGACCCTGTAAGGTTGTCGTCGCCCCCGAAATACGTGCCGGCAGTGACGGCCAACCGCCCCAGGCGAGGTAGAACATAGCGCACGCCTCGTCGGCTCGAACGATTGCTGATGTCGAGCATCTCTTCGGCAAAGCGTTTGAGTCGCGAGCTGCCTGGATAGCAGTCACCGCCATCCGCGGATCCGCCTTTGCGGTGATGGGGAAGGAACTCTTTGTGCCCATTGATGCCAACGACATTCTTCAGGGCACCGGTAAGGCCCGCCTTTTTGTGCGTCTTGAGCTTCGGCAAGTTGAACACGACGTCAGCTTCCAGGACTTCCCGCGCCACGAGATAACGGTGACGCCCGGGTCCGTGGTGCGGTCTCATGTCTCTCGGGTCGTACATCGTTACCCGGAACTCGCTTGCGGCCTCCGAGATCGGTTCGAGCGAGCTTTCCGAAGCGAGGTCCACGAGGACGTACTGGTCGTAGCCCCGGTCCGTGTTTCGAATCTGCGAGGAGGTGCGCTCCGTTAGCCGCACGCAACGGAAATCGCGAACCGAGATCTCGGTTGAAGAGGTCTCGGCGAGTCGACCAAGCGATTCGATCCCGGCTTGGCGCACCAGTGCCGCAAAATCGCAGCCCTGAATCGGCGCATCGCCGATGATGATCGTCGAGGGTGCTGCCTTGAGGACGTAATGCAGGACGGCCTCTATGACGCTCGTGTGTGTAATGAGGGAGTCGAGACCTTCACCGGAACGGTTCTCGTGGTGCACCCAGTTGGGTTTGAGGAGCACCCGGGAACCTCGTCCGACTAGAGACGCTAGCGGATTCCAAGAGGGTGTTCCGAAACGCGCCGCGTCCAGATCCGCGCTCTGGAAGAGCCGACGGACCGTTTCGAGCGCGATCGTCCTCGGTACATCGTCTCTAAGCTCGGGGGCGCTGAAACTCGCTCTCGCACCGTAGTCGGTCGAGCTCGCCCGGCTAAGGTACACCGCGTTCGCTGGAAGAGGCCGATCGTCCTTCGTCATTGGGGCCGAGTTTCGACCGCTGCCCGAAGCCCGCGGCGGACGAGGCTTGCGTAGACGCACACCATGACGGCGGTGGTGGCCAACATGGCCCAGGCTGCGCCCTGCAGTCCGTGTCGGTCGACCAAAGCGAAAGACAGCGCGGAGATAAGGATGACGCCTATGGTGTGAGCGATCGCCTGAACTCGGAAGAGCCGCATGGCCGTCACCGCCGCGCCGAAGATGTTGCCACACATGGAGAGCGCGGTTACCAGCATCAGCCAAACGAAGAGGCTGCTCTCCCGTGCATAGGCTTCATTATATAGAGCGGCTAGTAGTGATTCACCGAAGACGGCTGCCACGAGGATACCAGAGAGGCCAAGCGCCATGACAATCGCGAGGACTCGTCTGAGAAGAGACCGGAAGGCATCGAAGTTGTTGGAGGCAAAGTATTGGGAGAGGCGCGGGCTAACGGCTTGCCCCAACGAGCTTACGAACAGTGACGCCAGGGCGACTAGGTAGGCTAACGCTGAAAAGATGCCGAGCGCACCGGTACCGTGGAAGTGCTCTACCGCGTAGCGAGGCACGTTGACATAGAGGGAGCTCAGCGCCATGGCTACACCCATCGGAAGCGTGAGCTTTGCGAGGGAGGATAGCCGTCCCGGATCGTCGGGCTCACTCGCCTCCTTTTTGGCGTCAGCGCGGTCGTCTCTCAGAATTCTTACGACGGCGGGGAGATCCAGAATCGCGAACACCAACAGGTAGGACGCTGCGATCGCGAGGACCGACGGAAACAGCCGACCCGTTTCATAGAACATGGCAGCGAACGCCGCTGTCGAGAGAATGCCCTTTACGATCAACGACCGAGCGACTCGGTCCATGCGTTCTCTTTGCTGGAAGAGGCCGTAAAAGACGTCCGCGAGCGACTCGGCCGCCTTGACGAGCGCAACGGCGGCAATGATGACGGCCGCTCCGGAATCTGGGTAGATCGTGAGCGCGACCACCGATACACCGCTCAAACCCAGGAGGATACCGACAAGACGGAGCCGCAAATACGTCGCGAAAGCGAAGTCTCGCCGCGCGTCGGTGGCTTGCACCGTTCTCAGCTGCAGGTCTGTCAGCATCATGATGGGGGCGGACACCGCTAGTCCCAGAGCGTAACGGCCGAGGATGTCCGTCGTCGCGAGCTTGGCGAGCACGAGCACGTTTATCCACTTGCAAGCGGCGTAGAATGCGTTTCCGAAAAAGGTCCAGGAAAAATTGGCCTTTAGCGAGAGGAGCCCGCCCGTTTGTCCAGAGGATGTCATGGGACAAGTGACCGATAGACCGACACGGTTTTCTCCGCGATGGTGCTCTCGGAGTAGCGCGCGACGCTCCTGTGTCTTGCCTCGTTCCCCATCGATCTCCGAAGTTCCTTGTCTGAGGCTAGCTGCAACATTCTCTGAGCGAGCGCGTGAGGATCGTGCGGTGGAACGAGAAACCCGTTGACCCCGTCCTCGACTAGCTCCCGGCAGCCCGGCACGTCCGTCGCCAGGAGAGGGCGTCCGCTCGCCGCGCCCTCGAGGAGCGACTTCGGGAACCCCTCCCGATGAGACGGTAGTACGGCCACGTGAGCTTGTCGCCAGATGTTCACGATATCGTCTCGATGTCCCCACCACTCGACCGTACCCTCGTTGCGCCAAGCGGTGAGTGTTTCGCGATCGATCGAGCTCGGGTTCTCCGGATCCGGGGCACCCACGAGTACGACGCGCAGGTCTCGTGCACTCGCCCGCGTTATCCGGGCGGCTTCAACGAGGTCGCCCACTCCTTTGTCCCATAGCATTCTCGCGACGAGAACGAAGGTGGGCGTGCCATCCGGCTCGTCGGAAGGTGCGAACAATGCTGTGTCTACGCCGGATCCGGGAATCAAATGAATGCGGTCCTGCTTGCACCCCAAATCACGGACGCTTCGTTCGTCGTCCCGGTTCTGAACGATGACCTGGCTGCGCGACCCTCGGAGCAAACGTGCCAGTAGCTGGCGCACGATCGGGCGCACGAGTCGAGGGATGAGCCGCTTCGAGCTGAATACGGATCCGAAGCCCGTCACGGCGTTGACGCACCACGCTTTTCTCGAGAACTGGGCGACGAGGGAGCCGTAGATCACCGGCTTGAGCGAGACGTGGTGGACGATGTCGGGTCGTTGCGCACGGTAGATGCCGAACAGTTTGAACAGGACGACGAGCCCGACCCACGGCCGGGTACTTCCGCGTTTCATATCGATTGGGACGAGAGTAAAGCCCCGCGCGCGAATCGTCTCCGCGTGATCCGTGACACGGGTGACGACGATGACCTCGTACCCTGCATCGTGTGCCGCCTGCGCTAACGGCAACCGATGAGAGCAAAAATACCAATCCTCGGTCACGAGAAAGAGCAGACGCTTTGTCGGTCGCTCTGGACCGGTCTTCTCGAGGGCCATTTTGGGGCAAGCGGTCGATGGGTTACAAAAGCCACGTACGAGCGACCACGGTTCGACTCGGCGAGCGTGGTCGCTCAGAATGACATGGTACGCTGTTTCACCACTCTTATTCCATGCTTCGCGCCCATCGGAGTCCGAGCACCCACGAAGGCAACGATGCCTGCTAGAGAGTCGATCGAGGTCGGACGATCGGAGTGCTTTCGTGTGGTCTAGGGAAACGACGTAGATGCTCGTAGTCGGCGCACTGCTGACGTTCGCGCTGTCGGTGTTGCTCACGTTCACGCTCTCCAAACCCGGCGCCCTGCTATATGTGCCTGACGAGCCGAACGAGCGCTCTCTCCACGAAATCGCCGTGCCGAAGACGGGTGGGGTCGCGCTGTGTATTGCGTTCGGCTTCGGCGTTTGTTTCACGGGACTGGTCTATCCGTTGCCGCACGACTTCATCTGGGTCGGCGTCGCGTTCGTCCTGATCGCGGTCGTTTCCTTCGAGAACGACCGACGGGCGATGACTCCGTTGGCTCGTCTCGTCGTCCACTTCATAGCGGCAGGTCTTCTTGTCCACGCTGGACTCTCGCTGCAGCGCTTGACGCTTCCCGGAGCCGTCTGGGACTGGTCGCCATTCATCGGCACCGCGTTCTCCGTCGTGTTCGTGGTGTGGTGGATAAATCTCTACAACTTCATGGACGGAATCGACGGTTTTGCCGGAGGAATGACGGTGTTCGGATTCGGTACGTGTGCGGTACTGGGAGTACTGGCGGAAGCCCCAGCGTTCGCCGCTTTGAGCCTCATGGGCGCCAGCGCCGCGGCCGGATTCTTGCTGTTCAATTTCCCCCCTGCGCGTCTCTTCATGGGCGATGTGGGTGCGTCGTCGCTTGGTCTTCTCGCGGCCGTGACGATTCTGTGGGCGGATCGCGCCGGCCTGTTCTCAGCATGGATCGGCGTGCTGGTCTTCTCACCGTTCGTGGTCGATGCGACGGTCACGCTTGTGCGCCGCGCATGGAAGCGAGAGAAGGTCTGGTTACCGCATAAATCTCACTACTATCAGCGCCTCGTGCAAGTTGGTTGGGGACATCGCAAGACCGTCCTGCTGGAATACCTCTTGATGGCTGCGGCCGCGGCGAGTGCGGTTTGGGCTTCTACTGAAACCGTCTCGGTTCAGGGCGGTGTCATCGCAGCTTGGATATTTGTGTACGGCGCGTTGTTTGCGGGGGTTCACGTCTTGGAGCGAAGAGCTCGTAGGTAGTGCTCGACCATTTCGGGAAGCGCGCCTTCGAGATCGACCGACGGGTCGAAGCCCAACGCCGTTTCGATCTTGGCAGAGCTATACCAGGCCGACTCGGAAAGCTTCGCGAGCGCTGCGCTGTCGATGGGAAATCGTAGGCCTAAGGCACGACCGATACCGTCGCCTAGCTTTGCTGCCGGTCGTAGCGTCCACATCGGTATCCGGATCCAGGGCTGCTTCTTCCCGAGCGCGCTTCGCATCAGGTGATAAATCTGGGTGGTCGAGTAGGGAGTCCCGTCGGTCACTAGAAAAGTCGTGCCCGAAGCGCTGCGTTTCTCGGCGGCGAGTATCGCGGCTCGCGCGACGTCGTTGGCGTGTACCATCGAGCGCTTGTTCGAGATGTTCGCGAAGGGCGGAAAACGGTTGCGGGCAATGGCGTCCAGCATTTTCTCCAGATTGCCTTTGACGCCGGTTCCGTAGACGAGCGGGAGCCGAAGGATCGACGCGTGGATGTCGAGGGACTTCGCGGTGCGCTCGACGGATCGCTCGGCCTCGAGCTTCGTCTTCCCATAGGCACCGATTGGAAGCGGCTCGAAACTCTCGTCCACGCATGCCGGCCCCCCTTCGCCCATGGCCTTGACGCTGCTGACGTACACGATTCGTTCAATGTTCGACTCGCGTACGGCGTGGAGCACGTGCTCGGTACCCTCGACGTTGACCTCGCGATATGCGTTGGCCATCATTTCTTCGCTCGAGGCGGCGTGGGCCAATCCGGCAAGATGAAACACCGTGTCCGGCCGCAGGTCTCGGGGGAGAGAGAAAGGGTTGCGGATATCCGCTATCACGACCCGCGTCCACGGACCCTCCGTCGGGCGGCGCGCGAGCGCGCACACTTCGATTCCCCTGGCGTTCAGCTGTCGACACAGATGACGGCCGATGAAGCCTGACGCGCCGGTGACGAGAGCGGACTGCATCACGATCTCGGGTCGCTCATGTCACGGGAATGCGGCGCAAAGCCGCGCGGCCTAGAGGGCACTCCCCGCCTGCCAACGCTCGGTGCGCTCTTTCACGGCTCGATAGAACGCGATTCGTCGTTCGCGCAGCGCCGTATCGACGAAATCTCGTGACCTAGCAAGGTTCTGTGCCGCCATGCGATCCATCCGCTCAGGATCCGTGGCGACGTCTCGAATCTTGACCGCGAGCGCATCCGCGTCGTTCATTGGCACGATCGCCTCGGGAGGCAGGAGCTCCGGAATCCCGCCGACATTCGAGCCGATACAGGGAAGGCTCCGAGCCATTGCCTCGATCATCGCCCGCGGGAGCCCTTCCACTCTGGACGGCAAAACAAAGAGATCGAGCGCGTCTAGCTCCTCGCGCACGAGCGCGCCGGACGGAAGTGAGCCCACGAAGTCCACGGCGCCTGCGAGATTCAGTGCCGCCGCCTGAGCTTCGAGCGCGGGACGCTCACGTCCGTCGCCGATGATGCGTAGCCGGAGCTGCAAACCTGTGCGGTGCAACAAAGACAGTGCTTCAAGGAGCACATCCACGCCTTTATACGGCAGCTCGAGCGAGCCCACGATACCGAGGATCATCGTCGGAGGCGCCGCCGCGTAACCGCGAGGGCTCTCGCGGATTGCTTCGCTTGGCAGCTCGACGCTCGAATAGCTCGTCGTGAAAGCCTCGGGCGCGGGAGGGTAGCGCAGGGACAGACTCGAAGCACTTACATAGGCGACCGCCGCGGCACGAGCACATTGCTTCTCGAGCTGGCGCGTGTACCACCAGCGGAAAAAAGACCGTAGAGGGTGCGAGCTTGCGCCCGGCGCGAACAGGTCGTAGGGGTCCCCGACGACTTCCAATCCGTAGGGGCTTTCAGTGCGTTTCAGATGCGCGGACGCGGTCGTGGCAATCTGCGATGGCACTCTCATGATGACCACGTCAGGTTGTGCGAGGTTTTCGTTGATCGTTCGGACGACACTGCGGATCCGCGTGACGTACTGCCACGGTCCGAGGTAGTAGGGGATAGGAGCGAGGGAAACTCCGGGTCCGTCGACGCGCGTCCACGATGGGTCGTTTGTGGCCACGGTCCTGGCTCTTGCGAGGATGCGGACATTGTCGAAGACGTCGAGGTAGCGTGTCCAAAAAGAGTAGGGGAACGCTGTCTCCGTCCAGACGGCTCCGTCCGGCGTGCAATAGAATCGCTTCTCGAGAGTGACGATCACGCTCACGGTAACGTGGCTCCCGATGCGTCGCCAAGGGGAGCCGTCCACTCTTCGGAGAGGCGCTTCGCGGACGTACCGATACTAAATCGATCGAGGACACGATCCCGGCCGAGACGCCCGAGGCGTTTGCGCGTGCTCGGAGCGGCAGAGAGTGCGGCGAGCGAATTAGCGAAAGCTTCGGTATCGCCGGGATCGTGGAGCCAGCTCGAAAGCTCCTGTGGCACGACGTGGGCAATCTCCGGGATGTTCGACGCCACGATGGGGAGCTCACATGACATCGCTTCGAGTAAGGCATTCGGGAGACCTTCGTAACGAGAGGGAAAAAAGAAAATGTCCATTCCCGAGAGGAGCGCGGGAACGTCTTTCCGCGCTCCGGTAAACAACACCGCCTTTGCCAGACCTAGCTCCGCGACGTGACGCTCGACTTCCCCCTTCGAGACGCCGTCCCCGACGAGAAGGAGCCTGGCATTTCGAACCGACTCTCTTAGCTTGGCGAACGCGGAGATGATCGTTCGGTGATCCTTGGACCCGTGGATACGGCCGACATGGCCGACGACGATCGCGTCCTCCGGTAGACCGAGCGCGTGGCGCAGGTCACGACCGTCCTTCCGACGATATGTCGCGGTATCGACTCCGTTTGGGACGACGCCGTAGATCTTCGGCTCGTCACGCCAAGACGCGTGGAAAGAGTCGAGCACCGGCTCGGCATTGCCGAGAATGCGTGTGGCGAAACGTCGCGTCAACGCGTTCAACGCCCCCACATAGGCGTTGCGAAGAAAGGTTCGTTCGTAGCCGACTCCGGTCGAACGGACCGCCGCGATCCGGCTCCGGACCCCGACGAGCCAAGCGGCGAACATCGTCGGCCCCGCGAATCCGGAGCGGAAATCGCAGACAGCCTCGATGCGGCGACGTCGCATCAACGCGGCCACGCGGCGGACATAGCTCAACTGAGTGTATGGGTTGGGGCAATGGAGCGTCGTCACTCCAAGCGATGTGAGCTCGCCAGAGTACCAGTCGCTCATGCTCCTCGTGCACGCAATCGTGACGTCGAATCGCGCGAGATCCAGTGTGGACAAGACGTTGACGATATAGGTCTCGAGCCCGCCGGCATCCATGGATGAAACGACGAGCAAGACGCGATAGCGCCGGGCTGACGAGGTCATGGTCGTCTCGAAGAGCGCGACCTCCTGGCCAGTATTCCAGGAAAAGGGAAAGCCACCTCGACGCCTCGGCTATTCATGCGTTCCTTCCAGTCTAAGGCGAGGTCGGCGGGCTCGGTCCTTCGATTGGCGTTGTTTCGCCCAGACGACCGCGACGACCCAGCACAGCATCAGCGGGCCGAACGCGACGAGCTGCACTGAAAGAAAGAGTATCGCGACCATGATAGTCAGGAGAAGAATCCAGCTTTCCGCGCAGGAATCGCCTAGTCGACAAACTCCTGTCAACAAGAGTGGGCCTACGAGCAGGCCTATCCAGCCCAAATTTGCGATCGGCTCTTCGAGCACGCTCGTCGTAAAGCCCCAGCCGATCGGCTCGCGCGGCAATGCGAGAGCGGATGCGGTCACGTACACCGCGTAGGGCCAAGGCTTGTCGGGCCAAAATAGCCGCGGTACATATACAGTCGCGTAGAACAAGAAGCTTTGGCCTCGGTGCTCGAGCGTTCGAGTACTTTCGCCACCGAGCTCGTTGAAGATCGCGAGCTTGATGACATCGTCCCGGCCGAAGTCGAACCGGGCTCGCTCGTAATACGCGGTGGTGCCGCGGTCCGTGAGATCGAATCCCCGGAAGCTACTCAAGTGCCAGTACGAGAACAACGCGAAAACAATCGCGCCCGCAGTGCCCATGGCGAGGAGTCGGGTGCCGCGGAGGTACCCTTTGTCCCAAAGCACGTAACCCAAAAGGGCGATCACGATGGCTATGATGCTACGTTTTCCGTGCAACCAGATCGATAGACCGACCATTGCAGGTGTGAGGAGAAGCGTCACTAGATTCACCCTGCGATACAGAAGGAACAGCCCTGCGCAAGCGAGAACGCTCAGGGTCGTCGAGGCACGAAGCAGCTCGTAGATCATGGAGACCGGCCCTTCGCCCTCAGCGCCCACGGCGTCTCTGATTCCTGAGAAATAGCGCAGGGTGCCGAGAGGATCGGGTACCAAAGCCAGCACGACCACCGGGCTCACCGCGATCGCACGCAGGCCGATTCTCAGCCAACGAGACGGCGGGCGACGTTGCTCGCTCTTGGTCGAGTTGTCTCTCCTGCTCTCGCGTCGTCGACCGGCCCACCACCAGAATGGACTGCAAAACGCGACGAAGGCGCAGTAGATGTAGGAGGTTGCCGGATCTCGACTGGCTTCGTAGAAGCCCGGATACGAACGGTACGATGGCTGTCCGATTACGACATCCGTTAGCAGCGGAAGCCCGCAGAAGACGAAATGCACGACGATGACGAACAAGATCGCGTGCCGCTCGCCGCGCGCGATCGCCCTAACGGCAAGCAGCGCCCAAAGTGCCAGAAACATGAACGTTGCTAGGTTCGTGATCTCGACGAGATTCAGATCCGGCACGGCGACGCGTCCTTACGTCAAGACCGTTCGCATGAGAGCCGGATGGAGGCGCAACCTCTGGAATCGCCGTTTTCTGGCGCGGGGTTGAATAGTGTATCATAAAGGAACATTTGAATAGCTAGGAGTCCACGCGTTTCGAGCGCTCCGCTGCGATGTCAATCAACCAAAGTGACTCTGGTCAGTACGACGAGCCCCCTATCGGGGTGGAGGTCGAGCACGTCAAGACGCTCCTCTTCGTGCTCCTGCGGTACCGTTGGATCGTTGCGTCGGTGGTGGTCGGGGTGCTCGCCGTCGCGTGTGTCGGGACGCTGCTCCAAACCCCGCAGTTCCGGTCGAGCTCGTTGCTGCGAGTGGACCGTGGCCGGCTAAACGTCGTCGAAGACCTTACTGAGGAGGATCGCTTCCTTGGTGCCCGCGAGTTCTATGGCACTCAGCAGCGTATCCTCACGAGTCGCATGCTCGTCGCGCGCACGTTGGACCGTCTCGATGCCTGGAATCACGACCTCATGCTCGTAGATGAACCCGGAGAGCGGAATCCGCGCGACATCAAGATCGACCGCTTCGTGAAGATGCTCAGCGTCGCGCGGGTCCGGGATACGCAGTTGCTGGACGTGAGCGTCGTCGCGCCGGAACCGGCCTTTTCTCGCGACTTGGCTAACGCGCATGCCAGAGAGTTCATCGCCTATTTGACGGAGACGGAGTCGGGCGTGGCTCGAAACACGAGCTCGTTCATCGGCGAGCAAGTGGAGAAGCTCCAGCGCGACATTCAGGAGAAGGAGATGTTGCTCCGCCAATACGGTGAGCAGCAGGACATCGTTCTGGAACAAAACGATGCGATCCTCGCGCAGCAGATGTCCGAGCTACACCACGAGCTCACCCTCGCGCAGAGCGAGCTCGCGGCGGCCCAGGCTCGCTACCAGAGTTTGAGGCAAGCGAGTCCCGACGCTTCCCCCGACGTGTTCAACAACCCGACCATCCAACGCCAGCGCCAAGAGCTCTCGACGCTGCAAAAGGAATATGCGGAACTTGGGACGAAGTTCGAGCCGAAGTGGCCGGCGATGCAGCGTAAGAAGCGCGCGATCGAGGAAGTCGAGAACCGACTTCAGCTCGAAACGGAGAGCCTCGCCGCGAAGCTTCTCGAATCGTCTCGCGCGGAGGCTCGGGCGGCGGTGAATCGGGTCGAAAATCTCAGGAAGACCTTGGAACAACAGCGCGAAGAGTCCCGCGATATCAACGCCCGTACGTCCGATTACGACCGTATCCGTCTCGAGCTCGAAAGTCAGCGTGCGATGCTGCAGAGCTTGACGCGTCGCGAGGGCGAGACCGGCCTCAGTGCGGATCTCGAGGAACGTCAGAACATCACCGCGGGCGTCGTCGAAGAGGCGGTCGTGCCGGTCGAGCCGTTCAAACCGAGCCTCACCATGAACTTGATTTTCGGTGGGCTCGTAGGCGTGGTCCTAGGGCCGCTGCTCGCGCTATTTCTCAACTTCTGGGATACGGCGGTCTACAACGTGGACGACCTGCGACGCTATGCGAGCGTGCCGTGTCTAGCGTTGATACCGCATTTCGATACGGAGAAGCCCCTCGCCGTCGGAGGTGCGACGAGACAAATCGCGTCGGGTCGTAGCAAGCCCGACGCTCGCCCCACTCGACGGAGCACCGAGCTCGTTGCGAGCGGTGCTCTAGCGAAACGCGGTGAAGATCCTGGCCCGCGGACGGAGCTCGTCGAGCGGTTCAAGTTCCTCAGGAACGCCCTCGTCCTATCTAGCCCGGCGACCCCGCCCAAGATCGTGCTCGTCACGAGTGGATCCGAGCGGGAAGGAAAGTCGTTCGTGGCAAGCAACTTCGCGGCGTCTTTCGCCCAGCTCGACAAGAAAGTGCTCCTGATCGACGCCGATTTGAGGCGGCCTTCGGTTCACAATTTTTTTGGGATTCGAAACAAGGTCGGCCTCACCAACATCATCATCGGCCAGAGGACGCTCGCCGACGGGAGTGTCCAGGCAACGAACGTTCCCAACCTCTATGTGCTCCTCGCCGGCCCTCAGAGCCCATCGCCGTCGGAGCTGTTGAGCTCCGATTCGATGACCGCGATCCTCGAAGAGAGCGCGAAGCATTTCGACATGATCGTCGTGGATTCCGCGCCTCTTTTTCCCGTCGTTGATTCCCACTCCTTGGCGGCTCGGGCGGACCGCACGATGCTGGTCGTTCGCAGCGGGTCCACCCAAGGGCCCGCCGTCAAGGACGCGCTGCGGCTGCTCGAGCAGTCCCAGGGCACGCTGGCCGGAATCGTCATGAACGATATCGACTTGATGGATTTCGCCCAGAGCTACTACTACCGTCACTATGCGTACGGCTACGCCCAGGATGGCTATCAAGGGCGAAAAGGCGCTTAGAGGCGTCGTTCTCGTCGTCGGGCTCACGGCCGGCGCTCTCTGTGCGGACGCACAGGAGCGTGCGACGCGTCTCCTCGGAATCCGAGTCGAGCCTCACACCAATGGGGTCACCGGGATCATCGACGCCGACGGGAGAACCGAGCACCGCATCTACGTCGTCGACGATCCGATGCAGGTCGTCGTGGATGTTCTCGACGTCCGTAACACCCTCGAGCCGTTGCGCCCAGACGCGTCCCATCCCGTGCTGCGGCGTGTGCTCTCGGACCAGCTGTCCATGACGGCCTATGATCCGACAGCGAAGGGGCGGACGTTCGCACGGTTCACGTTCGAGCTCAAGCAGCCCGTCTGGCACTCGCTGCGCGTCGGCGAAGGACGCCTCGAGATCGGCTTGCACCCGACGGAGCGGACCGTCGACGGCCCGGCGCCGACAACGACGAGCCCGATCGATGAAGAGCCGGCTA
>Ga0315338_1001420_pt1 | contig 30296 bp, 29 predicted proteins | sample ASW8metaG_FD_204518 | JGI IMG/M metagenome (GOLD analysis project Ga0315338, IMG submission 204518) | Ammonia-oxidizing marine archaeal communities from Monterey Bay, California, United States - ASW #8 | ecosystem: Environmental > Aquatic > Marine > Coastal | place: USA: California | collected... | reverse complement strand
CGATGTCGCAGAAGAAGACCGGGGCGTTACTCGGCGGTTCGGCTGCGATCGGTGCGATTCTCGGCGGTGGATCGCCCTTCCAGATCGATGCGATGCGTGAATTCGGGATCGCGCTCGGACTCGCGTTCCAGGCGGTCGACGATTGGCTCGGAATCTGGGGAGATCCGGAGCGCGTCGGGAAGCCGCGAGCGAGCGATCTACAGCAGAGGAAGGTGTCGCTGCCCATCGCGATGGCGATGGCGTCCGAAGACGCCGCGGGGCGCGCGATGCGCGAGTGGATGGGTTCGAACGAGGTGGTCGATTCTGCGGCGATCGATCGAGGGATGGCCTGGCTCGATGCGGTCGGCGCCGAGCGGGCGACGGTCGAGCTCGCACGACGTGAGCTCGACCGCGCACTCGGCCTGCTCGACGAGGCCGACCCCGTAGAGGAGTCGAAGCGTGAACTCGTTGCGCTGGCGCGCTTCGTGGTCGAGCGAGAGTTTTGATGAAGATCCTCCTCGCCAGTCCCAGGGGCTTCTGTGCCGGTGTCGAACGCGCCATCCGGATCGTCGAACTCGCCCTCGAGAAGTTTGGACCACCGATCTACGTACGACACGAGATCGTCCACAATCGCAGCGTCGTCGACTCCCTGCGCGAACGAGGTGTCGTCTTCGTCGATCGTCCCTCGGCCGCGCCGCCCGGCTCGGTGCTGATCTTCAGTGCACACGGAGTTTCGCCCGCCATTCGGCGCGAGGCGGAGACGACCGATCTCCGGGTGATCGACGCAACCTGTCCGCTCGTGACGAAGGTCCACATGGAGGCGAAGCGCTTCGCGGCGGCGGACAAGGAGATCCTGCTGATCGGTCACAAGGGCCACGTCGAGGTGGAGGGCACGATGGGCGAAGCACCGTCGCGTACCCGTCTCGTCGAGACGGTCGCCGATGCCGAGGAGATCGAGGTGCGGGATCCGTCGGCGCTCGCGGTGCTGACCCAGACGACGCTCTCGGTCGACGATACCGCGGAGGTGATCGATGCCCTGCGAAAGAGATTCCCCGAGATCAGTGCGCCTTCGAAGTCAGACATCTGTTATGCGACGCAGAACCGTCAGGACGCCGTGAAGTCGCTCGCCAAGGCCTGCGATCTCGTGATCGTCGTCGGCTCGGAGAACTCGTCGAACGGCATGCGGCTGGTCGAGACCGCGCGGCGGTCCGGGGTTCGCGTGGAGCGCGTAGATGGTCCAGCGGAGATCGATGCGGGCTGGCTCGGCGACGTCTCACGGATCGGCGTGACGGCCGGGGCAGCAGTCCCCGAGGATCTCGTTGGCGAGGTCATCGAGGCGCTCGCCCAGGCGGCGGGGGAATCGGTCGTCGTCGACTCGATGCCGGTCGTGGACGAGAAGATGCATTTTCAGTTGCCGGTAGCGCTGCGATGAGGTCGCGTTGCCGACGCGTCGCGACACGACACGTCGAGCCGAGTGACGAGACGGGTCGACTAACGGCGGGTGGTCGCGCCGGGGGCCGGTGAGGCCGGAGCCGGTCCCTTGGTCGGGGCGGGGCTCTGAACGATCGTCTCGGGCGTGCGATTCTCCATGCGCGCAAGCAGACCTTCTATGTAGTCGGGCGGGACGAAGAGCAGCACGCTGTCGCGACGGCCCCAGAGCTTCACGTTGAATCCCGAGGCGCGCTTGGACTTCAGGAATTTTCGCGAGAGCTTGACCGTCACGAACTCCTGGACATTGCAGAGGGACTTGTCGGAGGTCCCGCAATCTTCCGTTTCACGCTTCACGACGGTCAGCGGATAGGCGCGACCGCTGGCGAAGGACACGCGATCGAGGAACGAGAAATCATCGAACTCGGCGACGACCGCCAGCTCGACGTCGGCGCCGATCCGCTTGCCGCGGCTGCGCGCCGTCGCGAGGAGCTTCGCCTCGTGCTCGCCCGTGTTCGGGATCGGCGGCGTCTCGAGGACCTTCGTTCCGGCGTGGAAGTTCTCGGTCAGTTCGAGGTTCTGGTGGACCCAGTGAGCGTCCTTCGTCCCGCAGGCGCTGAGGCCCAGGGCGAGCAGGAAAACGAGGACTGCCTTCGAAACACGTCGATTCTTCATGGGCAAGGAATCGGCCGGTCGTGGGCGAGGCTTGACCATGCGAAGGCTCGAGCGGCGGGATCCGGCCGTCTATTTGGCTATGGGACCAGGGCGTGACCCGTGAGGATGGGAGCCCCGGCGGGGGCTCTGGCCGGGGCACGGGCGTCCCGCGTCTATTCGAGGGCGGCCAGGAGGTCCTCGACCGAGCCCTGGTAGGCCTCGACGCGCGGATAGCCCATCTCCGTCAGGGTTCGCGCGGCGAGGATCGCTCGCCCGCCGGTCTTGCAATGCAGGAGGATCGGGGCGTCGGCCGTCGGGCACGCCTCGGCGATCTTGAACTCGAGGAAGCCGCGGGGGATGTTGACGCTCCCGGGAACCGACGCGGCTTCGAACTCGGCCGGCTCGCGGACATCGATCACGACGAGGTCGTCCTCGCCCCCGATTCTTTGGGCGGCTTCCGCTGCGTCACACGTTTGGATCGATTCCTTGTATTTCTGGATCAGCTCGATGAACGTCTGGGGCATGGTGATGGGGCTCCTGCTCGCGACTGGGGGCGATCTCTCGATGAGTAGCGAGAGGGTACACGGACGCAGTGCGGTCGCCAGAACGCGATGCGAGGCCGGCGGGAAGAACCGCCGGCGACGGAGAGAGCAGTAGATGAAGGACGTGCGACAGCCGCCGATCGACTACATCGCCCGGACGCGCGAGCAGTACGCTGCACTCGGACATCCGGACTATCGATGGGCCGAGAACGCGGACGCGCCTCCATGGGCGCCGCTTCGCAAGAGTCTCGCCGAGAGTCGACTCGCCATGGTCGCTTCGGGTGGCATCTATGCGTCGGGGCAGGTCGCCTTCCACCATCGGGACGACGCGAGTCTTCGCGCCATCGAGAGCGACATCGACGTTGCGCGCTTGCGCACCAGTCATTTCGCCTACGACCAGACCGCGGCGCGTAGCGATCCGAACGTCGTACTCCCGCTCGAGCCGCTACGGCGGAGTGTCGCGTCGGGTCGACTCGGAAGCCTCGGAGCACATGCCTATACCTGCATGGGCGGGATCTATTCTGCGAGGCGGGTTCGCGACGAACTGGCGCCTGAGATCGCGAGGCGTGTCGTCGAGGACGAGGTCGACCTGGTCCTCCTCGTCCCCGTCTGACCCGTCTGTCATCAGTCCGTGGGACTGATCGCGAGGGAGATCGAATCGAGGGGCATTCCGACCCTCAGCCTGTCGAGCGCGCAATCGATCACGCGTTCCGTGAACCCACCGCGCGCGCTCTTCCTCGACTTCCCGCTCGGCCACACCGCCGGGAAGCCACACGATCCGGCCCTGCAGGATCGGATCATCGAGGCGGCTCTCGCGGCCTTCGAGTCGATCGAAACGCCCGGCACGATCGTCGAATCGGCGTTTCGATGGGCGGAGGACGACGCTTGGAAGGACTCCGTGATGCGGCCCGGCGGCGGAGAGGGCCGAGCGGGTGGGGAGGGCCATCAGGACGATCGCAGCGAGCGTTCTCCCGAGCCCCAGTACCAGACCCCCGAAGATCGACGCCTCGCGGAGGGCGCTCGATCGTGAGTTTGCAGATTTGTCAAACTCGTTTACTTTTTTTCGATGTCGCATGAAGTGCTCGATCTCGACGCGGCTCGGCATAGCCCCCACGTCGCTCGAAAGCGCCGAACGAGGATTCGCGAAATCCTCGGCGCAGCGCTCGACATCGCCGCCGACGAAGGGCGCGATGCGCTCACTTTGAAACGTCTCGCCGAGCGACTGGGTCTCACGACCACGGCGCTCTATCGCTACTTCCCCTCCAAGGATGCGCTGGTCGCGGAACTGCAGCGCGCGGTGATCCATGCACTCGCCAGGTCGACGCGAGAGTGTGTCGACGCGGCCGAGGCCGACGCCCTCGCCAAGGGCTACTCGGACGACGAGCGGATGCTGTTGGGCGTCGTCGTGTCGGCCTTCGCCTTCGAACGCTTCGCGCATCGAGCGCCCGTCGAGTTCGGCATCCTCTCGATGAATCTGAGTGCGCCGGAGTATTCGCTTCCCGAACGTGAGGCCGCGCAGGTCTTCGAGGCAGCCTGGTCCGCGCTCACTGAACTCGCGGAGCGGCTGCGTCTCGCGCAGGAGGGCGGCGTGCTCGCTGCCGGAGACGCGAGCGGGCGGGCGGTCGGGTTGTGGGCGGGGTTGCAGGGGGTGGCGCAGACCCGGAAGCTCGCGCGAAGCGCGTCCGATCGCATCGACTCGACGCGGATCTCGCACGACCTGATCCAGGCTCTACTCGTTGGTTGGGGCGCGACGCCAGCGCTCGCAAGCCGGATGATCGAAGCGACGGCGGACGAGGGCTTCGCGGAAGCGTCGACGTCGACACACGAATACCTGGAGAATCTCGACGACACGGCCGGTCCGTGACGTCTCGGAACCAAGAGCTCGCCGTCGCGTACGGCTGGATCGCGGGACGCTCGAAGGCGTCCCGTCCAAGCGGAGGATCGAAATGAGTCAGCATGATCTCGTGATTCGAGGTGGAACCCTGGTCGATGGAACGGGCGGTCCGCCGCGGAAGGGTGATGTCGCCATCGACGGGGATCGCATCGCGGCGGTCGGGGACGATGTGGGCGAAGGGCGACGCGAGATCGACGCGAACGGACTGCTCGTGACGCCCGGCTGGGTCGACATCCATGCACATTACGACGCGCAGGCGACCTGGGATCCGATGCTCTCTCCGTCTTCCGAGCATGGTGTAACGACGGTCGTGCTGGGGAACTGCGGCGTCGGATTTGCGCCCGTGCGCGAAGAACTCCGCAATGAGCTGATCGATCTGATGGAAGCGGTCGAGGACATTCCCGGCGCTGCCATGCACGAGGGGATTCAGTGGGAATGGGAGACGTTCCCCGAGTTCATGACTGCGCTCGAGCGACGCGATCATGCGATCGACTACGGATTGCAGGTGCCGCATTGTGCGCTGCGCGCCTACGTGATGGGACAGCGCGGCATCGATAACGAACCGGCGACCGCCGAGGACATCGCGCAGATGCAGACCATCGTGCGCGAGGCCCTTCGCGCGGGCGCGCTCGGCTTCTCGACCTCGCGGACCGAGATGCACAACACGCTGAAGGGCGAGCCGGTTCCCGGCACCTTCGCCGAGCGGGGCGAGCTCTTCGGCATCGGCTCCGCTCTCGCGGACGAGGACGCCGGCGTGTTCCAGATGAGCCTCACGCATCGTGAGGTCCCGAATGAGATGGGCTGGCTGAAGGATCTGGCGCGAGAGACCGGTCGCATGGTCACGTTCAACCTGCAGCAGATCGATGAAGCGCCCGACCTCTACAAGGAAGGCCTGCGCGGCCTCGACGAGGCACGCGCCGAGGGCATCACGAACCTTCGCGGCCAGTTCTCGGGTCGGCCGGTCGGCGTCCTGATGGGTTGGGAGACGAGCGTGCATCCCTTCCTCGGCCATCCCGAGTACGTGAAGTTGATGAAGCTCCCGATCGCGGAGCGTCTCGAGAAATTGCGTCGACCGGAGGTGAAGGCCAGTCTCATCGAAGGCGGGGAGATCCGAACCGACGCGCTTCCCCAGAACGCACCGATTCCGGCGGTCTTCTTGAAGTTCCTGACGGGAGCGACGCAGAAGATGTATCCGATGGGGGCGGGGAACGACTACGAGCCCGATCCCGCCGACTCCGTCGCGGGTCGCTCTTCGTCGAGCGGTCGTTCGCCGGCGGAGATCGTCTACGACGCGCTGATGGACCAGAACGGAAAGGGGCTTCTCTACTTTCCACTCTTCGGTTATGCGACCAGCCGCTTCGACGCGATCGAGGAGACCATGCGACATCCGCAGACCGGGCTCAGCCTGGCGGACGGCGGCGCGCATTGCGGAGCGATCTGCGACGCCGGGACGCCGACCTTCATGCTGATGCATTGGGCGCGCGATCGGAAGCGCGGTGAGGTCCTCCCCGTCGAGTTCATCGTCCAGCGACAGACGAAGGACACGGCCCATCAATACGGTCTCCTCGACCGCGGCGTCCTCGCGCCAGGTCTGAAGGCCGACGTGAACGTGATCGACTTCGATCGACTCAACCTCGGTCTGCCCGAGATGCGTCACGACTTTCCTGCCGGCGGTCGCCGCCTGTATCAGGGGGCGATCGGGTACAGGGCGACGATCGTGTCGGGCGAGGTGATCTTCGAGGATGGGCAAGCGACGGGAGCGCTACCGGGGAAGCTGATTCGCGGAGCGCAGCCCGCACCCGCCGCTTGAGCCCACGCAGCGGCAGCCCGAGTGGGCGGCCGCGTGGCGCAGTCCGATCGCGCGCTGGGAAATGGAATGAAGAGGAGAAGCCGCTTGTGGCCAGTCCGAACGCGTCCTGGGTGAGCGCTGGAGTTCAGCCGAAGATTGCGATCATTGGCGCCGGAATGTCCGGTATCGCCGCGGTCGTGAAGCTTCGCAAGGCGGGCTACACGGACCTCACCGTGTACGAGAAGGCGGATCGCGTCGGCGGAACCTGGCGCGAGAACACCTATCCCGGCCTTTCCTGTGACATCCCTTCGCGATGGTATTCGTTCAGCTTCGCGCCGAACCCCGACTGGTCCTACCGCTATTCCTACGGCCCCGAGATCCAGGACTACATGGAGCAGGTCGCGCGCGACTTCGATGTCGAGTCGGCCGTGCGTTTCGAGACGCCCGTCGAGAGCCTGGTCTACGAAGCGCCACACTGGCGGCTCACGACGGCGGCCGGTGAGGAACAGATCTACGACATCGTGATCGGCGCGACCGGGATCCTCCACAAGCCCGCCTATCCCGAGATCGAGGGACTCGAATCGTTCGATGGGGAGATGTTCCATTCCGCTCGCTGGGATCACTCGGTCGAGCTCGAGGGCAAACGCGTCGGCATCATCGGAACGGGATCGACCGCGGCACAGATCGTCGGAGAGATCACCCGCAAGGTCGGCAAGATGGTCGTCTTCCAGCGCACGCCGCAATGGATGATTCCGCTCCCGCAGAAGGAGTACTCCGCGTTCGGAAAATGGTTGGTGAAGACGTTCCCCTTCTTGCTCCAGCTCTCCTATTGGTTCTTCTATTGGTCGCTCGTGCGGACCTTCGGCGCGGCGACGGTCGGCAACAAGAAGATGCAAGCGCGATTGAGCGCGGCGTGTCAGCGCAACCTCGACCAGAACGTGCCCGACCCCGAACTACGCGAGAAACTGACGCCCGACTACCAGGCCGCCTGCAAGCGCCTCATTTTCTGTTCCGACTTCTACCCGGCGATCTCGAGCGAGAAGGCACAGCTCGTGACGGAGCACATCGCGAGGGCGACGCCGGGGGGCGTGCAGACGAGCGACGGCGAAATGCACGAACTCGACGTCCTCGTGCTGGCAACGGGATTCGATCCGAGTGCGTTCCTGCTGCCGATCCGAGTGACGGGTGAAAAGGGTCAGGATCTCGAGACGATGTGGCAGGGCGCGCCGCGTGCGCATCGCGCCGTGGCGATCCCCGGATTCCCGAACCTCTGGCTACTCGAGGGGCCGACGGGGCCTGTGGGCAACCTGTCGCTGATCACGATCTCGGAACATCAGGTCGATTACATCATCAGCATGCTCGACAAGATGAAGGCCGAGCGATGTGTGGCCATCGCTGCGAAGGAAGAGGCGTTCGACGCCTACAACGAGGCGATGAAGGCGACGCTGCCCAACACGGTCTGGGTGACGGGCGGGTGCACCAGCTGGTACATCGACAAGTCCGGCCTTCCGAATCTCTATCCCTGGCCACCCGAGAACTACCTCGCGGAGATGCGCGATCCCGATTTCGACGAGTATCGACTGATGCGGGACGTCGCCGCCTGATCGGGTCGCGATTCGTTTCCTACAGATGAGTAGCGACATCTGCTAATCATTCGGGCGACCGAAGCAGCAGGCGAGCCAGCAGATTGGCCAGAGGCGGGACGGCCAACGAGCCCGCAAATGGAAGGGGAACTCCCGTGTCCGACTACCGTGTCATCGTCGTCCCGTACGACTTCTCGGATCATGCCCGCGTCGCGCTCGACGAGGCCGCCGCGCTGGCCCGAAAGATGGGCGGCGACGTGCATCTGGTTCATATCCTGCTCTCGCCGATCTACACCTACAGCTTTGCGTACGCGCCCGAAGCCGCTGCCGTCGTGCCGCCGATCGACATGACCGAGGTTCGCGAGAGCGCATTGAAGTCGCTCCAGGAACTGGCGGCCGAGATCGATGTACCCGGAAAGGTCGAGGCGCACGTCCTCGAGGGCGCGAGCATCTCCGAGACCCTCCGCGAATTCGTCGTGAATCAAAAGGGCGACCTGATCGTGATGGGCACCCATGGCCGAACCGGTCTGGCGCACGCCTTCCTCGGCAGCGTCGCCGAGCGAACGCTCCGCACGGCCCCCTGTCCCGTACTCACGGTGCGGGCTGGGGACTAGGCCGGCGGGTTCCGCGGCCAGGTCCTGGCGATCGGGTTTCGCCGACTAGATTCCGGCGATCAGATTCCGGCGATCGGGTTCCGCCAACTAAGACGTAGGATCGCCTCGATCCAATCGTTCCGGTGAGAGCGCTTCGGGCGTGAGGCCGAGTTCCGTCTGGTCCTCGGGTAGCGCGCCGTCCACGATCAGTCCGGCGGTCGCGCGAGAGGCCCCCGGCGACGTCATGATTCCGAAGCCGCCCTGGCCGGCCAGCCAGAAGAAGCCGGGTCGTTCGCCGTCCATCCCGATCACGGGCAACCGATCGGCGACGAAGCTGCGAAGCCCAGCCCAGCGACTGTGGATGTGCGCGATCTCGAGCGTGGTTGCGCGCTGCACGCGATCGGCGACGAGCGCCACGTCGTAGTCCTCGGGGCTGGTATCGCAGGGCTCCGATGGCGTCTCGTCGCAGGGCGAAGCGAGTAGTCGCGCCCCCTCCGGCTTGAAGTAGAAATCCTCGTCGGCGTCGATCACGAGAGGCCAGGTCCGCACGTTCGCGTCCTTGGGTCCGTCGAAGGTGATCGCCGTGCGCCGCAGCGGCCGCAATCCGATCGGCCGCGCACCCGCCAGGCGCCCGACCTCGTCGCACCAAGCACCGGCCGCGTTCACGACGATCGGTGCATGAAGCGTGCGCCCGCCCGCATCGACTTCCCAGCTCTCTCCGACGCGTTCGATCCGAGTCGTCTCCGCCTTGGTCGCGACTTCACCCCCGCGCTCCCGGAACCCGCGCAAGAATCCGTCGAGGAGCGCGGCGACGTCGATGTGCATCGCGCTCGGCTCGGACACCGCATGGGCCACGTAGTCCTCGTTCAATACGGGACAGATGCGGCGCGCTTCGTCGAGGTCGACCTCGTGGAGGACCGCGCCGGCCTCCCGGGCCTCTCGAATCGTGTCGTCGAGGCTGGCTCGCTGGTCTTCGCGGCCGATCCAGAGAACGGAGTTCGGCGTGACGAGAGGTGCCGAGGCGAAGCCTTCGGGCGGGGACTCGAAGAAGTGGCGACCCGAGCGCGTGAGTCGCCCGACGACGGGTCCCGCATAGCTATCCACCAGGAACGCGGCGGAGCGACCCGTCGTGTGTTGGCCGGGTAGGGGCTCGCGTTCGAGGAGAACGGTTCGCCCATGTTGTTGGAGTTCGTACGCCGCGGACGCGCCTGCGATCCCGGCGCCGATAATGATGAAGTCGAAACGCGTCATGAAGCAGTCCGGATGGTTTCGGGGTAGCGATGCTCGCCGGCCTATCGGACGGGGGGCGTGTTCGCCGGAGTGGGCCTATCGCTCGCGTTCTCGCCGAGGACTTTGCCGAGAACGTTCTGGATGAGCGCGTCCTGGAAGGCTTCGGGTTCCTCGAGGTTGGCCATATGGGCCGATTCTTCGAACCAGATGATTTCTGTATGGGGCGCTTCGAGGCTCCCCATCCATTCTTCGACCAGTTCGAAGGGCGTATTGTAGTCGTGCCGTCCCGTGAGGAAATAGACGGGGACATCGAGGCGCGTCACGTCGCGGAGGAAGTCGATCGTATCCAGGTCGCCCCAGGCCTGGTCGAGCGAGTTCATCGCGCAGGCATAGAAGGAGAGCTTCGCGGCCAGGCTGTATTCGGGGCTCACGATCAGCGATCGCGCGATCATCACGAACGGATCGCCGTCGCGAACGGCGCCGCCATAGTGGCCGAGCCAAGCGCGCTGCAGCATCAGGTCCTCGATCTCGGCGTAGGGTGGTGCGATTCCGGCGAGCGCTTCGAGCGCCTCTTCATTTCCCTCCGCGCGCGCTCGTTCGACGACGAAGCGATAGGAGATCTCTTCGTTGCGCTGCATGTGGACGACCTGGCCGAGGCCGATGTAGGCGTGGAAGAGTTCGGGATGCCGCTGCGCGGCGAGAACGCCGAGGACGCTGCCCCAGGAATGTCCGAGGAGGAAGACGCGCTCCTTTCCAAAGCGGTCGCGGAGATGGTTCACGAGTTCGAGGGTGTCGGCTACGTACTGTTCGAGATGCAGACTCTCGTCGGGCACTTCGGAGGAACAGGAGTTGCCGGCGCCTCGCTGGTCCCAATGCACGACCACGAAATGTTCTTCGAGTCGCAGTCCGAACTCGCGCGCCGCGCCCATCTCGGGTGAACCCGGCCCGCCATGCACGAAGAGCAGGATCGGGTTGGTCCGATCCCGACCGCGCAGGTAGATCGTCTGATCGACGCCGCCGAGCCGAACGGACTCGAGGGATTCGATTCCGTTCGGCGTGTCGATTCGCGTCTCGGCCGCGATGCGGAGCCCGATGATCTCGATGGCAACGAATGCGATCGTGAGCAGAGCGACGGTCGCGACGACGAGGCCGATCAGGCCCCGTCGCAGCCATCGCAGCGCGACGCCGTTCGAGCGTTCCATCTCATCCTCCCGGAATCAGCGCCGACTTCGACGGGTTCTCCAGGAGGGAATGGGTAGCGCGTTCGCGGATCGCGCGAAGCGTACTCTCAGCAGCAGCTCGTCGGGGCCGCCTCGGCGGACGATTCGAACTCGCCGCCCGTTCCGAAGCCCTCCGAGTCCTCGAGGATCCGATAGAACTCCCAGGGCATGCCCTGCGGATCGCGTGCCCAGACCTTGTTCTGGGTGGCATAACAACAGGTGCTCTCGTCTTCGACCGAGTCGGCGAGGTCGGCTGCCTTGAGCCTTTCCGCCGCCGAGCGAACGTCCTCTTCCTCGAAGACCTCGACGCCGAGGTGGTTGAGGCGCTCGGTCGCGCCCGGATTCTCGAAGAGCACGAGCTTGAGGGGCGGCCGTTCTACGGCGAAGTTCGCGTAGCCGGGCTTTCGCTTGTTGACCTGGGTATCGAAGAGCTTCGAGTAGAACTCGATCGCTTCCTCGAGGTTCTCGACGTTCAGGGCGAGTTGAATTCGCATACTTGGACTCCTTGTATTTCTATATTTCCAATGCTATGGATATAACGAGTGATGTCAAGGCCTGATTCCCGAAATTTCGGTCGCCTGCGCAGCAAGACCGGGATCGCACGACTACGGTCGGCTCTCGGGATACCCAGGGTCGACGAGAGGCTCTGGCAGAATCGATGGACGGGGGGAATTCTCGATGGGCGTCTTCGAACGCTATCTGACGCTGTGGGTCGCGGCGGCGATCGCGGGGGGCATCGCGCTGGGCGCGCTCCTGCCCGGACTATTCGGCTGGCTCGCCGGCCTCGAGATCGCATCGGTGAATCTCGTGGTCGCGGTGCTGATCTGGGTGATGATCTACCCGATGATGGTGAACGTCGACCTCGCGTCGCTTCGCCATATCGGAGACCGACCGAAGGGACTGACGCTTACGATCATCGTCAACTGGCTCGTGAAGCCGTTCACGATGGCTGCCCTCGGTCTCCTCTTTTTCGAAGTCCTGTTCGTGGATTGGGTCGAGCCCGCCGACGCGCGGGAGTACATCGCCGGCATGATCCTCCTGGGCGCCGCGCCGTGTACGGCGATGGTCTTCGTCTGGAGCCAGCTGACGCGCGGCGACGCCACGTACACGCTCGTCCAGGTCTCCGTGAACGACATCATCATGGTCTTCGCCTTCGCGCCGCTCGTGGCACTACTCCTGGGCGTGGCCGACGTGCTCGTTCCCTGGTCGACGCTGCTCCTCTCCGTCGTGCTCTACGTCGTGGTGCCCCTTCTCGCGGGCGCGTTCACTCGCCGCGTGTTCACTTCACGCGGCGAGGACGGAGAGCGTCTCGCCGCCTTCAGCGCCAGCCTGAAGCCCTATACGATCATCGGTCTGCTCGTCACGGTCGTGCTGCTCTTCGCGTTCCAGGGGCCGCGCATCCTCGGACAGCCCTTCCTGATCGCGCTCATCGCAGCCCCATTGATCGTCCAGAGCTACGGCATCTTCCTGATCGCCTATGGCTGGGCCTGGGCGTGGCGGCTGCCCTTCTCGATCGCGGCCCCAGCAGCCCTGATCGGGACCTCGAACTTCTTCGAACTCGCGGTGGCTGTGGCGATCAGCCTCTTTGGGCTCGAGAGCGGAGCCGCGCTCGCGACGGTCGTCGGTGTTCTCGTCGAAGTGCCCGTGATGCTCTCTCTCGTGGCCTTTGCCAATCGAACCGAGGGCTTTTTCGAGCGTCCGGAACTCCTATAGTTCCCCTTCGATCGCTCGCCCTATCCCGAGGAGGAACCCCCCATGAAGATCAGTACACAGCTCGGCTACGCCGGTGGCTTTTTCGAAACCGTCGCCGAGATCCAGGAACTCGAGAAGGCCGGGCTCGACCTGGTCTGGGTCGCCGAGGCCTATGGCTTCGATGGGGTTTCCCTGATGGGCTACCTCGCAGCCAAGACCGAGACGGTTCGGATCGCCTCGGGCATCCTGCCGATCTACACGCGTACGCCGACGCTGCTGGCGATGACCGCGGCCGGTGTCGATGCGCTGTCGAACGGCCGCGCGGTTCTGGGTATCGGCGCATCGGGTCCGCAGGTGATCGAAGGTTTCCACGGCGTCGAGTACGACGCGCCGGTCACGCGAACGCGCGAGGTCATCGAGATCTGTCGCAAGGTCTGGAAGCGCGAGCGACTCGAATTCGAAGGCAAGAAATATCGCATGCCGCTCGAGCCCGGAAAGGGCACGGGACTCGGCAAGCCGCTCAAGCTGATCACCCATCCCGTTCGTGAGGAGGTGCCGATCACGGTTGCCGCGCTCGGGCCGAAGAGCGTCGAGATGACGGCGGAGCTCGCGGACGGTTGGCTGCCGATCTTCTACTACGCCGAGAAGGCGAAGGAGCGATGGGGCGACGCCCTCGCGGCGGGTCGCGCCAAGCGCGATCCGAACCGAGCGCCGCTCGAAGTCTTCGCAGGCGGCGCGGTGGGAATCGGTGAAGGACTCGAATCCATGCGCGGCATGGGCCGGCACATGACGGCGCTCTACGTCGGCGGCATGGGCGCGCGCGGCAAGAACTTCTACAACGAACTCTTCGCCAGCTACGGCTACGAGAAAGAGGCGAAGGAGATCCAGGACCTCTACCTCGACGGCAAGAAAGCGGAGGCAGCGGCCGCCATTCCCGAATCGTTCATCGAGGCGACGACCCTGATCGGGCCGGAGAGCTTCGTGAAGGAGCGACTTGCGGCGTTGAAGGAATCCGGAGTCACGACGCTGAATGCAGCGCTGACGGGCAGTACGACGCAGGAACGTGTGCAGACCCTCGACAAGCTCCGCAATCTGGTCGAACAGATCTAGGCGAACCGATCGTCGCTCGGCCAGGCCGCACGAGATGCCAACCTTGACGGGCACCCTCCGTATCGCTGCGATCTCGTGTCGGGTCGCCGTCCTGATCGTCTGCGTCGGCTGTTCCGTCGATTCGGCGGAAGGGCCCGCGTCCGACACACGATCGGGTACGTCGCTGCTGGCCGTCGGCGATACCGGCTCCGTCTGGGGCGCGCTGCCCGGACTCTTCGAAGGACAGTTGGCGGTCGGCGCGGCGATGCAGCGCGAACACGAGCGCGATCCGGTGGACACCCTCGTCCTGCTGGGCGACAACTTCTATCCCTCCGGACTCCTCGCGCACGAGTTTCGACATCGCGTCGTCCAGAACGTCGTGCGCCCCTACTGCGGTTTCGTCGAAGTCACGGCCGAACTCGAAGACCTGGTCGGCAGACTCTGTTCGGGCGCGCGCACGCCGGCGCGACGGATCCTCGCCATCATCGGCAACCACGACCTCCTCGCGCCAGAGAGCGTCGATCTCCAGAGGAAGGAGATTCCCCGCCTCGTCCGAAACTGGGACATGCCCCTCGAAGACGGTCCGGTCGTGCGGGAGCTTCCGGGTGGACTCAGCCTGATCCTGCTCGTCTCGGAATGGCCCTGGGACGAAACGCCGAGTCGGCGTCTGGCCGACGCGCTCGAGGAGGCCAAGGGGCCATGGCGCGTGATCGTCGGCCATCGACCGCCGATCGCAGGACATCCCCAGCTCTCGCACATGATCGAGCGGGCCTCGCGCGATTCGGATCGGGTGGTTCATGCCTATCTCGCGGGTCACGTGCACGGGTTGGCGGCCATTCGAGGGGTGGCGCCCGCGCCGCTGCTCACGCTGATCGCCGGCTCGGGTTCCCACCCGAAACTACAGGAGGAACCGGAGTACCGGATCGAGGGAGCGGACGTGATGGTCGAGGAACTGGGCTTTCTCAGAATGGACGCGATCGCCGCCCCGGCGCCGCCCCGCCTCCGCATTACGCTCTCGATGGCGCGTCCCAGCGCGGCGCTGGCGATCTTCGGAACGACGACACTCGCGCGCTACGAGATCGGTCTCGACGGCACGGTCGAGCGTGTCGATGGAGACGTCACGACCGGTCGGCCCTGGCGGCCGGACGCGCCGATCGATCGCCCCTAAGGGCTGAGGGAATCGAGGTAGTGCTCGAGCCAGTCCAGCACCCGCGTGTCGGTCCCGTCGGTTCTCGCCCCACGAGCTGGTCTTCCATCCGGACGGAGTCGGCCGAGGAAGTCGAGCTCCCCCGAATCCGTGTCGAGGCGAAGCGAATAGCGCTCGCCCACGGAGCCGAGGGCGATGCGATCGCGTCCGCCCGCTCGGGGCTTCGCATGCACCAGAGCGACGAAGGGCGAAGCCGGCCCCGTCGTGAGATCCCGACCCGGAAGCGAACGAAGCCGATCCGGATCGATGCCCAGGCGCGCGAAGATCGTCGGGAGGATGTCGGCGTGGTCGGTCGGTCCGCTCCGTGCTGCGCCGCGACGAAGGCCGGCCCCGAAGAGCACGAGGGGAACGCGGGTCTGGGCTTCCGATAGTCGACTCGCATGGCCGACCGTTCCGTCGTCGAAGAGTGCTTCGCCGTGGTCGCCCGTCACGACGACGAGCGTCCGGTCGAGGTCGATACGCTCGAGTAGCGTCGCGATCATCGCGTCGACGTGATGCGCGCTGTTCCGATAACGGTTTCGCAGACGCGAGGCGTCGCGTCGCTCATCGAGTTCGAGCGCGTTCGGTGGAGCGGCCGACGGCTCGAAGACTTCGCCCCCCTCTGGATAGTAATATCCGAAATGCGTCGACATCATGAAGCCGAGAACGAATCGAGGCGCACGGTCACCCGGCGCGAGCAGCGCGGCCGCACGCGCGGCGAGTGCTCGATCGCAGGCGTCGAGCGATCCTCCCCGAAATCGCTCGACCGCGAAATCTCGAGGACCGAGGAACACGTCCATTTGTCGCCAACGGATGTCGCTGCAGGTGAGGTGATGCGTCGCATAGCCCCATTCTCGCAGTTGGGCGGGGAGCGTCGGGCGCTCCGATTCGAGCGTCTCGAAGTAGAAGAGCGGACTGCGCCCATAGAGCAGCGCGAACAGGCCGTAGTGGGATGCGTTGGACGTCGCGTAATGGGAGTCGAAGCGCAGGCCACGCTCCGAAGCGGCCCAGAGGTTCGGCATCGTCTGCGGGTCGAGCGCGTCGTGTCGCAGGCTCTCGACGACGATGACGAGGATGTCCGGCCGATCGCTCGGTTCCCATCCATCGAATTGCCCCGTGAGATCGGGCGCCGACGCGAGCTCGATTCGTGCGCGATCGAAGATCGCCTGCGCTGCACGCTCGATCGTGTCCGTCTCCTCGACCTGCGAACCGGCGCCGGGACTCCAGGACCACGGCATCTGCTCGCTCAAGTGATAGAGATGCGCCGAAGGACCGGTGAGCCTTTGGACGAGCGGTGGGAGGGTGAGGAGCAACACGACGAGCCCTGCGATAAAGGTCAGCAGCAACTGCGGCCTGCGCGCGGGCGCCCGCGCGGCCCAGCGTTCCGCCAGCCAGGCGAGGGCGCTGGCGGGTGCGAAAGCAATGGCCAGCGTCCATGCGAGGCCGAGCAGACTCGGCCAGACGTCGAAGCCCTCTCCGGCCCAGAGGAACGTATCGGGGTCGAACAGGTAGGGGAGGTAGCGGTCGAAGGCGTTGCCGGTCGCGCGCTGGAGTTCCAGGTCGAGCGTGAGGGTGCCGAGCACGAGCAGGCTGAAGCAGAGAGAAGCGCCGCGAATGCGAGCGGGCGAGAGTGAGCGTCCGAAGATCGCGAGGAGGCCGAGGCCGATCGCCAGCGCCGCCAGGGTCTTCGAGAGGATCGCGGCTCCGACGATGACGCGCAGCCCGATCTCGTCGGGCCCGAGTTCGAGCCATCGCTTGTAGTAGGTGAACTCGTTCGGCAGGAGCGCCAATGACGCGACCAGCGGTAGGACGCTGGCGAAGATCCATGCCGAAAGGGATGCAGGCGAACGGTCGGAGGAAGGCACTTCAGTCTCCCGTGCCGAGTCTGAAACTCGCGGGCGGATCTTCGATTCGAATGAAGGGGATCGGGTCGTCCTCGCGGAACGTCTTGTCGAGTCGCAGCGGTGGTTCGGCGCGCATGCCTTCGATCCAGTGATACTTGAGCACGATCGATCCGCTCTCCGAGTCGGGGCGAACGTCGTGCAAGCTCAGCTCGCCGAGTCGTGCCTCGACACTCCCCTGGCCTTCGAGGAACCAGCTTGCATTGCGATCGATCCGGAAGACCGCGACGTATCGTCCGAAGCGGCGAACGGGTACGACCGGATCGCCGAGGTGTGCGAAGCGCTGGACCGTCAGTGGATGGAAGGCCACGACCATGCCGATGTTGTAGAGGTCGAGATAGCGCTTCAGCTCGTCGTCAGAAAATGAGCGTGGATCACGACCGAAGAGTCGGCCCGAGTGCAGTTCGGCGAAGGCATGTCGATCCGCATAGAGGTTCGTGGGTCCGCCGATCAGTTGGCGACCGGTCCAGCTCGGCAGGAAGCTGCTGAGATAGATGCCGCCGTGCACGAACCCGGTTTCGTCGCCGGACTCCTCGAAGAGGATGCGTGCGTCGCGGGGCGCCTCGTCGCGGAGCCAGTCGACGAGCGCTGCGACGGGTGGGATCGGGGTCGCGTGGATCCGCATGCGCCCGGTCGATTCCGTCGAGGCGACGGTCGCGAAGGCTCCGAGAATCGCGACGCAGAGCGCGATCGTCAGACCGCTTCGCCAGCGGGCGGAGGCCGAGGGCCAGCCCTCGAAGGCGAACGCGGCGCAGACCGCCAGGGTCAGGTCGAGGGCGACCTTGAATCGAAGGGGTTGAAGGAGCTGGACCCGCTCGTGAAGACTGCCGAAGTAGGTGAGCACGAAGATCGTGCCGACGAGCGTCGCGAGGCATGCGGAGAGCTGAGTGCGACCGGCGCGATGGAGTCGGGCGAGACCGGCGACGCCCATGCAGAGGAGACCGAGGCGAAACAGGTTGCCGAGCGCCGTCTCGCGAAAGCTCCAGTAGTTGTTCGACGTGAAATAGTCCTTCACGAAGGTCAAGACATCGAGGCTCACGAAGACCGGCAGCGACGCGACGACACGCCCCGCGTTCTCGTCACCGAAATGCGCGAAGAGCGGTCCGAGCCAGAACGCGTTCACGCCGAGCGCGAGTCCGACGCCGCCGACCGCCCATGCCCAGACACGCGGATCCTGGCGTCGCGGGCTCATCAGCAGGAGTACGAGCCCGGGAAGCGGGAGCATGATCGACGCCTGCAGGTGGACGGGAAGGAGCAGGATGCAGCCGAAGAGCCAGCCGACATGCGCGGCCGAAAAGCTCTTCTCCGATCGGATGATGCGCGCGAGGAGCGACAGCACGACGAGGGCGAGGGCGCAGCCGACTGGCCAGCCGATCATTCCGTAGAAGAGCATCTCGCGCCCGAAGCCGGACCACCAGCTGGCGACGGCGAGGCCCGCAGCAAGAGCGGCGGTCCAACCGGGTCGAGGTTCGTTCGACAGGCCGAGCACGGCGAGCACGCAGAGCCAGGGGATCGCGCTCGTCGCCGCAAAGACCCAGAGCTTGAAGGCGAGCAGTGTATTCACGCCCGGCGTGAAGAGTGCGGCGAGTTCGAACGCTTTGATGCTCGCATCCAGATGCGTGTTGCTCGGGAAGCCCGCCATGTAGAAAGGGTTGTAGCCCCAGAGCTGCCCGTTCATTTCCCAGAAGGCTTCGGCCGCGACGAGATGCGTATGATGCAATCCCCAGTCTTGGTCGAGGAAGGGACGCGCGTCGAAGAGGGACGTCGGTTCCGCGACGATCAGGACCAGCCCGATCGTGTGGAGGAGCCAGAACATCGACACGGCGAGCAGCGGTCGGCGATCGGGCGACGTCATTGGCGGGATGGTATCGAGTCGGTCGGGCGATGACGACGCTGCGACGCGGCGAGGGACGGGCTACCCATACCTCGAGGACGTGACGATCGACGTCACTGGATCGAAGCATCGAGAGAGGTCCCCAATGAATTCCCCCCGCACCCTGGTCGATGGACTCCGTTTCCCGGAAGGCCCACGCTGGCACGAGGATCGACTCTGGTTCTCCGACATGCATGCGGGCGAGGTGTTCGCCGTCGACATGCAGGGGAGAACCGAGAGGATCGTCGAAGTCGCGGCTGAACCGTCGGGGCTGGGCTGGACGCCCGATGGTCGACTCCTCGTGGTGTCGATGCAGGACCGTCGGCTGTTGCGTCTCGATCCCGACGGTTTGACGGAGGTCGCCGACCTCACGCCCCATGCGCCCTACTACTGCAACGACATGGTGGTCGACGCTGAAGGGCGGGCCTACGTCGGGAACTTCGGGTTCGATCTGCACGGGGGAGCAAAGCCGGTTGCGACGAATCTCATCCTCGTGCGTCCCGACGGGCAAGTCGAAGTCGTGGCGAGCGACGTGCGCTTTCCGAATGGAACCGTCATCACGCCCGACGGCCGGACCCTGATCGTCGGGGAGTCGTTTGGCGGCTGCCTCACGGCTTTCGACATCGCCGACGACGGTCGGCTCGAGAATCGACGGCTCTGGGCACAGCTCGAAGGCGCGGTCCCGGATGGAATCTGTCTCGACGAAGAGGGCGCCATCTGGGTGGCGTCGCCGGTCGGTGAGGGCGGCGTGCTGCGTGTTCGCGAGGGTGGCGAAGTCACGGATCGCGTCGCGGTCGAACACGAAGCCTTTGCATGCATGCTAGGCGGTCCCGATGGCCGCACGCTCTTCATCTGCACGGCGCCCGACTCGGATCCGGCAAAGACAGGAGATCGCGGCGGTCGGATCGAGACGGTCGAAGTCGAGGTGCCGCGCGCCGGGTTGCCCTGAAGGACTGAGGCTTCGAGGGCTGGGACGCAGGTCGAGCGATTCGCGGTCGTGAGCGCGCCAAGCGGAGGCGAGGAATGGACGAGTTCGAGGGAAGAGGGGCCGAAGCGGATTCGATCGAGCATCGAACCCTGACGCATGGCGAACTGCGATTCGATGCGCTCGCTTGCGGATTCGCCGAGAACCCCGGCGCGCCGGTGGTCCTCTGCCTGCATGGCTTTCCCGACAATGCGCGGTCGTTCCGATTTCAGCTTCCAGCCCTGGCCCGAGCCGGGTATCGCGTGATCGCGCCGACGCTTCGGGGCTACGAGCCGGACTCTCAGCCCGCGGACGGCGACTACAGCCTCGGAGCTCTGGCGCGCGATGTGCTCGGCTGGGTCGACGAGCTCCATGAGCAGAAGGTTCACCTGCTCGGACACGACTGGGGGGCCGCGATTACCTATCTGGCCGGGGCGCTCGCTCCCGAACGATTCCATTCGCTCATGACGATCGCCGTCCCGCATGCGGCGCGCCTGACCGATGGCATCCGTGTCGTGCCACGTCAGCTCCGGAACTCGTGGTACATGATGTTCTTCCAGCTCCGTGGAATCGCGGAGATCGCGGTGGAACGCAACGACTGGGCGCTCGTGCGTCGACTCTGGAAGGACTGGTCACCGGGCTACGACCTGCCGGAGAAGGAATGGATCTCGCTCCGCTCGACCTTCGAGGCACCGGGCGTGAAGCGGGCCATGCTCGGCTACTACCGCCAGAACGCTTCGCCGGGCGTGATGCTCGGCATCAAGAAGAGCGAGGCGACTTCGCTGACGACGGTGCCCGTGCGAACGCTCGCGATCACGGGCGCAGACGACGGCTGCATGGACACGCGGCTCTACGACCATGTCTTTCTCGACGAGGACTTTCCGCGAGGTGTTCGGGTCGAGCGCATCGCACAGGCCGGGCATTTCACGCATCAGGAGAAGCCCGACGCGGTGAACCGTCTGCTGCTCGATTGGATGGCCGGCTAGCGTCCGCGCGCGAGACGATCGCTCGACGGCCGGAGTTCAGTATTCGCTCGGCTCGACCGGATGTATCCGACCCTCGTGGACCGTGCCCCAGACCCGGATGTGCTGGATCGATGTCGGCTCGACCTCGAGCGGGTTCTCTTCGAGGATCGTCATGTTGGCGAGCTTGCCGGGCTCGAGTGACCCGAGTTCGTCTTCCAGACCCAGCGAATAGGCCGCGTCGATCGTGACCGCGCGCAGCGCTCGCTCGGCGCTGATCCGCTGTTCCGGGCCGACGAGGTTGCCGTCGAGCGTGATCCGATTCACCGCGCTGTCCATCAACAGGAGCGGACGACCGGGTGCCATCGGCATGTCTGCATGGAGTGAGATCGAGACGCCGGCTCGATCGACATCGCCGAGTCGAACCATCTCCCTCGCGCGCTCCGGCCCAATCCCGACCTCGGCATAACGGTCGGCGAGCACGGTCGTGTAGAACGGATTCGCGCTCACGATCGCGCCGAGTCGGGCGAGCCGATCGACCTGGTCCGGACGCGAGAACCCGAAATGAACGAGGACCGTGCGGTGGTCGACGCGCGGACTGCGCTCCATGTTCTCTTCGAGCGTGTCGAGCACGAGGTCGAGCCCGGCGTCCCCGTTCTGATGTACGTGGATCTGGTAGCCCGCATCCCAATAGGTCCGGAATGCGCTGCGGAAGAGTTTGGGCTGCATCATCCATTCGCCATGGTGTCCGTCGAGGTAGCCGTCGCGCATCTGCATGAGCTGAGCGAAAATCGCACCGTCCGAGAAGAGCTTGACGCGGCCGGGCAGAAAACGCGTCATGCCCTCGGCCGAGGCAAAGAGCTTCTCGGTCTCTGGGATCACCTGGCCTGGCGGGAATGAAGCGGCCATCGTCTTTCCATCGGCGAGGTAGAGCATGCGAAAGGGCGTGTCTGCGTCACCGAGGACCTGGTTCTGCATCGCGACGAGCGCGGGTGATACGAGCCCGCCGGGTTCCGCGACGAGGGTCGTGCCGGCCGCATGCCAATAGCGTTCCACGGATTCGAGCGCCGGCAGATATCGTTCGGGTGCGAAGAGGTCGCCGAAGACGGCGGGCGCGACCGCCATCAGCCCCTGTTCCCAGAAATGTCCGCGCGCCAGATCGGTCTGGGGCCGAACGAACTCCGGCAACGCCGCAATCGTCGCTTCGTCGATTCCGAATCGCTCGAGCGCGCGTGTGTTGAAGATCATCTCGTGCATCGAACGCTGCAGCACGATGATCGGGACGTCCGGGCTGAAGCGATCCAGATCCTCGCGCGAGAGCGGGCCATGGAAGAGTTGGTGATAGCCCCATGTGTAGAGGACGCGATCGCGATCGAGTTGGCTCTCGATGGTCGCGGCCAGGCGAGCGCGGTAGTCGCCGGCGTCCTTCGCGCGTTCGACGAGTCCGCTCGGCAGCGCCCAATCCTCGGTCGAGATGACCTCGGCGAGGAGCACGATCGCGGCGAGCCAGGCATGTTCGTGCTGATTGATCAGGCCGGGGACGACGACGAGGTCCTCGAAGCGTCGATCGATTCGAACCTCTCGGTCCGAATGGGCGTCGACCAGCTCTTCCAGCTCGCCGGTCGCGATGATTCGCTCAGCCTCGATCGCGATCGCGCCGACCTTCGGCCTGGCTGGGTCGAGCGTCACGATCCTGCGCGCGGGCAGAATGACGATCGGCGCTTCGTCCTCCCGAGGTGTGCGCGCGCAGGAACCAATCGTCAACAGGAGCATGGCGACAACGAGCCTTCCGGACGTCCTCTGGATCGTTCGTGTTCTGGCCAATCGTCCTCCGATGCGCGCAGCGACTCCGGTGTGGAACGCGGAGTCGAAAAGGGATCGTAGAGCCGCGGATCATAACGCTTCGATTTCGCGTTCGGAGCGGCAGGAGGCCGTTGCTGCGAATCGCGAATGACGGGGACGTCGTCGACTTGCGAATTGGGCGGAGATGATTAAAATGATCACGATCATTTATGTCGTCTCCGACCTCTCATCTCGACACCGCCAGCGAAGGACGGCGTGAACGCAAAAAGCGCGAGAAGCGCGCGCGCATCCTCACCGCAGCGCGCGAACTCTTCGAGGAACAGGGGTTCGACGAGACGACGGCGCGACAGATCAGCGAGCGCGCGGGGATCGCGACCGGAACGCTCTTTCTCTACGTGCGCGACAAGCTCGAGCTGCTCCTCTGGGTCTTCGAAGCGGATGCCGAGCGGATCTTCTCGCGTCCTCGCGTGAGCTCCGGTTCCGCCGTCGATCGCTGGCTCGACGTGTTCGCCCCCTTCCTGTCGCTCTATGCGCGCAATCCTGGACTGTCGGCCTGCTACGTGAAGGAACTCCTCTTCATCCCCGATCGCCCGCCCGAGTTGGTGCGACTGAACGGGGCCCTGCGCGAGGCCGTTCGCGATGTCGCGCGCGAGGCCCAGGCGTCGGGGGAACTGCGCTCGGACGTCGACGTCGACGAGATCGTTCAGCTCGTCGTCGGTCAATACGCGCATCTCGTGCAGCTATGGCTCGGGGTCGGCGCGCTCGGGGCCCGGCAGGTGCGGACCCGACTGCGTCGCGGGCTGACCCTCTTGATCGAAGGAATCGGATCATGAATCGAAACGAACGTGTCCTGATCGTCGGCGGAGGCATCGCCGGCCTGAGCCTCGCCGTCGGTCTACACCGGATGGGACTCTCGCCGACGATCGTCGAGCAAGCGCCGCGCTTCGGCGCGGTCGGAGCCGGCATCTCACTCAGCGTGAACGCGATGGCCGCCATGAAGTTCCTCGGCCTGGCCGACGCCGCCCTGGACGCGGGGCGCGAGCTCGGCGTGGGCGAGGTGACGAACGCTCGCGGCGCGTGTCTGTCCCGCGCCGATCTTGCACGAGTGGCCGAGCTCCATGGTCCGTCGATCACGATCCATCGCGCGGCGCTCCACGAAGTCCTGCTCTCGGGCTGTCGGGACATCGACCTGCGTACGGACACGACCATCGATGGACTCGTCGACCACGATGGCGGCGTCGAGGTGAAGTTCTCTGATGGGTCGAGCCAGGAATTCGATCGCGTCATCGGCGCAGACGGCCTCCGTTCACGGACGCGCACACTCGCCTTCGGCGAAACACAGCCGCTCTACTCGGGATACACGTGTTGGCGATTCGTCGTCGATTGCCCGGACGGCCTCGATCGGGCACAGGAGATGTGGGGGCGTGGATTGCGATTTGGTCTGGTGCCTCTCGCCGAAGAGCGCCTCTACTGCTTCACGTGTGCGAACGCCCCGGCCGGAACACCCGACCCCGAGGAGGGGCGCGTCGAACGCTTTCGGACCCGGTTCGCGGGTTTCGGGGGCTACGCGCCGGTGGCGCTCGAGCAAATCACGCGCCCCGAGCAGCTGATCCACAACGATCTCGAGGAGATGCCGCCGCACCCCTGGTCGAAGGGCCGCGTGCTCCTGATCGGCGACGCGGCACACGCGACGACGCCGAACATGGGGCAGGGCGCGGCGATGGCGTTGGAGGACACGTGGGTCCTATGCGAGATGCTCGCATCGGCGACGTCCTGGGACGAAGTCATTCCGCGCTTCGTCGAGCGGCGGGAGCCGCGTGTCCGCTTCATCGTCGATCAATCGCGACGGATCGGTCGCATGGCGCAGACGGCGAATCCGCTGCTCGTCGCGCTGAGAAATGGGATCGTTCGAGCGACACCGAATCGGGTCACGCTCCGGGCCGCGCTTCGGGCGGCTGCGAGCGAGATCTAGAGGAAGCGTCGGGGCTACCGACCGAGCCGGGCGAAAATGTCCTCGGGCGCGTCGTCCCGCGCCGCCTCATCGATGCGCGAGAGGCTGTCCGTGATCTTTCCACAGAGATCCGCGGCCTCTGCGATGCCTCGCGCCTCGAGTTCTCCGATCAGGATGGCGCTGATGGCGACCACCATTTCGTCCGCCCGCACCGAGTCTGATTTCAATCCGGCCTGCTTGAGCGCGATGCGAACCGTGCCGCGCGCCTCGAGCCGATTCAACTCGGTCAAGTGCTCGAGCATGATGCAGACGCGATCGAAGGCCTGGGACTCAGCCATGGTGTCGCTCCGGAGTGTTGCGCGTCACGGATGGACTGCGATCGCCGAATCGACGACCACGTCCATCTTTGGATCGGTTGGCCCGCTCGAGCACTTGAGGCAGCTCGGCTGGGGCGGGCGCTGATCAGCCGAGGGCCGCATCGACGAGGCGTTCGACGAGGGCCCCCCCGATCCAGGAGACCAAGGGGATCAGCAGGAAGATGCCGAAGCGCCGCAGGGTCACGACGTCGAAGGGCCACTCCCTGACCCCATCGATGCGACTCTCATAGGCAAGCATGCCCGCCATCCTCGGCGACTCACGGGACGCCTCTTCCGTCTGGAAGAGCAGGTCGCGTTCGGCGCGGATCGTTCCGCGTACCCTCGCGAGTTCCCTTTGCTTGGCCTCCTTCAGCCTAAGATGCAGACCGCGGGAGGGGACGATCAGCCCGGCGAACCCAAGACCCAGGGTCGCGACGAGGACCGCTACGACGACGAAGGCGTTGGCGCCGCTCGCCATCAGGAAGGAGGCGATTGCGCTGCCGATCAGCCAGGCCGCGGCTGTCGTCAGCCCGACCGAAGCGAAGGGCGTGAGGGATTCGAGGTCGAGCAGATCGACGTCGATCTCGTCTCGTCCGACGTCGAAGAAGACGCGGGACTGGCGGAGCGTGATCAGCGCCATCACGCCTAGCAGGGCGAATTGCAGCATCATGAGCGCGGTCGAATGCAGGATCAGTTCGCCCGGGACCACGGGGCGCAATAGGAGAGGCGAGAACTGGAGACCCGCACCGAAGAGGCCGCCGAGGCCGGCCGCGAAACCGATCGTGCGTGGTTGGGGTGCGAGCCGGTCGCGATACACGTCGAAGTCGGGCTCGCTCACGCGAACGAGCGGTCGAAGTCGGTCGAGCGCGCGATTGGCTCCGGCGACACTGATCAGCCCCACCCCGAGCGTGTAGGCGGAAACGAGGGAAAAGACGATGTCCCGGCTCAGGTGGTTGACGAGTCCATCATCCGGGCTGGCGCTCGACGCCGCACCTCCAGACCACGAGTGGATCGCGGCGATGGCGCCGAGAAGCACGACGAGCAGGATGCATCCGAGCAGGACCGGCCGGTTCCAATGCCAGGAGCGGATCTGCGTGGCGAGCGGGCGCGTGGGCCTCGCTTCGCCGGCGGTCTCCGATGTCGTCGCCATGGCACCAGCATACCCGAGTGGGGATGCGAGCGAAGCGGGCCGTGCCTAGCCGAGCACCTGCGCCGCGCTGTCCAGGGCGATCTGCACGATCCGTTCCGGCGAGGTCTCCGGCGTTCCGCCCTCGAAGGGAGGTTTCGGATCGTACTGCAGTGTCAGCTGTAGGACTTGCGCGAAATCTTCGCCAGCGACCTCCGCTGCGAAGGTGAGGGCCATGTCGATGCCCGATGTCACGCCGCCGGCGGTCCAGAGCTTTCCGTCGACGACGACTCGATCGTTGCAGGCCTCCGCGCCGAATTGCTTCAGAGCATCGAGCCCCATCCAATGACAGCCGGCTCGCTTTCCCTCGAGCACGCCCGCAGCACCGAGGATCCACGAACCGGTGCAGACCGAGACCGTGTAGCGGGAGCTCTCGTGGATCCTGCGGACCCAGTCGAGTGTCGGCTGGTCGTTCATGACGGGCCCGACGCCCTTACCCGGTCCGCCCGGCACCACGAGGACGTCGGCCTCGGAGACCTCGTCGATTCCGGCTTCGGCCTGGATCGTGAGCATGCCCGTGTCGGTCGTGATCGGTCCGCGCTCGCGCGCGACGAAACGCAGACGCGCATCGGGCAGACGTGAGAGCACTTCGTAGGGCCCCATCGCATCCATGGCAGTCATGTTGGGGAAGGCGAGGATCGCGATTTCCATTGGGTTTCTCCTTCAGTGTTTGGCGGATGGCTAACGGATGTCCGGCAGCGGGCGACATCCGCAGAGTCCGCGATCGACGTCACGTCCGCAATGACGAAGGCCCAACGGATCCTGCCAGTCGACCCGGGGTCGGCCTCCACGTCACCGCGCGCCGCGAAGCAGCGCCACAGCCCGCCGAGTGTCAGAGCTTGTAGAGGGCGGAAAGCGCCTTGTCGAGGAGTCGCGTCGGCACGAAGCGTCGCGCTGCGACGGCGAGGCGTTGTCCGAACGCACCGACGGGATAGCGGGGACGCGGGGACGGGTCGGCGACGATCCGCGCGAGGAGTTCGGCGAGTTGGCGCGGGTCGGCGCCGTTCTGCTCGTCGTGTTCCATGACCGAGACGGCGCGCTGGCAGCGTTCGTGATAGGGAGAGGACGCATCGGCCGCGGCGGAGAAGACGCGGCTCTCGGTAAAGCCGGTCTTGAAGTCCCCCGGTTCGATCAGGACCACGCGGACACCGAAGGGCGCGACCTCCATGCGAAGCGCGTCGGTCATCGATTCGAGTGCGTACTTCGAAGCGGAGTAGAAGCCCTGGAAGGGAATCGTGACGAGGCCGCCTAGCGAACTGATGTTGACGATCAGCCCCGAGCCCTGCGCTCGCAGACCGGGTAGAGCGGCTCGGCAGACCCGGAGCACACCGAAGAAATTCGTCTCGAAGAGGGCCTGTGCCTCCTCGGGTGAGGTGTCTTCGATCGCGCCCGCGAGTCCGACGCCCGCATTGTTCACCACGATGTCGATCCGGCCTTCGTGCTTCATGACGAATTCGACCGCGCGGGCGACCGAGGCGTCGTCGCAGACGTCCATCGGAATCATGCAGGGGAACGTTTCGGGGACGGCAGTGCTGGGGAACTCGGCGCGTCGACTCGTGCCATAGACGCGATGCCCCTGGAGGGCGAGCTGCGTGGCGCATGCGTCACCGAATCCTGCCGACGCGCCCGTGATCAGTACGACCTTCGATGTCACCTGGACATTCCCCCGTTGGCCGTGATGATGCCTGCTATGCGCGCGCTTGCCAACCGATCCGGACGTTCGAAACGCGCGAGATGTTTGGCTCAGGTTTCTTCCGGCGCGGCGCGCTCCTCGAGATATCGCTCCATCACGGGTTCGAGGTGATCGGGATTGAAGCCGAAGGGACCGATTCCGGGGTTGTAGACGACTCGGCCCTCGTGATCGATGAAGTAGATGCGGGTGGGTCGCGACGTGTAGAGCGTGGCGACCTCGTTTTCCATCGTGTCGACGTAGAGCGGGACGACGCCGTCGAAGAGGTTCGCTTGACAGCTGGCCGCGACCTTGCGGCGTTGGTCGAGCGTGACGGGCTCCTTGACGTCGGTTCGAGCGAGCTGGCCCGTGAGATCGTTCACGAGGCGCTGCGTCCTCGATCGGCCCAGCCACCATCGGTCGCTCGCGTGGGCTTCCTTCACGTAGACGACGATGAATTCGACCTCGTCCCGATATTCCTCGAAGAGTTCCTTGAGACGCACGGTCCCGTTGCTGAAGGGCGGTCAGGTATAGCTACCGAAGACCAGCGCGACCGGGCGTTTGCCGCGGAAGTCCGACAGGCGCACGCTCACGTTGCCCTCTGGATCCTGGAGTTCGAAGTCGGGCGCCAGCTCTCCGACCTTCGGAGACTTCGGATCTCCGCCCCGCTGCCAGGCGAGCTCTTCCGCGCGCCATTCGTTTCCGCGCAGGACGAGCTCGGCGCCGAGGCTGAGGTTGTCCTCGCGTTCCCAGAGCATGAAGAGCGCGGCGAGCCCTGCGAAGCCAATCGCAGTGCGTCGTGCGAAGCGGCCACGAACTCGGTTCTCGGGCGAGAGTCGACGTTCGAGCGAGAAGAGGAAGGCGACGCTTGCGGCGCAGGCGAGGAGCGAGACGCCCATCGGCGCTCCGATCAGGACGGGAGCGAAGAGTCCGGCGCCGAGCAAGATGCGGAGCGCGCCGAAGGCACGGGTATGAGGTGTGGCAATTCCGGCCGAACCGAGGCTGCGCAACCAGCCGCGGTCGAAATTCGGAAACGCGAGGTTGTGCGCACCCGTCGCGAGCAGGAAGCTCGCCAGACTCGCCTGGACGAAGATCAGACCGCCATGAAGCAGGTATACGCCCAGCGTCCAGATCAGGTTCTGGGTGTCGACGATGGTCTCGTAGCCCGTGTCCATGCGTCCCCCTCCTTCCTAGGTTGGCGGATTGCCGAGGATCATGAACTCGACCGCACGCGCATGGGCCTCGATGACCTCGGGATCGCTCGGATCCACACCGGTCACACGTCGACATTCCTCTGCTTGATGAAAGATCACGTCGATGGCGCCGATCAGCGCGTACCCGAAATGAAGCGGCGCGATGTCCTTGGGAAGCCGACCGAGTTCCTGAAGGCGGACGATCACGGGCAGGAGTTGTCCGAAGAGCGGCTTCACGTGGCGATCGACCAGCCAGCGCATGCGCGGTCCGCGCCGCTTGCCCTCTTCGTGCATCAGCCGGACGAACTCGGGATGGTTCGCGACGTAGCGGACATGGCCTCGGATTCCGGCGCGGATCGCGTCGATCGGATCCGCTTCGCCCCGGCGAGTCGTGTTCGCCTCCGCGTCGGGATCCTCCGGATAGAACGTCGCGTCATCGAGCACGGCTCGGACTTCGCCGAAGACCCGATCCACGACGCTCTGCCAGAGCTTCAGCTTGCCGCCGAAGTAGTACCGGATCAGACCGAGCGGCACGTTGGCGTTGCTGGCGATCTGGCGGGTCGTCGCGCCGTCGAACCCCCTCTCGGCGAAGATCTGGAGCGACGCCTCGAGAATCCTCTCCTGGACCTCGCCCGGTGTGTCCTTCGTGTCACGATTTGTTCGCACGAACAAGATTATTGGACAGCCGAATGGGCACCGCTAGTCTCGACGACGACGAGCGTAGGCCTGGGCGCGTGGGGCGTGTATCGATTGCAGCAAACGGATCCGATCGAGAAGCTGACGGAGCGAAGCGCCCGACCCGTGAGTCGCCGCTGGCGCCTCCTCCTGGGGCTCGTCGTCTTCCTGACGATCGGATCGCTGCTTCGAAACGCGCTCGGGATCGAAGAGTGGAGCGCGGAGGGCGTTCGGGCCCTGGTTGCCGACGCGGGCGTCTGGGCGCCGCTCGGCTTCGTGGGCTTGTTGATCTTCCGGCTCGTGCTGGTGATCCCGTCGATCATCCTGCTCTCGGCGGGCGGGCTGCTCTTCGGGACGCTTGAGGGATCGCTCTACGGCACGATCGGCCTCACATGTTCGGGGCTCGTGAACTTCGGCTTCGTGCGCTGGGCGGGGCCGGAAGGATTTCGCTCACGCATCGCACCGCGCTTCCAGGGCATCCTCGAGATCGCGCGCTCGCGCTTCGGCGCCGTCGCGATCGCGGTCATCTCCGCCTATCCATTCGGCCCGATCACCGTCGCCCATCTGGGAGCCGCCGTCGCCGGTATGGGCTTTGCGACGTTCCTCGTCGCCGTCGCTCTCGGATCTTTCGTGCGCGCCGCGACGTTCTCCCTCTTCGGCGCGGCACTCATCGAGTCGGAACAGCTCAGCTGGGCGCTGGCCGCTCTCGCGGCCGCGCTCTTCGTGCCGCTCCTGATCCCGCGCTCGCGGGACTGGCTCCGCCAGAGTTTCGGCATCGAGTCCCGCAACGGGCTCAGTCTCGATTCGGCGGAAGATCCTGACACTGGTCGAGATACTTGAAGAGGATGCCCATCACCATCTCCTGGGCGCCTGGAGTGTCCTTG